>OBEQ012519377.1_pt1 | contig 19033 bp, 17 predicted proteins | sample 1670901 | NCBI WGS metagenome assembly OBEQ01 (sample SAMEA104232315, study PRJEB22302) | groundwater metagenome | biome: forest; feature: aquifer; material: groundwater | place: USA | collected 2011-08-07 | depth 5.4 m
ATTATAACTGTTTTATCTATTGTGAGCTTGCAGCCATTCCTAAAAACCATTTTTCATTTTACTCCCCAAGAAACATCGCTTCTGACTTGGGTAACTATAGCCTATCTCGTGGGACTAACGAGTCAGTGTTTACTCGAGATCGCAACTCGCGTGTATTATGCCAAACAGGATGCAAAAACGCCACTGATTGCTACTTTTTTTCGTATGGTTTGTTTTATCGGGTTATCATTTGTATTTCTGCAATCACTTGGAGCCGTGGGATTAGCTCTTGCCGACTCTTTGGCAGTGACTGTCGAAATGGCTATTCTCCTGGTTATCCTCGCGAAAACCATGCCGCAAATTTTTCATCTTCGGGATACAGTGAAACGAATTTCTTTTGCCAGCTCCGCGAGTCTAGGAGTATTTTATTTGTCCTTTACCATGCTTCCTTTTCCACTACTCCTGACTACCTCCGGAGGAGTACTCGCTGCTTTTATAATCGCCATACCGTTTATCCGTAGAGAGCTACAGATGCTATTGCGTTTATAATATGTCAAAGAACCAATTCAGAAAACAAAATTGCTCATGCATTGTACAAAAAGTTCGGATTTACCGAATATGGCCGTCTGCCAAAAGGGGTTAAACTTGAACATGGATATAGTGATCACATCTATATGTTTAGGATTGTATAGATCAATAAACCGCATGATGTACGAGTCTGGTGCAAAACTATATACCCCTCTTACCCTAGTTTGCATCTTCGGAATTTCACTCTGACAGGATGACTATGGTCTCATGGTATTAATGCCTATTCTCTTCAGAACACCAAGTGGTTCAGTTGTAGTGTTCTGAAGTTGGTGAATAATCATCACGTATTTTCTTACAAAGAATTCTCATATAATGCTTAAGGAGTGGGTTTAAACTTGACGATATTTTTATTCCAATGGTATTTCTTACTTGTTCCGGAAGTAATAGAGTTCAGATTTTAAGGAATCGGTGCAGGCAAAACAAGTGAAAGTATAAAATAATCAAAAGGGTTAAAATTAAAAAATTCGTTAAAAAGCCCCAGTTTTATAAGATCGCTATGATTCTTAATTAAAGAACCTCATATCTTTAATCTTAAGTAAGCAATCTATACTCGTATGTTATTTAATTCAACAATTTTTTATATTTTTTTTCCAATTGTTACCTTTTTGTATTTTGTTTTCCCCTATAAATATCGCTGGTTGATTCTCTTATGCGCTAGCGTATATTTTTATATGAGTTTTATACCGGAATATATTTTTATTTTGGCACTTATTATTTTAGTCGATTATTATGCTGGTATCTTTATTGAACAAGCACCTCAAAAAAGTAAAAAACGTTTCTTGTTAATAAGCCTGCTAACAAATATCAGCATTCTATGCATATTTAAATATGTTAATTTTTTTCCTCAAGTTATTGTGTTTCTATCAAGTCTGTGGGGAACTAATCACACCCAGTCGGGACATGAAATACTTTTACCAATAGGACTTTCTTTCCATACGTTCCAGGGTATGAGTTACACCATCGAGGTGTATCGAGGTCACCAAAAAGCTGAAAGAAACCTGGGAATATTTGCACTTTATGTTATGTTTTTTCCCCAGCTTATGGCCGGTCCAATAGAACGTCCCCAAAATCTTCTACACCAATTTTATAAAAAACACAAGTTTAAACTAGAACAACTTGGTCGAGGAATTAAACTTATAATTTGGGGTCTTTTTAAAAAAGCCGTCATTGCCGACCGATTAGCTTTTTTCGTCAATCAAGTTTTTGATAACGTATATAATTATAAAGGTATTTCACTCGTTATTGCTACTGTATTTTTTGCATTCCAAATTTATTGTGACTTTTCAGGCTATACAGATATCGCTTTAGGGACTGCGGAACTCTTGGGTTTCAAGCTTATGCGAAACTTTAATCGACCATACTTTGCTCATTCCATCTCTGATTTTTGGCAACGATGGCATATCTCTTTATCCAGCTGGTTCAGAGACTACCTTTACAAACCTCTGGGTGGAAATAGAGTATCGTGGTGGCGTTGGCAGTTCAATGTTTTGGTCACATTTCTGGTGAGTGGAATATGGCATGGTTCCCACTGGACTTTCATCGTGTGGGGGATTCTACATGGTATATACATACTTGTTGAAAACAATTTCAAAAGTCCTCTCTCAAAGTTCTATAAAGGAAATGATAACAAGTCTGTAGTTCAACGAATTATAATGACTTCGGCAACTTTTATTTTGGTATGTTTTGCCTGGATTTTTTTCAGAGCAAATAGCCTTAATAATGCTTACTACATTATTAGTCATCTGCTTTCAGGTTGGGACGAGGTATTACATGAGATTAATAATTCTCAATTTATAAAAAATTACATATTTTTAGGACAAAATCGAATTGAGTTTGTTTTAGGAATACTAGCTATTGTTTTTCTGTTGGTTGCCGAGTGGTTGCAAGATAGCACAGCAACACTATTAATAATAGTACGTGATAAACCTTGGATCAAATCATTTGTTTATACGATACTGTTATTCTTAATATTTTTACTGGGAGAGTTTAAAAGTCAGCAATTTATCTATTTCAGGTTCTAATCTATGTTACGACGAATTTGCTCTTTTATTTGTATTTTAATAGTCGCGTTTGCGTCATTTGTTTGGATTGGGGGGAAAGTAAAATCATTGGGTAGGAAATTTTTGGTAAAAGAATTTGATGAAAATTACTCTTATGGAAATCTTTATATTCTCAGCGATGTCAGTTATTTTAAGCAAACGATTCCCAGAATAATTACGCCCGAAAAAGATACGGTTCAAAACGCAAAAATTATTGCGATCGGCGATTCTTTCATTGAATCAAACTATGAACAGGAGGATTTTCCTAGTAGCCTGGAAGATAAATTACACATGCCCGTTTTCCGAGTACCAGGGATAGCTAATAATAATCCTTTAGAGTACTTGGAAAATATCCATTATCAGAAATCTGATAAAAAAGTAATTATCGTAGAAACGACTGAACTGTATGTAATAGATCGCGCCTTATTATATGGCGACATTAACTCTTATCTATTAACAAGCCCATGGATCAATTATATCAATGAAGTAAAAAACAAAATTTTTGATACTTCTGAAGTAGACTATTTCTTTAAAAATAATATTTTTATTTTCCCTTTTAGAATTTTCTTCAATAACTTGAATTTTCAATTGTTTGGACGAATTGACAGAGGTATAGGAGCCTATTCATTAAATCCACCTATGCTTTTTCTCAATGAAGAGGTCAATTTTGACAAGAATCCCGAGTATCCTAAGTTATCAGAACAAATAGCGAAGGATATCAAAAAACTAGCTGATACGTTGGAACAAAAATATAATCTTAAAATGATTTACGTTGTCATACCAAATAAATATACAATTTATGGCGGTCTTTTTGTAAATGGGAGCTATAATAATTTTATACCTGAACTTCAGACTGAGCTAGCAAACCGCCAAGTGAATTATATAGATCTGTACTCAAGATATACCAAATTTAAAAACAAATATGGCAGTAAAATACTCCTCTATTATGGAGGTGACAACCATTATACGCCTATAGGAAAACGTATATTAGTTGATGAGTTGATAAATAAATTATAGCCATATTAAAACCAGAGATGATATAAAAAACTTTAACTGCGTTAGTTATTAAACTGACTGCATTAGTCCAAAGGCATTTTCTCCGCCTTCTGCCATTTTTGTGTGTCGGCGCATGAGGCCGCCATTTATACTGCCCGGCTCCTTTACATCTCCTGTGGTGATGAGGCCATATTCAAATTGTCCCCCTTTCCAATCCTCTATTTTCCACCCAAAAACCATTTCATAAAATTTCTTGGCGCGGTCCATATCATCCGCCGCAATTTCAAAATGGACGACTCTATTCATAGAGATGCTCCTTTGGTAAATATAATAACATCAATCATACCAAAAATGATACCGTCTTTATATAATCCCCAACCGCCAAACATGGCACGCGATCTAATCCCTATCAGATGTCCCAACAGATATGACATTACATATGCATGAAATCCTTTATCTTGTATCATGTGGGATTTTAACTTTATCAAAAGAATACAGGTGGCGTATCTATTCCACCTGCTAGGTGGAATAGAATAGCCACCTGTTGCTATGCTATGCATGAGAATCAGTCTTTTTTCGTTTTTTGCCACGGCAAACGGCCATCTACTTCCATCTCAAACATAATGCCCAAAAAGGACCGGATGAGGACGATAACTCCAAGTATTCCTACACTCATAAATGTTGGTGTAACGGCAACGGAGCTAATGATATCCCCTGCTATTAAAAACTCAAGACCCAGCAGGATGGTTCTTGCCAAGTTTTGGCGGTATTCCTTGTAAATAAATGAAGCATTTGGAGTAGTAATCCAAAGCATGAAAGACCGTACTGTAGCCCAAATCATGCCTACTACAATGACAAGTACCCCTAGAAAATCTATAAATTTCCCTAAAAACTGCATAACGTCAAACATATCTACCATAGTAGTATTATCTTCTATACCTCATCTATGTAGTCAACGGGTAAATGAGACGCGTGTGATGACATTTTGCTAATTTGCTCATTACGAAAGGAAGAAAGTACCTGTTGCACTTCAACGCATGAGGACGTTTCCATAAATCTTGCTCGTAAATTGCTTGCATGTTCAAAACCCGAGACGTAAATTTTAAAAAATTTTTTAAGGATAGCAAAATTTTTTGTTGATCCCCATGTTTCGTCCCATAACCTGATGTGCTCATCCATAATAGAAAAAAGTTCCTCTTGATTATGAGACCGGGATGGATCTTTACTAAACACCCACAAATTTCCAAAAACTCCTCTTCCGATCATCACTCCATCTACTCTACACTGGTTGCATTTATCAATTGCTTCCTGTCTACTTTTTATATCACCATTCCCTAGTATGAGAGTTTTTACTTTCATGCTATTGCGTATTTGCACCGCTTTGCCAATTTCATCCCAGTGGGCGGGGACATCGGACATCTCTTTCACCGTGCGTCCATGGATCGTTAAAGCATCGATCCCTAAAGATAAAAGAAAAGAGGTCCACGCTTCCGTCTCAATTCTTCCAAACCCTATCCTCGTTTTTACACTCACAGGCAATCCTCTTGCCCCCTCTTTTGTGGCAATGATAATTTCCTTTGTTAGACTATGGTTCTCAATGAGAGCGCCGCATGCGCCTGTTTTGATTACTTTTTTCTCCGGACAACCCAGATTTACATCGATGCCATCAAATCCCATGCTTTTCAATTTCTTGGCTACCTCGTAAAAGGATGCAGGATTTTTTCCCCAGATTTGGGCGACAATCGGCCGCTCTTCTTGGGTGAAAAATAGCCGCTGCATGACTATTCCACTTCCCGTCGAAAGTATACCCTCGCAGTTGGTAAACTCGGTAAAAAACACGTCTGGCCGGGCACATCTACTTATAATGCGCCGAAAAACGCTATCTGCAACCTCTTCCATGGGAGCAAGAATGAGGATGGGCTTTTTTAGATTATGCCAGAATGAACTCATGCACGAAAGCATTGTAGCATAGGGTATTGTGGTTTTTAGGATGTCCCGCCACAGTTGTGTGGGATACAGCCGTTTAAGAGAAGCACTTTTCCTCCATCATTTTTCATCATGTTTTATATAAGTTGTTTATATATCTCTGCTGCTTTTTCTACTTTCTCGATCTCACAATATTCATTTGCTTTATGTATGATTGAGTGCTTGCCTGGTCCAAAAATAATCCCAGGAATTTTAACTTCCGTAAAAAAACACAGATCATTTGAACCGATACTTATTGTTACTTTGGCTCCTGTGAGTTGTTTTGCTTTGATAACAATTTCAGATTTAGGATCTGTATTTCCAAACAAAGTTGGTGCATGCAATACTTCTATTGAGACTTTGAATTCCTTAAGTGCTACATTTAGTAAAGAAATTACCTGTTGATGAAGTTCTGGTGTAGTTCTTATATCCAGCGTTAAAATACAAGAATCAGCGAATTTGTTAGGAGATGACAACTCACCCCCAGAAATGGTAGTAACACCTAGCGTTGGTTTGCCTAAAATAGGATGTGTATACTTTACCAACCACAGTGAACTCACTTTTTCTAACTTCTTGATAATTTTACAGGCTTCCATAATTGCATTTGTTTTAACTAAATGTGGTCTTGAACCATGTCCACCCTCTCCAACAACAGTTACTTTGACAAAAATGTTGCCTCGATGACCTATCTTAATTTCTTCTAAATCAGTGGGCTCACAAATTACTGCAGAGATTTTTTTATATTTTTTTAACCATCCCCTAGCTCCAAACCAATCAATAAAACTCTTAGTTCCCAAACCATCAACTTCCTCTTTAACTACAAACGTTAACCATACATCCTTTTTGGGTTGCTGTTTGAATAATTCCTTTGCAAGAAGGAGTAACGAAGCTATCCCACCTTTATCGTCGCTCGATCCTAAGCCATAAAGTTTATTGCCAATACAAACTCCAGCATTCTCTCCCACGGGTGGATTTTTCCAAGATGACAAACTACCAACAGAAACAGTATCCATGTGGGCATTAAAAATAATTGCGCTGTCTTGGTTTTTACCTTTAATATGAACAAGAACATTTCCGCCTTGGAGAAACGGATGTAAGCCTAAAGAGGTAAGGTGTTTTACTAAAAATATTGCAAGTTTTTGTTCGTTACCAGATATGGATTCAATTTTTACAAGACTTGATAGTAATTTCATATTTCCCCCAAAAAATTCTTTGCTAACATAAATGTATGTCCCTTTGCATCTTCAATTAGTTTCTTCTGTTTAGTAGTCCAGTTTTGTATAGCGCCAACTTCTTTCTTCCCATGCTTTAGTGAAACTGACATCGCCTCAACGCTACTACCACCTATGTGTTTTCGTTTTGCGATAACTTTTACAGGGTTAATTGCTTCTTTTATTTCATCATCTGTAAGTTGCAAAGTAATACCAAGTGATAATGATTTCTGTTTAATGTCTTCTGCAGAAATTTGATTTAATAATGTACCTTGATTTATTGCCTCATCAACTACTTGACCCACTATCTTATAAATCAATCGGTATCCTATTCCGGAATTTTGAGAAATATAGTCTGCAAGATCCGTAGTTAACGAATAGTTAGTAATAACCAATTGTTCCATTCGTTTCTTATCTACACTAAGTGTAGTAAGCACTTTATGCAGGGTCTGCAACATGTCCGATGTTTTTGAAAATCCCAATTCAATATATTCTTTAACCTCTCGACTATCTCGGTTGTATCCCATGGGAAGAGAAGAAATAATATTCCCTACAATTGAAGAAAAGCCGACAATTTGAGGTGCTATAGATCGAATAAGTTCTAGTGCATCTGGGTTTTTCTTTTGAGCCATAACAGAAGATCCGGTAATTGGATGCATTCGCTGGGCAACTTCATCACTTAAACTAATCATGTTATATTCAAATGTGGTAAAAAGAAGCAAATCTTGAGCAAGCTTACTAGTAACGAGAGTAATATCTCGTAAACCCGTAAGGTATCCAAGTTGTACTAATCCCCGTGAAGAAATAACATCTTGAGGGATTTCCCAAGTGCTATTAAAACCGAGAAGTTTTGCAGTATAAGCCCGATCAAGTGGCCATGATGTTCCATACGATTCACATGCTCCGAGAGGATTTATGTTAAACGTTTCATAGTAATACTTCATTGTTTTACCCGCCCGTACAAGTCCCTGCAAATAGGCGAGAGCCCATTGCCCAAAAGTCGTAATTTTTGCCGGCTGCATATGTGTATAGCCTGGCATAATGGTCTTTTTGTGTTGGTTAGCCAGCACTAGCAGAATAAGATAAATAGAATGTAACCACTCTAAAAGCTCAAGAGATTTATCTCGTAAATAAAGCATTTCCGTTACCATGACTTGATCATTTCTACTTCTTCCTGTGTGCACGCTATATCCTGCCTCTCCTGCTTTTTTGACAATATTCGCCTCAAGAGTAAGCTGTGCACCTTTTTCTGGATCTATACTAAATACACCAGAATCTACATCTTTTTGAATCTCTAAGAGGGCTTTTACAATTGGCTCCATTTGCTCTTTTGAAATAATTTTTTGTTTGTGAAGCATTAACACATGAGCGAGAGTACCCCAAAGGTCATATTGAACCATGTTGAGATCTAGTGATAATTGTGTTGTGCTCACAATAAACCCTCCCGTTTTTAATAACGGTTTTTTAGATTGTGATTTTTGTTGGTGAGCTAATTTCTTTTTCATAGTTATTTATTTGACAGTAAGTTGATGAGTAATGCCATCTGTATCCACATTCGATTTTCTGCCTGATCAACAACCACAGAACTTGGGCTATCAAGTACCTCATCAGCAACTTCTACATTTCGTCGTACCGGCAAACAGTGCATAAATATGGCATTATTCGTCAATCCCATTTTTTTCTTATCAACAATCCAGTGTTTTAAGCCATTTCGCATTTCCTTTTCTGCCTCCCAATTTCCATAATATTTCAACGCACCCCAACTCTTTGCACAAATTACATCCGCTCCTTGAAAAGCTTCCTCTTGAGAGTTGGCGAATTCTAAAGAGCCACCTGCTTTTTTTGCTCGACTTTCCGTTATTTCCACGATCTCTCCATCGAGCTCCCAACCAGTAGGGTGTGCAACAATCACTTCCATACCCAGATCACAGGCTGCTAAAATTTGCGAATTAGGAGTCGCCATGGGTAAAGCCTTTGGATGATACGCCCAAGTTAATACATATTTTTTCTTTTTAGGACTTTTAAGTTTTTCGACTAATGTCATCGCATCTCCTAATCCTTGACATGGATGCCACACATTTGACTCCATGTTAATCACCGGAACAGTGGCATATTTTGCAAAACTATGAAGAACAGTGTCTTTTTTTACTTTTTCCCAACTTGGCACACTAACACTGTCTTTTGAACTGGTAGTAAGATCGCTTGCCCGAACAGATATGGCGTCACAATATCGAGAGATTACCGGAGCTGCTTCTTTAATGTGTTCAATTTTATCTTTATCCATGACAGCTCCTTCTTTAAATTCAAATGTATATGCCCCACCGGCATTTACAGGTAGATCGATAGCTATTGCTCCTAGTTTGTACATACCAGAAGCAAATGAAAGTCGCGTTCGCAGAGAGGGATTGAAAAATAACATGCCCAGAATTTTCCCAGATATTGAGTTATTAACTTTCCCTGCCTTAAGCGATAAGGCAACATTTATAATTGCATCCAGTTCTTGCTGTGAATAGTCAAGAGTAGTAATAAAATGTTTTATTTTATTCATGGTCTCCTCCTTGAGTTATTACAGTTCCAAATTTTTCATTTAATACCGCGTCTTGCCATTCCTTTTTAGTTTCTAGAGGTCCAAGAATCTGCACATTTTTTATATTTTCTGCCAGAGCTATATAAGAATTTTCTATCTTGGGAATCATACCGCCATTTATAACGCCTTGAGAAATTAGTTCATTTGCCTTAGCAAAAGAAAGATTTCGTAAAATGTTTATTTTATTTTTATCCTCAGCTACTCCCTCCACATCAGAAATAAAAATAAGTTTTTTTGCTTGAAGCCCCACCGCAATATTTGCTGCTAGACTATCAGCATTTATATTGAAAACCTGCCCAACATCATCTGCACCGAGACAAGAAACAACAGGTACATAGCCATTCTCCAAAAGTAACTGTAATAGTTTTTTATTAACTTTCTTCATGTCTCCCACGTACCCGAAATCCACCAATTCTGTGATTCTTGTATCATTATTTCTTACGTATACTTTTGGTCGCTTCACTACTTCAGCAAGTTTAGAGCTCACTCCGGATATTCCTACAGCTTGAATACCCTGGCCAATACAGGAGGAAACTAAATCAGTATTGATTAAACCCGCGTATATCATCTTCGCAATCTGTAGAGTCTGCAGATCTGTAACTCTCTTACCGTTCACTTTCTTCACAGGAACGTGTAGTTTATGGGCCAAATCATCAGCCTGTGGCCCACCACCATGAATTATGACAACAAAATTGTCTTTTTTCACAAGCTCTTTAACCATTTCAAGAAATGGTGCTAGCCAATGTTTTTCCATAGCAAAACTACCTCCGCACTTTATGACATATAAATTATTCATAGGTTTCCTCCTCTAACACCTTTTTAAGCATCTTTATGAATAAATCAATCTCCTTATTTGTGATATTGATCGGAGGCATAATTCGCAATACCTGACTATTAGAAGAAGTACCTGTAAGAACACCTTTTTCTAATAATTTTTTTTGTACTTGAAGTGCCGGAACATTTAAAACAATACCCAATAATAATCCTTTACCTCTTACAGAGAGTACATGTTTTATGGTAGATATTTTCTGCTTTAAAAGCTCCCCATTTTTACCTGCATTTTTGATAAGATTTTCTTTCTTGATAATCTCAAGTGTTGCAGTAATGGCAGAACAGATAACTGGTCCACCACCAAAGGTAGACCCCTGGTCACCGATTTGAACACTCTTAGCAATATCGATGTTGATTAATACAGCCCCTGCAGGTAATCCCCCTGCAAGTCCTTTTGCTAAAGTTATTAAGTCAGGGACTACATCAACATGCTCACCATAGAACATTTTTCCGGTTCTTCCTAAACCAGTTTGTACTTCATCAAAAATAAGTACAATTTTATGCTGAATGCAAATTGCTTTCACTTCTTTATAGAACCTGGGGTCTGCTTCATAAATACCAGCGATACTCTGAATTGGTTCTAAAATAATTGCTGCTATATCATTCGTAATTGCTTTTTTGACACTTTCAATATCACCCAATTTTGCAAATGTCACGTTAGGCATCAATGATCCAACATGCTTCTTATATTTATCAAACCCTGTTACACTCAAAGACCCTAAAGTTCGTCCATGAAACGACTCCGAAAATGAAATAATCCCATCTTTTCCTGTAAATTTTTTTGCCAGTTTTAAGGCTGTCTCATTTGCCTCTGATCCGGAATTACAGAAAAAGACGCTTGAAAATGTTTTTCCTGCAGATGTAACTAATTGTTTTGCTGCCAGTGCTCGCTGTTTATTGTAGATTACGTTGGAGTAAAAAATTAATGACTTTAGTTGAGTCGATACAGCCTTAATAAGTTCTGGATGACAATGACCAATAAGAGCGACTGCATGGCCTCCATAAAAATCAAGATACTTTCTACCCTTTTCATCCCAAACATAAGCCCCTTTTCCACGTGTTATGACAAGAGGAAGTTTCTCATACGTCGGTAGTTGGTATTTTGTTTCTAGATTTTTAGTGTTCATAACTTCTCCTTATGGATGACTCCCCGGAAATTCCAATCCACATTTTTCATCAAATCCAAACATAATATTCATATTCTGCACTGCTTGGCCTGCCGCGCCTTTAACCAGATTATCTATCGCTGACGTTATAATTATTTTGTTAGCCTGGACATGCACTGCTATGTCACAATAATTAGATAAAGCAACCACAGCAGAATGAGAACTACTTACCAATCGAATAAATGGACTATCTTTATAAGACTTCTTATAAATTTTTTCTAAGGATTCTTTAGTCATGTTTTGTTTAAGAAAAACATAAGCAGTAGTAAAAATACCTCGAACCATAGGAGACGAGTGAGCTGTAAACACTAAATTTACATCGCTTCCCTGAGCTTTAGTAAGTTCTTGTTGAATTTCCCACATATGCCGATGTGTAAAGATATTGTAGGCACTAAAATCGAATACTCTTTCAGGATGATGGGTTGTTTCAGATAGTTTTACACCAGAACCCGATGATCCAGTTTTTGCATCAATAATCACATCCCCTGTTAAAAATCCTGCTTTTGCTAAAGGCATAAGTGCAAGCAATGCTCCGGTCGAAAAACAGCCAGGATTCGCCACTAAATGAGCATTTTTGAGTTCTTTTTTGTGCCACTCGGTTAATCCATATACTGTTGATGAGAGTAACTGGGGAGCACAATGCTTAATACCATATACCCGTTTAAATAAAACGCTGTCTTTTAACCGAAAATCTGCACTTAAATCGATTATCTTCGTCTTGCTAAATTTCATGCCTTTTATTTTTTGCATACAAATTCCATGAGGAAGCGCAAAAAACAAAGCATCTACCTGCTGTGACAAGAATTTAATGTCTTCTTTTTGAAACTCCAAATCACAGACAGTAAATAGGTTTTTATGAATATCACTTACTTTTTCACCTACATGTGACTCTGAAGTTACAGCCACAAGTTTTACCTCGGGATGAAAAAGTAATAATCGAATAAGCTCACCCCCTACATAACCGGAACCTCCAATTACTGCTACTTTAATCATGAACTTGCACCCCCTTCTTTATAAGAGTTTGAACAAGTTTTGCATGCCCATATCGTAAATCTTGACCCGGAATTTGTAGGAATTGTTCTAAGTAGTCAGTGCCTGCAGAATTATTGGTAACTGGGCCTGCAAAAAAGTCAATTTTCAACTCTACTTTTTGAAGCACTCCCTGTAAACCTACGGCACCGACCAGATCATTTGCACAACCAATTACAAAAATGACAGTTTTAATAAATTCTCTGTTTTGCAAAAGTCTATCAACACCATACCAACCAACCACCCCATCTCCCAATTCAACAATGATAATGTCAGGGTCTTCTTTACTTAAAGAATTTAATATTGTATTTGAAGCAGAGACGACCACTCCATCCTGATTTATTGTCGATGTCAACCCAACATCCAAAAAACTCAACACCGAAAGTGCTCCTGCATTTTTCATTGCAAACATATCTCGTTGTGTAGCTACTCCGGTAAGTTTTGCAGCTGCCACCTTAAAGCTATTCTTTTCAGCCAATAAATGTATGACTTCCTTAACAACGGTAGTCTTACCTACTCCCATTGAAGATCCCAGAATTAGCAAAACTGGAACTTTTGCATACAGAGCCTCTTGGGGTTTTAGAGAGAATGATTTAATGTTCAGGGAGGAGTTGCCTTGTTTTATAGCTCCCAATACCTTAACAGGCAAGGGGCTATCGATAAAATCTGGATTCCATGATTCGACCACACCCACTACACCACCCAGATTAAGGATATGAATAATATCATTAACTTTAAGATTTTGGGGAATATTACCTACGATGCCCTCGAGTGCTTTTCTCTGACCCAATACACCTGCTATTACGTCTCCTTTTTTTATTTTTGACATTTGACCATCTGTTAATTCTAGTTCTCCATACTTTTTCTGGGATTTAAGTGCTTCCACGACAATAACTTCTCCATCTACAGCTTGTATCTCCGAGGTTATCTCCACGCTGTCCGGGAGGGACAAATTTTTTAATACAGAACCAACTTTAGTCAATTTGAGTATCTTATTTTTCATATGAATTTCCTATTTTTTTAGCATTGGCAGCTAAGAGACTTTGCAGTCCATAAATTTTTGCAAAACCTTCTGCATCTTTTCCGTCCCACAACACATTCTCTTCACCATACGTAGCTACTTGGGGATTCATAAGAGAATATGGACTCTTATAACCTTCGACAATGATGTTGCCTTTAAAAAGTTTTATTTTTACTTCACCGGTAACATGTTTTTGACTGCTATCTATCATTGCTTCAATATCTTTCATTACAGGATCAAAATAGAGGGCTTCGTGCAAGAAACTCCCATATACTTCAGTGAGAATATCTTTCCAGAAGGATTGCCATTTTGTTAGAACCAGCTTTTCTAATTCTTTGTGAGCTTTTATGAGGATTGTTATAGCCGGAGCAGCAAAGGCAACTCGGCCCTTAATGCCAAGAATAGTGTTTCCAAGATGGATATTTTTGCCGATCCCATGTTTTCCACCAAGTTTTGCGAGCTGATCAATAATCACAACTCCATCTAAGGCCTTACCGTTTATTCCTACAGGCAAACCTTCTTTAAAATTAATAACAATCAAATCAGGCTTATTGGGTGTTTTTTCCAATGGAGTGACTCCAGAATAGACTTCTTCAGCGGGACTCTCCCAAGAGCCTTTGGTTTCTTTTCCTCCAATAGTTACCCCGAGCATTCCCTTGTTTATGGAGTATGATTTTGCAATGTTAGGGACTGGTATCCCGTGTTTCTCTAAAATTGCTAGTTCTTCTTCTCGTTTTATTCCTAATTCTCTAATTGGAGTAAGTATTTTAAGATGAGGCGCTAGTACTTTAATTGTTACGTCAAATCGTATTTGATCATTGCCTGCGCCTGTAGAACCATGAGCCACATATGAAGCATTTTCCTTTTGAGCAATTTCAACGAGTTTTGTTGCAATTACTATTCGTTCTGGTCCTGCAGAAAGAGGGTAAACCCCTCCCCGCAGTATATTGCCTTTGATAATATAGGCCACCAAAGCATCGTAAAGATCATTTTTTCCATCAATGAAATAGTGTTTTTTGACCTTTAATAACTTTGCCTGTTTAGCAATATCTTCCTTATCCTGATTTGAAAACCCTCCAGTATCAACCGTAAGAGTAACCACTTCAAATCCCTTCTGCTGTAAATGCAGAACACAAAATGAAGTATCTAGCCCTCCTGAAAATGCTAAAATAATTTTTTTCATAATTTCTCCTTTTTACTCGGTACACTTGGGCAGAATCGAACTGCCAACCATTCGCTTCGAAGGCGAAAACGCTATCCAATTAAGTTACGAGTGCAATAAAAAAACTCCCGTCTCTGAACACTATTCTTATAGTGTTCAAGGACGGGAGTCCATTACTCTCGTGGTACCACCTTGGTTCCGTTATCTCAAAAAAATCCTCCTATTCGGAGGAGCAAACGCTAATGAGATAATCGCTCATTTAAGTGCTCCGTTGCCAGGTACCGTCTGGTACTTGGCGTTGCCGACACACTTTGTCTTATTTTACGGTTGACTTCCGTCGTAGTAATGCCTTTCGGCTTTCTCCTACGCAGCTCGTGATGCACCGTCTGGTGCGTCACTTCGTCTACTGCGGTAGACTCAAGTGCTTTTATGTAAATGTGTAAGAAGTATACCCCTTTTTTTTAAAAAAAACAAGATGTGTATTAGAACCGTAAAACAAAACTTTACCCAATCAACAGTGTCTTTTTAATACTTATTCCTTCAATGAGAGAAGAAACTGTATAGTAGGGTAAATTGACAGGTTTTGTCCTGTTCTGTACACTTTGCTCATGCTTGCTAAAGTCGTCTCGGGTGCTACCGTTGGTCTGACTGCCATACCAATCACCGTTGAAGTGGACATTGCGAGCAAAGGTCTTCCCAGTTTTACGATCGTTGGCCTGCCTGATAAAGCGGTTGAAGAAAGTAAAGAGCGTGTTCGCGCTGCAATCAAAAATAGTGGTGCTGATTTCCCTAGTAAACGTATCACAGTTAATCTTGCCCCGGCTGATATGCCAAAAGTCGGCCCGGTCTATGATTTACCAATAGCACTGGGAATTTTACTTGCGTCCGGTCAACTGGCGGCAAATATACAAGATGCACTTGTTCTGGGAGAACTTTCACTCGATGGATCTCTCCAACATACCCACGGCATTCTTCCACTGGCACTTCTTGCTAAAGAAAAAAAATTTCAACGACTCTTTATCCCCGCAGTATCGGCCACGGAAGCCGCGGTCATCTCCGGTATTTCTGTCTATCCAATTTCCTCGTTGGAAACATTGTTTTTCCATCTTTCTGGAAGTAAATTGATCGATTCCCAACCGTTTTCTCCTTTCTCCCAGGTTGCCGCCAAAAGCACCTACGAATTTGATATGGAGGATATAAAGGGGCAAGAACATGCCAAGCGGGCGCTTGAGATTGCCGCCTGCGGCGCACATAATATTCTGCTTTCCGGTCCGCCTGGGGCCGGAAAAACTCTCTTGGCTCGCACCTTTCCTTCCATCCTTCCCGATCTGACAGAAGAAGAGGCTCTTGAAGTAACCAAAATTTACTCTATCACCGGCAATTTAAATCCCGGTGATTCACTCGTCACCGTAAGACCATTTCGCAGTCCGCACCATACGACAAGTCGCATTGGCCTCATTGGCGGAGGTGCAAATCCTATGCCGGGAGAAATTTCTCTGGCCCATCGCGGCGTCCTTTTTTTGGACGAATTTCCTGAACTTCCAAGAAGTGTGCTCGAAGCGCTACGACAGCCTATCGAAGATGGCAAAGTGACTATATCTCGAGCGGCAGGATCGATGACGTATCCGGCAAAATTTACACTTCTTGTGGCATGTAATCCCTGTCCATGCGGGTATTTGGGTCACGAGACAAGACAATGCCAGTGCATGCCAGGACAAATTATTCGATATCAAAAACGTATCTCCGGTCCAATTCTGGATCGAATTGATATTCATGTGGCATGTCCCGCACTTTCTCCCGACACGTTAAGCCAATTAAACAAGGGTGAGGCCAGCTCATCTATACGAACTAGAGTTCAACAAGGTCGCAATCGACAACAGGCGCGATTTAAGGGGAAAAATCTCCAATCCAATGCCGAAATGAGTGCGAAGGATATTAAAGAATTTTGCGCGTTGTCCGGGGAATGTCTCTCACTTCTACGCCAGGCTGTTGCACATTTTCAGCTTTCGGCACGGGCATATCATAAGGTGATTAAACTTGCCCGCACTATTGCTGATTTAAGTGAGGAAGAAACAATTTCTCCAGCGCATATCGCTGAAGCACTCCAGTACCGGCCAAAAAATTCACAGCAATATAATTGAAAAAAAGAAAAGAGGGGGAGAAATTCTTTATCCCTGACTAAGCATGCCATCAATCGCTTGCTTAAGCTGTTCAAAAGGTACAGCTCCCGGGATCATTTGGGTTTTTCCCGTTTTCGTGTCGAGAAGAATATTGCCTGGCGTCCCATTGACACCGGCTTTAATACCGCTTTGATAATCGGCTTCGACCAATTTTGCCAATCGGCCACTATCAATGCAGTCTTTAAACTTTGTTTTATCAATACCTAAATCTGCGGCAAAATCGGGAAGCGTTGCCATATCAAAGCTGGAAACCGATGGCAAATTGTAGATTTTGTCGGCGTATTTCCAAAAAGCTTCCGTGCCTCCCATTTCCGCCACACATTCTCCGGTTTCTGCGAGCTTGCGTGCTTTAGGATGGATCTGTTCAAGAGGAAAATTTCTATATACCCAGGCAACCTGTCCTTTGTAGGTATCAACTACTTGCTTGGCTGTAGGATGAAAACTTTTGCAGAATGGGCATTCAAAATCCGAATATTCTATGAGGACTATACGGCTTTTTTTGTCGCCGCGGATAAAATCTTTGTCTGTGACGGGATCCACGGTGACCGGACTTGGTGCTTGTACTTTTCCTGCAGTGCCCACGTTTCCAGCGTTGTCTGGAGCTGCTTGAGCGGCTGTACCTTGCCGTGCAGGTACGCCTGCTTTGAGCATTTCAACTTGAGTATATAGTCGGACAATTAAAAGCGCAGCAAGGACAAGAGCAATGACCAGAACGAGATTGGTGGTGACATTTAATTTGGGGCCGGTTTGCGTTTCGTGTACCATAAAAATACAATTCTACTCTGGTTAACAGGGTTTTAGTGTAAATGATCATCTTCTTCTCTGTCAATAGGGAGAGAAAAAAACGTGTTATCAAATATCCACGTGAGAAAAATGCATGGTTTCATCCATGAGTTTGGAAGCAACTTTACTCACCTGTTCTGCATCTCCTGTCGTAAAAAATGCATGCGTTGATGATGAATTATTTGCCAATTGATTATTTCCCGTGAGAATCCTCTTTACTTGGTGCGCAACGGGTAAACCACAGTCCAGAACTCTAATATCCGGACCCACGAACGCTTGAATTGCTTTTTTGAGAAAAGGGTAATGGGTGCACCCCAGCACAATCGTATCGACCTGTTTTGCCAGTAAAGGCTCAAGATATACTCGGAGGACACGGTCAACATCTACTCCCCCAACTTCTCCTCTTTCGACAAATCCTACTAAATCTTTGCAACCTACCGCATAGACCGTTTTACCCGCTGCATAGGTGGTAATTAATTTTTGCTGGTACTCGCTTTTTGCCGTTTTTTCAGTTGAAAGTATTGCGATGTTCCCTGTTCTTGTCTCCGAAACAGCCGTCTTTACCGCAGGCACTACACCCACAAGAGAAACACTCTTGAATTTTTCTCTGTAGTAATCTATCCCTGAAACTGTTGATGAATTACACGCAATAGCGATGAGTTTGACTCTCTGACCAAGAAGCCATCGTAAACCAGCCAGAGTGACTGTTTTTACCTCTTCTTCGGATTTATCTCCATAGGGAAAGTTTTTGTGATCAGCGAGATACAACGTTGATTCCATGGGAAGAAGAGAGCGAACTTCTCTATAAATAGTTAATCCTCCCAAGCCAGAATCAAAAAAACCAATTGGATCATCCATATACGTGTAAATAATTATTGCATGAGGAACCAAACGTGAGGCAGAGAGACAGGAGCAAACAGACGGCTAAAAATCCCCAAGGAAACGCCGGAAAAGAGTTGGTCGAGAAATCCTCCGGTCTCCAGGCGAACCACTTCAGCCTGACTAATACCGGCAAGCCCCTTTGTTGTCTCAACCGCTGTAGGGAGATTACCTAAACTATCCACTAATCCTGCTTCTTTGGCTTGTTTGCCGGAGTAGATGCGGCCATTGGCTAGGAGTTCGACACGCTCCGGAGAAAGATTCCGGCCGAGCGCTACACGATCTATAAAGAGTTTATAGGTATCATCCAAGATAGAATCAATAATTTTCTTTTCCTCTTCAGTCGTATCGCGCGTTGGAGAGAAAATATCTTTGTACAGGCCTTTTTTATATACATCCTCCTGTACCCCCAGTTTATCCATAAGTCCTTTTACTTTCAGATTAGTCGCAATAACACCGATGGAACCGGTGAGTGTCGCCGGGTTTGCAACAATTTTATCCGCACTACTGGCGATGTAGTACCCGCCGGATGCTGCCGTATCTTTCATCAGGGCAACGACCGGCTGCTTTTTTTTATGTTTAAATGCAGTAATGGTCTCAAAAATATCATCACTTGC
>OBEQ011153748.1_pt1 | contig 19031 bp, 22 predicted proteins | sample 1670901 | NCBI WGS metagenome assembly OBEQ01 (sample SAMEA104232315, study PRJEB22302) | groundwater metagenome | biome: forest; feature: aquifer; material: groundwater | place: USA | collected 2011-08-07 | depth 5.4 m
GTTGATTGCTCCTATTCTTGACAATGAAGCTTCTGTCGGGCCCAACCCGATACCAGCCAATATTAAACAAATTGTTCCCAGTGCCGAACTTTCGAGAGACCAAAATGTTGACCAGGGGAGGGGAGACCCAATCATATTTTCATATCACGATCGGATCCTGCGCCTTTTTCTAGAATATCGCCAAGACCCAGAAAACCTGCTCTTTGCTCTTATTTCTCAGAAATTAGAAGAACTGCCAATCATCAAAAAAAACTTTACTCACCCTTCTGATTGGATATCCGACCTAGAGAAAACCTGGGTACTTTTCCACCGCGCTATTTATAAGCAAATCCAATCTCCCCCAATCATCTCGGTATCTAAACGCTCACTTGGTTTTGACTTTCGTCGTTCTCAAACCCCGGCCCACTTTACCCAAAATTACCAATCGCTAAAAAAGCAAATCCTCGCGAAAAATAATTGGACAAAATGGGTATGATAGTGTCTAATATAAACTATGACTAATCCTGTGGAATTTGATCACCCCTATATTACTGTTGATGTTCTAATTTTTTGTATCAAAGATCATCAACTAAACACTCTTTTAATTAAAAGAAGTCACCCCCCCTTTGCCGACATGTTTGCCATTCCCGGCGGCTTTGTTGCTTTGGGTGAATCACTCGACCAAGCCGCCATTCGGGTGTTGTCTCAAAAAGGGCATCTCAACCAAATTTTTCTAGAGCAGTTGTATAGCTTTGGAGATGTTAATCGTGACCCCCGCGGTCGAGTAATTTCCGTCAGCTATTACGCGCTAGTTCCCCAAGATAAAGTCACCGAGTTCCATGACAAAAAACACACCATTAAGTGGTGTCCAGTTAAAAAATTACCTCCATTAGCTTTTGACCACAAACAAATAATTTCCACGGCTCTTGATCGTATTAAAGCCAAAATTGCTTACAGCAGCATCGCTATCGGATTACTGCCCAAAAAATTTCGCCTCAGTCAGCTACAAACTGTTTATGAAATAATACTCAATAAATTGATTGATAAAAGAAACTTTCGCAAGAAGATGGCGTCGGTAGATCTTTTGGAACCAGTCGGTGAAATAGACAACACTGGTAGTCACCGCCCCGCCGCCCTATATCGTTTCAAGGCCAAAACTCCCGTCATCTTCGACTAGTTTTTTATTTTTAACCTACCTATTGACAGGGACTATTTATAGTGTTACTATTACACTAACATATGCTATCTAGACTATCACCAGAAACATTTCGCCTTCCAATTGAGAAAATTCGCGCGGGTTATAAATCCGACGTCTATTTCAATCGGACCAAAGAAATTTTGCGTCAGGACAAACACAACCCAAAAGTCACCATGCAAGTTTTCCAGAAATATGATAGGGCCATCATCTGCGGGGCCGATCACGCCCTGGCCATTCTCAAGGCGGGTATTGGTCATTACGAAAATCCCGAGAAAGCCGAACAATTGTTTCAAAAATATCGAAAGCTCGAAAACGAAGCCTATCGAAAGTGGTTAGTTAAAGCCCGCCTCAGTTGGGATGAGTATGCAAAGGAAGGCAAAAAAGTCTATGAAGTCAGCCAGGAATTGGATCGGCTGTGGGTCAGCACCATTGATGATGTCAAAATCTCCGCTCTCCACGACGGCGATCAGGTCGCCAGTCGCGAAACAGTGATGTTTATCGAAGGCCCCTATCAAGAATTCGCCATTTTAGAAACGCTCTATTTGGGTGCTTTAACCGACGGGACCATGGTCGCCACCAATGCTCGACAGGTCGTCGAAGCCGCGGGTGACACCCCAGTGTTAATGTTTGGCGCCCGCCACAAAGCCCCGGAAGGCCAGGCAGGCGATGGTTATGCGGCTTTCATTGGCGGTGCAAAAGGTATTTCCACTCCGGAACAAGGAGAATATTGGGGCAGCAATGCCCAAGGCACCATGCCCCATGCTGGAATCGCTGTCTTTGGTGGAAACACCGTCTTAGCTAGCGAGAAATTTGACCAGTATATAAATGCCGATAAGACTAAATCCCGAGTTAATGTGATTGCCCTGGTTGATTTTGACAATGATTGTGTCGGCACCTCTCTGGCTGTCGCCAATCGATTAGGTTCGAGGCTCTATGGTGTGCGCTTGGATACCTCAGAAACCATGACCGATAAAAGCATCCAAGAAGAATTGGATCGGGGAGTAGCAATTGCCGAGTCAGATCGCCATGGAGTTTCCCCTCAATTGGTTTGGTTGGTTCGTCAAGCTTTAGATAAAGCTGGCCACCAGCATGTAAGAATTGCTGTCAGTGGCGGGTTTACCCCAGAAAAAATTACCCGTTTCAAAAAACTCCAGGTGCCTGTCGATCTTTTTGGAGTCGGTTCGGCTTTCTATCTCAATCCAACTAAATTTGAATATACTGCTGACATCGTCCAACCAGTTGGAAAGAAAGGCCGACCATACCGGCCCAACGACAGGCTTGAGGTTGTTAAGTTTTAACCATGAACATCGCTCTCTACGGTGGAAAATTTGACCCACCCCACGTTGGGCATCTCAACGTTGCCCTCCAAGCGCTTAAAAACATCCCCCACATTGATCAACTTTGGCTTATTCCTGCCAAAACCCACCAATGGAGAAATGTTTATGCCAGCGGCACCGATCGCCTCGCCATGCTCAAAACGTTTGGCCAATATGACAAACGAATTAAAGTCAGTGACATTGAACTTCAAAGACCACGACCCACCATCACTATCGATACAGTCAAAGAGTTTAAAAAAAAATACCCAAAACACACTTTTTGCTGGGTAATGGGATCTGACAATGTCGCCACTTTCTCTCGTTGGGACGACTATAAAGAGTTGCAAAAGTTAGTTCCCTTTTGGATTTACCCCCGACCAGGGTATCAGATAAAAAAGCTACCAAAAAATTTTTATGCTATACCAAATTATCAAACAGAAGTTAAAAAATTTTCTTCCACTGGAATTCGAAAAAAAATCAATCAGGGCTTGGCAGTGGATCATATGTTAACCCCAGAAGTTTATCGCTATATTGTCAAAAAGCAGTTATATTGACTTTTGAGCAAATATTTGGGATCCTATCCCCCAGTCCTTAATGAAAAAGCTGTTACTCCTATCAAGTTTTCTGTTGGGAAACTTTGCCATATTAGTCATCGCCCTTTTAATTTTGGCATTCTCCGCAAGTAAACAAAGTGCCGCTAGTCAAACAGCAGCACCCGAAAATGTCTCGGCCTTTGAAGAATCGTATACCAGCTTCAATGCCCTCTCAGGCTTAGATTCCGGACCCGTTTCCCAAATAGTCGCTGGAGATGCCAGAGCGGTATTGGTTGACAATTTTTTTCGCCGCTATAGCTCGCCCATGACCGGCGTAGGGCAAGATATCGTCACCGCGGCTGACAAATATCAAATTCCTTTCGGTCTTTTACCGGCGATTGCTCAATGTGAGGGAAATGTCGGCAAAGTCATGCCAGAAAATAGTTTCAACCCCTATGGCTTTGGTATTTATGGAGATAAGGTCACCCGCTTTGACAGTTGGCAAAGTGGCATCGAGGCGGTTTCTAAAACCCTTCGTCACGATTATTTTGATATTGGCCTCGATTCACCCGATAAAATTATGACCAAATATACCCCATCATCCAACGGCTCCTGGGCATTTTGTGTCAGTAAATTCATGCTCGAACTCCGCTAAATAGATTCATCCTGAACGTAGTTGAAGGATTGACAGACCCATAATATTTTGCTATACTCAAACAAGATCCAGAGGTGTGCTTCCCAAGGCCACGTCTGGGTTTTTTGTTTTAAAAGCAATAACTGAAAGATAACCTCATAGTTACATCTCAACACAATCTAACATTTAATATATAATAGTAATAAGTGCCGAGGTGGCGGACCCTGCCTGCCGGCAGGCAGGTGGCAGACGCAAATAGTCAATAACTTTGTGTTTTACGTTTATATCCTACAAAGCCTTAAAAGCAAAACGTTCTATAAAGGACTAACAAGCGACATAAATCGTAGAGTTGATGAACATACCGACAGTAAGTCTCAATCAACTCGGCATATGCTACCATTGAAGTTGGTTTATGTTCACATTTGTAACACAAGGCCAGAAGCAAGGAGGTGGGAAAAGTTTTTTAAGTCTGGAATCGGACGAGAAGTAGTAAAAGAATTAGCCGAAGTGGCGGAATGGCAGACGCGCATGGTTTAGGACCATGTGGGCTTTGCCCGTGGAGGTTCGACTCCTCTCTTCGGCACATCGTGGAGGTTCAAGCCTGCCTGCCGGCAGGCAGGTCCTCTTCCCGGCACAAAATGATTTTAGGCCTCTATTGTGCTATAATTCAGCTAATTGCAATTCTAATCCAGAACCTTGAGAAGGAGACATATGGATAAAATCGTACTGATTGTTCTTGTCGGAGTTCTAGGAGCAGTGATCACGGGAGTGATCGACAGTCTTGTTTTAGGGGTAAAAATCGAACCACTCTGGAAGCAGGTTGCTCATAAAACTATGTATGTCATTTGGGGATCAATCTTTTTTAGCTTAATTACCGCGGCATTTAACAAATAAACTTGCGAGGCCACAAAATCAAATTGTGGCCTCTTTTTTGTGCACTAAGAGAAAATTTGATCCTATAAACACCTTTATGTCTGAGATACCCAAAAATAATACCGCAGAAACTAAGTTATTCGCCCATGATCCCGTCATTGAGCTTTTCGTGCCCGATCATCGCCGGGTCTCTTTGATCTATATCGATCACGGATTAACTTCCTTCTTCCCAGATCAAAAACTTGCAGAACAAGAAATCAAAACCGCCTTTGGGCCCAGACTTTCCTGCTTGATCACAGACAATTTCCCCGGTAACAGATTGCCAACGACTGCTGAAATAAAAAACCTAGTCACTCAACCTTCCGAAAACCTTAATTTGAAACAATGGGCAATTCAATTTGCCACTAATACCCAAGCAACTGTTGTCGAGGCTGATCCTGTCAATCGTTCCGCCATCATCAAGGATTTCACTGACGAAGAAATTTACCAGGAACTCAAAAAAGAATCTCAGGAATCAAAAGCATACCGCACCAAAAGAGACGAAGTTATTTCTTCAAACGCTTATCAAGAACTGTCAATAGAAACAGGCAATTATTCTCAAATAGAAATGGGCAGTGGTTTGCTCGCGCCCATAGCTTTTATAGCGCTCTTATATCAAGCAACCCATGCCTATAAAGAGAAAATCATAACACGTCGACAATTTTTAAAAATTTCAACCACTGCTGCCCTTGCCTCTATTGGTCTGGCAATCAACCTGACCGCCGCCTCGACAGTTGATGCAAACGTAAAAAAACTAAATGACCTGATTAAGCAGTCTGCTGGAGATAATCCCTCAATTCAACAATTAATAGATTATTATCATGCCCAAAAATTTTTCTCGCAAAATGCTGAAATAACCGATGTTGATATGGCTGATCCCAGCATGGTTCGGCGGATGGCTGTGGTAAAAAGAATGATCGTATCAATTGGCCTTCGTAACGCCATTATTGCAGATACTCTGACTGCACCACGTCAAGATATCACTTTTCAAAATGGAGATTCGGAGCCGCTTAATATTGCCGTTTTGATGGGATACTCTCATCGAGAATGCCCAGAAGAGATGACAATGGGTTACTTTCTCAAAAATAGAATAGAACGAGAAAACCTCCTCCACAAACTTTTTACACCAATTAATCCACTAATTCCAGTTACCGTTGAACTACAAAACAAACTTCGACAGGCATTAAGGACTGTAAACGCCTACAAATTTTTCTCAGATGGTGAAATGCAACAAAAACAATTCCCCCTTCCTTTCCTCCGCTAGTTTATTTTGTTAATATTAACAAGTGAACAAGATCCTGCCGGTTATTGGTTTGTTTCTTCTTTTTACCCATCCTGTTTTTGCCGATTATCAATCTGCTTATTCTGACTACACCTTTGCTTACAGCCAATACCGAACGTCTTACAACGACTACCAGGTTGCCAAATCGACTTATCTGACCTACCACACCCTGGTGTCCCAAAACGAGGCAATCAACAAATTACGCGCCATTCTCCAAGCCCGCGACCAGGTAATGTTGGTTTATTACAACCTCCTCCAAGAAAAGTTAAACGCTACCCCCGGAGTCACTGATTCCGCTAAAAACACTTTTGGCAAAGTAAAAGCCAGTGAAATAACTTGGCTAGCAGGCCATCAAAAGAAAGTCTCCGCTGCTGCTAGCCTGGAAGATTTAAACCAGGCCGCAAGCGATTTTGAAAACCACTTTCCCCAAATGGCAGCCGAAACCAAGCAAACAATTGGGGTGGTATTTGCCGGCAAAGAAAGCACTCTTAAAAGTCAGGTGGACTCTTTTATCACCAACTTGACTACCAAACTTACTGAAATTCGCCAAACCGGCGAAAATACAACTTTTGCCGATCGGGGACAGATTAACGTAAAAAACAAACTCGACCTTTACCAACAAAAACTTACCGAAGCCAACTCACTTTTTTCTCATCCCGATAATGGTCTATTTGAGGGCCAACAAAAATTTGCTGAGGCCAATCAATATCTGCGTGAAGCAGCTAGTTTCCTGACAGAAATAATTAAATCCATTACTGGATAATATGGACGACACAATACCACCATCAGCGCCTGCTCCCATCGTCACCCCGGTAACCATTCCCACGGGCACACCCCTGCCCACAAAACGAAATTTTCTGCCCTGGATTATTGGTGGCGCCATCGTCGCCTTTCTCCTTATTATTATCATCGGAGTGATTGTCGGAGCATCAATAATTGGTTCATTGTTTCATTACACTCCCGCCCCACCTCCACCACCTCCTCCCCCAGAAGTCACCGTCAAACCAATCATTAGTCGATTTGCTTCTGACTCGGCAATACTCGACCTTCGAGACCAACTCAAAACCATCAGTAAATCCATTGATTCGGTCGATTTAATCGAACCCCAAATTAGCCCCCCAGCTCTCGACTTAAACATTAATATAAAACAAAATTGAGGATAGACAATAGAAAATTGATTATAGATTTTGAAACTAGAAAATAGAGGGTAACTAACAACATGATTAAGAGTTTCCGTGACCTAGAGGTCTACAAAGAAGCTTACAGTTTAATGATTGGTCTTCATCAAGAAGTTAAAAAGCTACCAATATTTGAAAGAAATGATCTTGCATCCCAAATGCGCCGGGCATCAAAATCGTGCCCTGCAAACATTGCCGAAGGTTGGGCAAAACGGCGATTTGAAAAAGAATTCAAAAAATACCTTGATGCCTCAATTGGTTCAGCTAATGAAATGGAAGTTCATATTGAAACAGCCAAAGATTTAGGCTATCTTGATAAACAGACTTGCGACATCTATCTTAAAAGATACCAATTCCTCGGTGGAAAACTGGTAAATCTACAACGGAATTGGAAGACTTATTAATTTGATCTTCAATTATCTAACTTCAAATTCTATCATCTACTATCTATTGTCAACCATCAAATCTTGATACAATGTGCCTATGACAACCGCTTTAACCCGACTATCTGGCTCGGCGTTTGAAGTCACTATGACCATTGCCTGGGCCGATGTCAAATCCATCTATGACCAGGTGTTTGCCGAACTGGCCGCCGATATCGAGGTTGAAGGATTTCGCAAAGGTAAAGCCCCCCAGAATTTGATCGAAGCCAAAATAGATAAATCAAAAGTCTATAGTGAAGTCATTAATCGTGTTTTGCCCGACGCCTACCAAAAAGCCCTCGGAGAACATGGATTAAAACCAATTATTGCTCCAAAAGTGCAAATTGCCTCCGCCGAAGAAGCCAAAGACTGGCAATTTATCGCCCGGGCCGCCGAAAAACCCACTGTTGATCTAGGTAGTTATCAAGATGCCATCAAAACTATCAATGCCAAAGAGAAAATCTGGGTACCGGGGCAAGTTAAAGAACCTGCCCAGCCGGCAGGCGGGCCCACCAAAGAAGATGAAGAGAAAAAATCTAAACGGGTCTCGGAAATAATCGACCAACTCTTAAAAATTTGCCAAGTCGAACTAGCCGAACTACTTGTCGAATCAGAAGTAAACCGACTAATGACCCAACTTATTGACGACGTCCGCCAAGCGGGCTTAACCTTTGAGCAATATCTTGCCAGCAAAAGCGAAACCGCGGAAGTGGTTCGCACCAAATACCACACTCAAGCCGAGACTGCTCTAAAATTAGAATTTATCTTAAACGCGCTCGCCGATGACCTCCAAATTCAAGTCGGTCAAGAGGAAATTGACGCCATAATAAATAAAGAGGTCGATCCGGCAAAGAAAACCGCTCTTCAGGAACAATCATATGTCCTTTCTTCCATCCTCAGGCGCGAAAAGACGATTGACAAGCTCTCGAGCCTGTAGTAGAATCTAAACATGACCAGCCAAGTCAAGAAACCAATTCATCCATACGAAAACCCAATTGAAACACTAAAAGACGTCGGCGCAACTGTGGCCCAACCAGCTAAAGACATTTTTAACAATGCCTTGGAGCAAATCGGGCTCAAACCACAACGCAAACCACTATCAGGGGAAATCAATCTAACTAAAGAAGCACAAAAAGAAGTCCCGATGGACCGCAAAGTCGCCCAACTTCATTCTGTTCACCAGCATGAAAAAGAAGTCTTCAGTGTCGAAAACCGCGCTACCCAGCAACAAATTCAAAAACTCCTGCAAGAGCTACAAGGTGAAATTAAACGACTGCAAGCCCAAACGGCCGAAATCACCCATGAAGTAAAAAATATCACTGTGGAATCGCTGCCCTCTGGCACCGGGCTTTACCATGTCAACTTTTTTGAATGGGTGATAAGGACCCTAAAGGATCTGCGCCAACGGGTCAACGAAAGCCGCCAATGGCTAGCCGCCTCGAGCAACAAAAAACAGCAAAAAGGTTATTGGGCAATGTTTAAAAAGCACGGCACTTCCTTTGCCATGTCTGAAGAACGCGCCATCGCCTCAGCCAACGGCTAAACAATCGACTCGGTCAAAATCCCCTTAAAACCTGGATATATCTCACAAAATTCCTGGAGGCCAGCATACATTCCAGCAAACCTTCTCTGCCAAGTATCGGTGCTGTTATATCGAAGCAAAATATTCTTTCCAATTGGCGTTACGTTTCCAATTTTATCAGTAATCTCAAGGGCATTAACCTTATAGATCCACTTTGGTTTTTCCGTTGTTCCCACATTTTCCGGATAGTTTGTCGCTCGGAAGTTCAAAATAAACGGTTGGAGAAGAACCACTAATCGATCTTTTAAATCTGAAGAGTGCGCCATTTTATTATTTGCCAAAACTCCACCACGAGTATCTAAACCAAGTTCTTCAACGTTGCCATCGGTTTGACCGGTCAAAGATCTCGCCGCATTCCAGCCAACATGCGAATTAACCGGGTCATAGATTCCTTGCCCATATTTACCTGACAGCCTACCGTATAAATCACAAAGGTGGGTGTACTCAATCATTCCAATGACCGCATGGATCCCAAGATTAATTCGGGTAATGGTAGTCGCTTTTATATTTTTAAACTCTTGCTCTCCAAAAAACGGTGAAGAAAAAAGTGGCGAACCCTTATCACCAAAATCTCTGAACTGAGCAATTCCCGTTAACTTTGATTTGACCAATGAAGCTTCCAAAAGCATTTTAGCCTCAGTGAAATAATTTATCATGTCTTTTGTTTGAATAATTATCAATTTTTTATTTACTTCAAATCTGTCGGCATCTTTCACTTTGTCTCCGGTGAATAAATTGTTTGCTGTCATCCAATGGCGTGTCCAAATATTTGCCAGCGCGTCTGCTTGTTTATTCAGTAGTCTTTCTCTGCGCCAGTCTCGTTTCATTTCCTCAAGTTCATTGAAGTCATTTTCTTTCGACACATAAACCACCTGAAGTTCATTTGCTTTTGAGTCATCAAAACCAAAGTCATTTGGATGTAAAGTCAGGAGAATTGGCGGATTCTCAGGAGTCGGAGTCGAAGTAGGAGTTTCAGTGACTCTATAGCCAACCGCGGCTCCAACAGCATATGCTGCCCCATAGCCAAGGCCCTTCAAAACTTTCCGTCTTATTGGATTTGGTGCTGATGTTTCTGCCATTGGTGGGCCCGAAGGGAGTTGAACCCCTGACCTTCTCGATGTCAACGAGACGCTCTACCGCTGAGCCACGAGCCCTTGACATTATTATACTGGCAGTCTAAACTTAAGACAAGTTGCGGCCACCTGACAAAAGGTGGTATTTTTATAAGTGAATGACAAAAAATAACGATGACGAACAACTTAAAGACAATGACCACAAAAAGCTCGGGAAAGAGCTTGATCTTTTTACGTTCTCTGACACAGTGGGAAAAGGTCTGCCGTTGTGGACCCCAAAAGGATCAGTCATTAGGCGCGAGTTAGAGCGTTGGATTGTCGACGAAGAACTCAAAGCTGGCTATGTTCACGTTTATACTCCCGATATCGCCAAACTCGAGCTGTATAAAAAATCCGGTCATTACCCATATTATAAAGAGTCAATGTATGCTCCAATTAAAATTGAAGACGAAGAGTTCATGCTGCGCCCCATGACTTGTCCCCACCATTTTGAACTCTATCTCTCCCGTCCCCACAGCTATAAAGAACTGCCGATTCGCTATGCCGAACTGGCTAAACTCTACCGCTTTGAGAAATCTGGCGAGCTCATGGGGCTACAACGTGTCCGCTCTTTTTGCCTCGCCGATGCCCATATCATCGCCCGCTCGGATCAGGTTGAAACAGAAATAAACCAAGTTTTAGACCTTATTGACAAGTTGGTGGGGATTCTGGGATTAACTTATCGTCAGGCGGGAAAAAATGGAGATTATGCATACCGACTTTCTCTTGGCGATCGAAAAGACGAGAAAAAGTTTGCTAAAGATGATGTCGCTTGGGATCAAGCCGAAAGTACTTTAGAAAAGGCCCTGGAAAAAAGAAAAATTAAATTCATTAAAGCTCCCGGTGAGGCCGCCTTTTATGGTCCAAAAATTGATATTCAAATGTGGAACGCCAATGGCAAAGAAGACACCGCTTTTACTGTTCAATATGACTTTGTCATGCCCCAACGATTTAATTTAACCTTCGTCAACGACCAGGGGAAAGAGGAACAAGTGGTGGTTATCCACCGATCATCAATTGGCGCTATTGAACGATTAATTGCATTCTTAATTGAGAAATACAAAGGCGCATTTCCCACTTGGCTAGCGCCGGTACAAGCAGTCGTCTTACCGATTGCTGATCGCCACATGGAATATGCCTCTTCTGTGAACCGTGAACTCGAGTCTTTCGGTATCCGCTCTGAAATTGACAACCGACAAGAAACATTAGGGGCCAAAATCCGTGATGCCCAGACTCAGAAAGTGCCATACATGGTCATAGTGGGGGACAAGGAACTGGCAACTAGTTCGCAAAGCGAAAAGCAACTAGTTTCTATACGGAGCCGCGACCAAGGCGATTTAGGGCAAATAGAGTTGCAAAAGTTCCTCGCAGACATTAGAATTGAAATAGAAGAAAAAATAATTGTTAAAACAATACAAAGTTAACAGTCAAATAGCGGTTCCTGAAGTGCGCCTTATTGGCGATGATGGGAAACAAATTGGAGTAATGACGCGCGATCACGCCCTAGACTATGCCCTAGCTGCTGGGGCCGATCTCGTTTTAATCGGAGAGTCGGCTAAACCGCCAGTCGCCAAGGTCATTGATTTTAAAAAGTTTCTTTACCAAGAGCAAAAAAAGGAAGCCGAGTCAAAAAAAGGCCAAAAAAATACCGGATTAAAGGAAATTCGAGTTGGTGGGCCATTTGCCGCATCAGCCGATGTGGCTGCCCGAGTTAAAAAGGCGAGCGACTATCTCAAAGATGGGTTCAGTGTCAAAATTGTGATAAAATTTTCTGGGCGACAAATTACTCATCCCGAATTTGGTCATAAAATAGTCGACCAATTTAAGGAAGGTTTGCACTCAGTCGGAAAAATTGACCGGGACAGTAAATTTGAAGGAAAACAATTAATTACGGTATTCTCACCAACCTAATATGCCAAAGCAAAAAATTTCTAAATCGGTGCGCGACCGTTTCAAGATCAGTAAAAATGGCAAAATCATTCGTCGCAAAATTGGTCAGCGCCATTTGAAAAGCAATAAGCGCCGGACCACGATCCGCCGTGGCAAAGAGCCCATTCAAGTTACTGGACCATTAGAAAAAAAGCTAAAAAAATTGCTTGGAATCTGATGCATCGGTTTAATATTAACTTTCGTCAAACCACTTCCGAGCGGGCAGCCGAGATATCGAATCGAGCCTATAACCACTACTTGCGCTTTAAGCCCTATTTAGGTAAAATCTACGCACCAATCAAGCAGATTCATAATAAATATTTAGGTAAGTTTTATGGCCAGGGTAAAAAGGGGACTAGCTAGTCACGCTAAGCACAAAAAGCTTTTAAACCAAGCCAAGGGCTACATGATGACCCGGCGACGTTTGGTGCGCAAAGCCAAAGAAGCGGTGCTTCATGCTGGGCAATATGCCTACGCTGGCCGCAAAGACCGCAAAGGCGACTTCCGCCGCGACTGGATCCTTCATATCAACGAGGCTCTAAAGGCCCAGGGCTTAAAATATTCCCTGTTCATGCACCAGCTTCAGCTAGCTAACATCCAACTCGACCGCAAAATCCTCGCCCAACTAGCTACCCAACAACCCCAAGTCTTCCAATCCCTTCTGGAAAAGGTAAAATAAAATCATGCAGGATAAGCTGTTGGACATAAAAAACGAGGCGTTGGCGCAGATTTTGGCTTGCCAAGAGGCAAAACTTCTTGAAGAAATTCGCGTGGAGTATCTAGGCAAATCCAAAGGGCGATTGACTGCTGTCATTAAAAAAATACCGGATTTACCCGATTCTGAGCGGGCCATTGTGGGCCGTTTTGCCAACGAGGTCAAGACCACCATTGAGGACGCGCTAGACACCCAAAACAAATCTCTCCAAAAAGAAAAAGAGGCCAACATCGCCCAAACCGAAAAAATCGACGTTACATTACCAGGCATTTCCCCTCCAGAAGGCCATCTCCACCCCATCACCCAAGTGCTCCACGAAGTTTTAGACATATTTAAATCCCTGGGCTATCAAGTAGCGGACACCCACGAAATTGAAACCGATTACTATAACTTCACTTCGCTCAACACTCCACAAGACTCTCCCTCCCGTGACATGCAGGCGACGTTTTATCTCGATTCTCGCGGCGCTAAAACTCCCCCAGGAGAAATAATTCTTCAAACCCAGGTTACTAGCATGCAAGTCAAAATCCTAGAGAAAACCCCGCCCCCCATAAGGTGTGTCATGCCCGGCAAAGTTTACCGCGTCGACGACGTCGACCCCTCTCATGGGTTTGAATTTTGGCAAATAGACGGCTTCTTAATTGACAAAAACATCCACATGACTGATCTTCTGGGAACTATCGACTACGTTTTAAAAAAACTGTTTGGTGCTGATATCAAGGTCCGCTTCGACGCAACCAACTTTCCTTTTGTCGAACCCGGAGTTCAAGCCTTTATGTCATGCACCATCTGCAATCAAAAGGGCTGTCCATTTTGCAAACAAACCGGCTGGGTGGAAATTCTGCCCGCCGGGATGATCCATCCCAATGTGATGGCCGCCGCCCATCTTGACACCAAAGTCTGGTCGGGCTTTGCTTTTGACCTCGGACTATCTCGAGCTGCCAACCTCAAATATCAAATCGATGATTTGCGAACTTTAACCAACCCAGATTTAAGAATACTTAAACAATTTTGAAGATCTAAGACCGAAGACCTAAATAAAATTTTAAGACTTAAGCTTTAAATATTCGTTTTGGTCTTAAGATTTCAGTCTTAAATATTATGCTTATTCCATTAAGTTGGCTGAAAGAATTTGTCGATATCAAGATGCCATTCCCACAATTGGCCCAAAAGTTATCTGAAGCGGGCCTAACTGTTGAAGCTTGGAAAGAAGTTGATAGCGATATCATTTTTGACCCCGAAGTCACCCCCAATCGTCCTGATTGGATGAGTGTCTATGGCATCGCCCGTGAGATCGCCGCCATCACCGGCGCCAAATTGAAAAACCCCACGCCGAAACTAGAAATTAAAAAACCAAAGAACCCTCTTACCATAAATATCAAGCCTGACTACAATATTGTTCCGAGGAAAACTTCAGTAATCATCAGAAACGTAAAAGTCGTTCCATCCCCAGACTGGCTCCAAAAACGGATCAAACAAATCGGGTTACGACCCATTAATAATCTTGTCGACATCACCAACTATGTTTTATGGATTTATGGCAGTCTTCTTCACGTTTTTGACTACGACAAAATCCGCGGTCATCAGATGACCATTGAGTTGTCAAAAGGGGGCGAAGATTTTCGTAGCCTTGATGGGATCGACTATAAATTGCCCAAAAATGCCATCGTCATAAAAGACATCGGCCGAGTCATTGACCTCTTACCTTTAAAAGGTGGAGAGAACACCGCTGCTACCAACTCCACAAAAACCGTTCTTTTGCACTGTGTCACCTGCGACCCAATCCTCACCAGGCGCACCTCCCAAGCCTTGTCGCTTAGAAGCGACTCTTCCACGATTGCGGAACGGGGATTAGATCCTAATGGCACAATTGTGGCCATTACCCATGCTTTGTCACTAATCTTAGATCTCGCCGGTGGGGAAGTGGCTTCAGAAATAATTGATAACAAGGAGTTAGAATTTAAACCCTGGACAGTTGAGGTCAAGCACGAACATATCGAATCGGTACTGGGAATTAAAATTTCCCCCACCCAGGTAAAAAATATTTATGAAAGATTGGGGTTAGGAGTCGAAGACGAATATAAAGTCACCATTCCTACTTTCCGCAACGACATCCACATCGAAGAGGATCTCATCGAAGAAGTCGGCCGGATCAATGGTTACAATCATTTTCCTAAAAATTTACCAACCAGCCCGGTTCCGACCACCCCGGTTGCATATCAGCGAAACTTTGACTTTGAATATTCGATCAAAGAAACACTTAAAGGGGCAGGCTATAGCGAAATTTACTCTTATTCACTGGTGTCTGAAAACCAACTCCTAAAACTTGACTACAATCCCAGCCACGCTCTTCGAGTCGATAACCCAATTTCTAAAGATTTTGAATACCTCCACCCGACATTATTGGGCAACCTCCTTGATGCCCTCAAACTAAATTTACCCAATCAGCCGTCGATCAAAATTTTTGAATTAGCCAAGCACTATCTCGGGCCAACAATTGATAAATACAGCGAAAACTATCAGTTAAGTGCTGTATTAACTGGCGAAAAGTTCTTTGATGCCAAGGGTGACGTCGAAAGTCTATTAAACAGTAATGCCGTTGAATTCAAAATTCTGCCTGTTGAAGACAAAAAAACGGCCGTAGCATTTCATCCTGGTCGGGTTGCCGATATAATTATTAACGAAGAAATAGTGGGCAGGATTGGGGAGATTCACCCCAATACTTTGTCTAAATTTAATATCAAATCACGGGTCATCTATTGGACAATAAACTACAAGTCGCTAGAAAAACACACCAATCCATCCAAAAAATTCCAACCAATTCCTAAATTCCCGTCAATCATCGAAGACCTATCGCTTATTATTCCCGATAAAGTTCTTTATAGCGATGTTATCGCTACCATCTCGTCTACCAGTAAACTAGTATCTAGTATCCAGCTTCTAGATGTCCACGAAGATTCTAAAACTTTACGCCTCACCTACCAAGATCCAACTAAAAACCTCACTGACAAAGAAGTGGCGCAGGTAAGGGATAAAATCATCAAAAACTTGAATAAACTGTCAATAAAGCCTAAAATATAACTGTGAGCCTAAATGAATCGCAACTTTCTGCTCTCAAGAGTCTTTGCACATCTGCAGCCGAGCCTTGGGTCGTTCAGGATCCCAATTTCGGTGCAATAAGATGCACTCCTAGAGTCTTTGGCCTTTTAGTAGATGAACCACAATCCGGATTTAAAAAAAGTATAAAAAGGGATGCGAGAGACTTAGGAATCAATACATTAAGTGACCATATTATCCAAGGCATTGCTGATGAAGGGCATACTATAAGAGATCTAGTCCATTCTGGATTAGTATCTGTTCGTACCTGGTCAACAACAATAATAGGAGAATCAGCAATAAACGCCGAATATCATATTACAGATGAAGGGGCGAAAATGGTTGGTGCCATAAAACTTGTCCACTGTTCAGACCACCCGAAAAAACAGGACTCCTGAACTGGTCGCTGGCGGGGAGTAATCCCAAGGGACATTGACCCCGATATTTACCTCGGTACCACCACTGTTACCACCAGAATCGACCGCACTAAATTTAATATTATGTTTGCCGGTGTCTAAGTGAAGCACTTCGCTTATGGTGTCTGATGATTTATTAATTTTTTCCGATCCATCGACAACGACGGTAAATTTCACTATATCGCGCACTGCATAAGCCTTGGCAGAAATTTGCACATCATTAGAATTTACTTTATCATGGTCGTTGGGAGAGGTCAGTTTAACGCTCACTGAGTTTTGATTGGCGTCGGAGATATCTGTCGGTGGATGCCACCGAGGATCATCTTTTTTATTGTCTGCCACCCAAAGATTGACCGCTTCCTGCCAACGATTTTTACCAGTTTCAGATACCGGATCATTTTCTATCACCACAATAAATTCTTTTTCTTCATAATTACCGGTTTTAACTTCTAAATCATTAGCCAACTTTCCATTTGTCTTGGAAATTTTTAGTTTCTTATAGACTAGTCCCGGACCACTGGGTTCTGTTCCTTTGATAAAATATTCTACTCGAGTTGGATCAGACCCATGAGGTAACCCACCAGCAAAGGCATCAATAGTCACTGCATTAACTTTGTCTGGTTTTTTAAATTCAGTATTGGGCAGGTCTTTAAGGACTTCGCGCATTATCCGGTTCCAAATTGGCGCTGCCCCGGTCACTCCTGAGGTAATTCCTGGCGCCATCACCGTGTTGTCATTATTACCCACCCACACTCCTACCGCCCGATTTGGATCATACCCCAATGTCCAGTTATCCCGTTTTTTGTCTGTAGTACCAGTTTTTGCCGCCACGGTATGACCGGAAATCACCAGAGAGTTGACTTCGCCAAACACATCCTTTCGGGCATTATTATCTGACAAAATATGCGAAATTAAAAAGCTCACCTCTTCAGAAAACACCCGTTTGCCTGACACTGGACGATATTCAAAAATAGTTTTACCTTTGTTATCAGACACTTTCAAAATGGCTACCGGATCGCTCTTTACTCCTCCAGTTGCAAATGACCCATAGGCACTCGTTAATTCCAGTAGTTTTACTTCCCGACCACCAAGCGCCAACGACAAACCGACATCACGCATATTTGCATCAGTCGGTTCCCAGGTAGAAATTCCGGCATTAAATCCATTAGTCATAATATCTCTTAACCCCGCCAAGGCCGTCATCTTAACGGCCACAGTATTTATCGAGTTTCCCAGAGCAAACCGCAGCTGTAGCGGCCCGCGATATTTGCCATCGTAGTTTTCCGGAACATATGTGGCAGTAGGTTTAGTCGAGTCACCCGCCGGATATTCTGTTTTAACATCCATCAACATTGTTGCCGGGGTGTAGCCTTTGGTAAATGCGGTCGCATAAATAAATGGCTTGCCCGATGACCCCGGCTGGCGTAGTGCGGTCGCGACATTATAAGTGCCATAATCTTTGTCAAAATAATCATACGACCCGACCATCGCCAAAATTTCCCCCGATTTCGGATCAATCACCACTGCTGCTCCGTTCGAAACTTTCAAAGGTTTAATCTTTTTTACCTCCTCACTTACTATTTGTTCTGCTTTATCTTCCAAATCCCAATCCAAGCTCGTAGTGACATGCAATCCTCCCGATTCCACCATTTGTTCACCAAATCGTTGAACTAATAAATCTTTAACATAAAAAACAAAATGGGGCGCGCGAATAGTTCCAGAAACGGTGGCAAACTGTACCGCCGACAGCTGTTTGTCAGCATCAATCTCTTGCTGAGCAGTGATATAACCATCTTCCCGCATCCGTCGCAAAACATTTTTTGACCGATCAACAAAGGCCTTAGGATTTTTCCCAAACGGGGAATAGTTAGTTGGCTGTTGCGGTAGTCCCGCCAACACGGCCGACTCTACCAAAGTAAGGTCTTTTGCATCCTTGCCAAAATAAGTCTTTGACGCCGATTCCGCTCCATAGGAAGCGCCTCCGTAAGGAGCTTCGTTTAGATACATTTGTAAGATTTGATCTTTAGTAAATTTCTTCTCAATCTGATTGGCCAAAACTACTTCCCTGATCTTCCTAAAAATAGTCTGCTCTGGAGATAGGAGCACGTTTTTAACCAATTGTTGTGTCAGCGTGGATCCCCCAGATAAACCCTGAAAGGTAATTATGTTTCTGATGGAACGCAAAATTCCAATTGGGTCGAATCCTTGATGATGATAGAAATCTTTGTCTTCAATAGCAATCGTCGCCTCTTGCAAATATTTTGGCATTTCCGCCAGTTCCAAAGGAATCCGGTTTTCTTTGTTGTAAAGATCATAAAGCACTTTACCGTTGCGATCTAAAATTACTGTCGAAAACCCCTCTCGACGAATTACCTTAGAAGGATCAGGCAAATTAACTGAAAAGACGGCAAACACCACGGTAGTAGCAAGAAACAAACCAATTACACCCACAAATACCCAAATCGATGCCATTTTAAGAAGCTGTACTCGCCCCGCCGGGGTATACCACATCCTTCTATATCTCTGAAGCATAAACATTGGTAAGTGTAACAGATTGATCTCTTGTTCTGCAAGAAAAATTATGCCACGATAGATGTTGTGAAGAAATATGACGATTTAACTCTAGAAAACATCGGCAGACTTATTGACGAAAAACTGGATGTAAAACTTGTTAGAAATAATGTTCTAATATTTGCAGATATTAACAACGCTGTCGAACGACTGGAA
>OBEQ010106416.1_pt1 | contig 19022 bp, 22 predicted proteins | sample 1670901 | NCBI WGS metagenome assembly OBEQ01 (sample SAMEA104232315, study PRJEB22302) | groundwater metagenome | biome: forest; feature: aquifer; material: groundwater | place: USA | collected 2011-08-07 | depth 5.4 m
ACACCTCATCAAGCTCGATGAGATATTTCAAATAACGGCGCAAACTGGAAAGCGTCCTATTAATCGATCCTGCGGCAAGCGCCTGTTGGCTGGCGGCGTGATCCGCCGTCTTGCGGTCGCGCGATGTGAGATACGCCTTGTAGAGTTCAATCGTACGTTTATTCACATCGGAAAATGCAGTGCGTACATCATGCTCCAAAAAATACTCAAACACCGCCAGATCCCGTTCATAATTATAGACCGTCTCGGGGGAATAGTTGTTCGTCTTAATGCTTAAGAGGAAATCTTCTTTGAAAGGAAGCATAGGGCTTTTTACTTATATTAATTGAGTGTTAGGGATATTATACTCAATTAGGTAAAGGAAGAAAAGCCAAGTTATCCCCAATAAAAAAGCAGGAAAGGTCTCCCCTTCCTGCCACTATAGTTTTATTGTTTTTGTGTTGACTTTATTACATTACACATGATAACGCAATAAATGGAAGTACAATTTTTTGAATTTCCCCATCTCTTGTTTTTAGGCAGATGGTATTGCCTTCTTTTATCTCATTCACAATCCATTGCATGAGATTGACAGCAGATCGAACTAATTCCACCCTTGATGATGCACCAACATCTTCTTTGAGATGATCCAAACTATCTATCGCCGTTTGACTAAAATTAAACTGAACCTTTTGCGTATTCATCATTGCACCTTTTCTCTTTTGTACGTTTGCGTGGATGATAATAGAGGAAACACTACAGAAACTAGCTCCTCAGTGCCTGCCCGTTTTATCCATATTCCGACACCCTCCTCATCTACTTGACTGGCGATCCAATCAAGCGCGTAAAGGGCTTTTCTGACCACCCCTGCTCGTGAACTTGCGTCTATTTGGGATTGAAGACGATTCAGTTGATCAAAAGTGTGTTGAGAAAGATCAAGCTGTATCCGATAGCGCCTATCTTTAGCCATACTATTACTCCTATTTTCATTTGAGCCAACGATGAAGATACAAATGAACTGTCTTGTCTCGAAGAAACCAGAAATACAAACAGATATCACGAGTTGGAACTGACATTCCAAATCCCCTCTTTGAAGATCCGTACTTAGTCAATTGACCTCATTAACGGCAATAGAACTTTTTGAATTTCTCCGTCTTTTGTTTCCAAACAGAGCGCGCTTCCCTTGTCTATCTCGTTACTAATCCAAAGGACAAGATCAATGGCGTAGCGAACAGTATCCGCTTGGGAAGTCGCCCCGATCCGCGTTTAGAGATGTTTCAGAGAAGCAACTGCTTTTGGAGTGAACAGCAATTGAATCTTTTTGTACTGATCTTTGTGATTCTCCATCCTTGTGCTCCTCTCATGCTTTTGCGTATCAGTGTGAAATTGCTATACTATTCATACCATGCGAACTTCATATTCCGCAATAGGGACGTACAAGCAGTGTCCCCAGCGGTATTATTTTCAGGAGGTGGAGAAAATTCGCGTCCCCAAATCGCGGGAGGCGATTTTCGGTACGCTTATTCACAGTACGCTCCGATTTATGTTTTCCCGCGATCCCCTCTTCCCCACGCTCGATGAGGTGATTGAGCACTTCCGCGCCAACTGGCCGAAATTGGAAAATTTTAACAAGGACGCTGTCTGGGATTTTCAAAAAAGCCCGTGGAGCGAATCTGAAGAACAGGCGTATTTCAAGCAAGGCGTTATCATGCTCAAGCGGTTTTACGAAAAAAATGCGCCGTGGAACTTTCATGTGGTTGATCTGGAGTCGCGCTTCGCCATCACGCTCACGGATGAAAAAACGGGTGCGACGCATACGATTGCCGGCATCATCGACCGCATTGATCAACTTCCCGACGGCGGTTATGAGATTATTGATTATAAAACAAGCAAGCGCATGCCCGCACAGGAGGTAATCAACCGCGATATTCAGCTCTCGCTCTATGCCACAGGCTTGCAAGACCGTTGGCCGCATCTCAAACCGGAGGAGATAATGTTGAGCTTGTACTTTATCAAACACGGTGAAAAATTAAGCACGACGGCAAACGAGAAAACCGCCGCAGAGACGAAGGAGTATTTTTTGAAAACGATTTTTGAAATAGAAGAGCGCCTGCGCAGAGGGAAACCATTTGAACCCGTGCCCGGACCGCTCTGCAATTGGTGCGGCTACCGCCCCCTTTGCCCCGCATGGCGGCATCTGTACCGCAAACAGGCAGACGGAAAGACGTTGGAAAAAGATGAAATTGACGCGGCGATGGCTGAATATTTCGCCATTAAAAAACGCGAGAAAGAGGATAAAGAAAAAATTGCAACGCTTCAGATATCCATAAAAGCATATATGGAGCAGGAACAGCTTACCCGAATTTTCGGTGCCGGCGGCGTCATCGCAAAAAAAACGGTCCAGCGATACGCCTATGATATGGAGAAGATAAAAGCCGCTCTGGAACCGCTCGGCAAATGGGAGGCGATCCTGAAAGCGGACGAGACGAAATTGAAAAAAATACTCAAAGAACTTCCGATAGAAGCGCGTGCGACGATAGAAGAGGCGCGGCGAGTGGCACGGGAGTACACGGTGCTCTCCGCCTCCTCATCCAAAAAAGCGGGCGCGACAGCAGATGGCGAGGAAGAGGCGATCGAGGATGGACGCATAGCGCAGTGAAAATTCTTGATCACCTGCAATGAAAATATTTAAAACAAGTTATGAAACGATCGTTTCATAACTTGTTTTAAATGAAGACACACCGAAGCGGAGTTTCGGTGTGTCGGTTTTTTAGCCGCTGGAAATGGCTTTTTGTTTTTCCGGAAGAGGATAGGCAACGGGGAATAACAGAAGCGCCTGGTGAAAGAGATGGGCGCTCAATAATGCTCTCTCGTTGCTTTCCAGCGTTTCCACGAGTTCTTCATACACGCCGCCTTCCAAAATGGCGATCATCTGGTGCAACTGCACGTGCGTTCGCGTCCGTGCTATAATCTCCTCCGTTTTCGCCTTCGACGGCCAGTGGACAAGCTCTCCGGCCATGCCCAGACGAATGAGGGCAACAAGCCGCTCGATGATGATATCGGAAGCCAAATGCCGTTCGAGGACGATCCGCTCCAAGAGCTTTTTGTCGTGGGGCAGAAGCGCCACAGCAATCTGTCTCAACATCGTTCCATACTCCTTAATGGGTTTAGGTGCAGTTTTAATGATCTTTCCTGTCCCCCCTGGGTATTGAAATACGATTCGGGAAGCACGTCAATCGAGACCCGGGCAGTTGGCGGCGGGTGTGTAGCCTTTTGCGCGCGCCTCGGCGGCCGTTGCAAATATGATCTTATTTTCTTCTTTTATTTTAAGCGCGCTCGGACACCACGAGAAGTGATAGCGTGTACCGCTTTTTGAGGCGACATATCTCCCCTCCCCTGCCGTAGATTTAACAGTGCTATTTTCGGTATCTTTGGAATTATTTTTCGGATATGGAGCTGAAGCACCCGCTGCTTGAGTAGCGGGAGAAATGTCCTGTCGGGATAGCAAATCTTTAATCGTAAGGGGATCGGGATGAGGCCAGATAACCGAAAGACGCCCGAGCCCGAAGCTCGCCAGCGCGGTCAGAAAGATGATTGCGGCTATGAAAAAGTCGCTCCGGTGCTCATCAAACGCCTCTTTGACTTTTCGGTACCCTTTTGCTATCATGCCTGTGTCGGCTTTTTAGACATAACGAATAATTTTTCTGCCATATGGCACATACCAAATCAGGCGGTTCTACCAAGTATGGGCGCGACGCCCAGCCGAAGTATCTTGGTATTAAAAAATCTGATGGTCAAGTTGTCAAGACCGGTAACATCCTCATCCGCCAGCGCGGAGCAAAGTTTCTTGCCGGAACGGGTGTTAAGCGGGGTGGCGACGATACGTTGTATGCGATGCGCGATGGCATCGTGAAATTTTTAACTAAGCGCAAAATCCGTTTTGACGGTACGTTGCGCCGCGCAAAAGTCGTGACAGTCGTACCGGCGGTATAGCAAAGTTTCGCAAGGGTACGATTGATTCCGGAAAAAGCGACATACGTCGCTTTTTTGTTATCCGGATTGCTCTCTTTTTGCAATCGCGGCCTGAATAAACGCGACGAATAAGGGATGGGGTGCCAGAGGGCGCGATTTGAGTTCCGGATGGAATTGGGTTGCCACAAAAAACGGATGGTCACGAAGCTCAATGATTTCCACCAAATCGCGTTCACGATTAAGTCCGGAAAAAATAAGACCTCCTTTGACAAGTCGGTCACGATATGCGTTGTTGACCTCATAACGATGGCGGTGCCGCTCGCTGATGTTTTCCGTACCATAGGCACGGGCACTGATAGTGTCGGAGGTCAATGTGCACGGGTATGCTCCGAGTCGCATAGAACCGCCCAGTCGCTTTTCTTTGATATTTGCAATCTGCTCCGCCATGGTATCAATCACAGGGTCGGCAGTTGCGGAATTCACCTCGGTGGTATGTGCATCGGTAAGTCCGCAGACATGGCGGGCAAACTCAATAACCGCCATTTGAAGCCCGTAGCAGAGACCGAGGTAGGGAATGTTGTGTTCGCGGGCGTACTGGACGGCAAGAATCTTTCCTTCGACACCGCGCGCGCCGAAGCCGCCAGGAACGATGATGCCGTCGTAGGTGTCAAGATCAGTAAGAGCGTTCGAGTTCTGTTCGTACTCCTCCGCATTGAGCCAGATGATTTCTGGTTTGAAACCGTTTTTCCAGCTCGCATGTTTAATCGCCTCAATGACGGAGATATACGAATCCGAAAGGACATAGTCGCCCGTCTGGAAATACTTGCCTACAATAGCGATACGCACGGGCTTGGTGACACCGCGGATAGTCTCCACCAGTGTTTGCCACGCGGCGAGTTCCGGTGCGCGGACGGGCATGGATGCCTGTGCCAGAAGCGACTGGGTGAGGCGCTCCTCCGCGAAATTCAACGGGACTTCGTAGATGGAGTCAACATCGGGAGCGGAAATAACCTGGCTCGTACTGATATTGCAAAAGAGCGATATTTTTTCTTTGCGCGCCGTATCAATGGGATGGTCGGAACGGCACACGATAAGATCCGCCTGAATCCCCGCTTCATTCAACATCCGTGCGGCAAGCTGGGTCGGCTTGGTTTTCATCTCACCGATCTTTGGCGGTACCGGCAAATACGAAACGAGTACGAACAGCACATCCTGCGGCGTACGCATGCGCATCATGCGCGCGGCTTCCAAAAAAATAAGATTCTGATACTCCCCCACCGTCCCGCCGATTTCAATTAAAACAAAATCCGATTGTGTTGCATGTGCCACATACTCGATGCGCCGGATGATCTCCTGGGGAATATGCGGTACGACTTCAACTGTGTTGCCGTCATATTCAAGATTCCGCTCACGCTGAATAACGGTAAGATACACCGATCCCGTCGTCATGTAATTCGTACCGAGAATATCGTGGCTGAGGAAGCGCTCGTAATTCCCGATGTCCTGATCCGTCTCCATGCCGTCGTCCGTGACAAAAACCTCGCCGTGTTCCGTCGGCCGGATCGTGCCGGCATCCACATTGATGTAGGGGTCAATTTTAATCGCGCTCACGCGGTAGCCGCTTGATTGTAATAAAAGCGCAATGGACGAGGTGGTAATCCCCTTCCCGACGCCCGAAATGACCCCGCCGCATACGAAAATATATTTTGCCATGGACAATAAATCTCCTTAAGACGCCGCGTTTACCTGTACCTTGACCACTCCTTTTTCATCGGAAGGAAAGCTGACGGTAATTTCATATGCGCCTATTTTTTTAATCGGTTCCTCCAAGAGAATCCACCCCTCATCAACGGCAATATGCTTCTCTTGTGCCAACGCCGATCTGATATCGTGCGCACCAAGTGCGGCAAAGAGCGTACCGGCTGGCGAAGCTTTCCGGGTAAAGGTGAGCGTAATGCTAGCAAGCCGTTCGGCGATATCATGATAGGCCGATTGCGTTGCGGCAGTACGTTTTTCTTTATGCTGCTGCGTTTGCTCCATGACGCGGGAATCGCCGGGCGTTGCGGCACGGGCAAGTCCACGCGGCAAAAGAAAATTACGCGCGTGCCCGGTGCTCACTTCTTTAAGCGCACCGCGCTGTCCCAAACTTGGAACGTCTTTTAAGAGAATGACTTTCATACTTTTCTGTCATTGCGAGCGCAAGCGAGGCAATCTAAAACTCTTGGTATAAAGATTGCTTCGTCACTATGTTCCTCGCAATGACTAAAAAAACAATTTTCTTAATCGTTAAAAAGATGCGGATGGACAAAGCGGGAGAGGGCTACGATGACGCCGTCCCGATACGTCCCCGCACGGGTCATAGCGTTTTTGGTCATTAAACCGAAATACCCCTCGTGCTGTTTTGAATTTTTCACGCCGAAGAGCTCATCGTCCACATCACCAAGTTCTTTGCCTTGGTGAATGAGCGCCATAACGCGCTCGGGTACGATGATGCGCGCCGTGGAGCCGATGCCTTCATTGCCCGCCGTGTCCGAAACGATAATCCAACCGCAGTCAAAATACCGATCATTGACACTGTGCAGTCCCCCTTCCAGTCCTACACCCCATGCCGCTCCTGTGGTCTCGCGGGCGGCGCGGGCGCGGTTTTGCGCTCCGCGGATGGACTCCTCGTCGCTCATGGGCTGATTGGCAATACCTGAAGAAACGGTGGTGCCGAAAACCTCCCACTCCTCTTCCGGCCAAACGGCGGTAAATGCCATTCGTACCGCTTCTATCTTTGCCGGATTGTGCGAACCTACGGCAACTTTCATAAACCGAAGTAAGTTACTTGTGACTACATCCCCCGCAGGATTTCAAGCGCCTTGTCCATTGTCGGATCTTCGTTGTCTTTCTGATCGGGTTTAATCTCCACCGCGACATCCGGATCCAGTCCTTTGCCGTTAATCTCGCTCCCCTTTGGCGTAAGCCATTTCGCAATCGTGATCTTAATGGAAGAATTTTCCGCCAAATTCTCCACCTCCTGCACTGAACCCTTGCCGAACGACTTCTGACCGATGAGTTTGAAACCGCGTCCGTCGCGGAGTGCGCCGGCGACGATCTCGGATGCCGATGCCGATCCTTGATTGATCAACACAACCACCGGTACGCCTTGTAGCCCTTGATAACCGCTTGAGCGATACGCGTCGGAGGTACCGTCGGAAAATTGCTCCTTGACGACGACCTCACCCGAGGTGAGGAACCAGCTCGCAATATCAACCGCGCCGGTGAGATAGCCGCCCGGATTGTTACGCATATCGAGTACGAGTTTTTTTGAGCCGCTCGCGCGAAATTCCTGGATCGCCTTGCGGAATTCGTCAGGCGCGTTTTCGCTGAAGTGGTAGAGCTTGATGACAAAGATGCCGTTCGGCTTTTTTTCCGTCTCCAAAATCACCACCTTAATCGTATCGCGTGTGACGGTGAGGGTAAGCGGTTTTTGCTGACCCTCGCGAGCAATCACGAGCGCAACCGTCGTACCTTTGGGACCGCGGATGAGCTGAACCGCCTCGTCCAAATTGAGATCAGCCGTAATCCGGTCGGCTATTTTGAGAATTTTATCATCGGGTTTTAATCCTGCGGCTTCGGCCGGACTTCCTTTGAGCGGTGCAATGACCGTGAGAATCCCCTTACGCATACCGATCTCCGCACCGATACCCTCAAAAGATCCTTTGATATCCTGCTGGAATTGCTTGCTTTCGGCGGGCGGGAAGAATTCGGTATACGGATCGCCGAGTGAGCCAACCATGCCCGCAATGGCGCCGTAGAGTATTTTTTTACGGTCAATTTTTCCCTTATCGACATACTTGTCCTCCAGGCGCGTCCACACATCCCAAAAGAGATTAAAATCAACATCCGCAAGATTGGGAGGCGGTTCTTTGTGTAATACATTCGCAATGCGCTCTACGGCGGGGCGGTTGGCGGTACCCCACCACGCACCGGCAAAAAAACTCGCCCCGATAAGAAGAAGGGCTGTAAGAGCGGAGAGGATTCGCGTAACATTTTTTCCGTGTACGGAGGGAGGCATGTGATCCATTATTGCAGAAGCGCTCGCGCAGGTCAACTGGTTGGTTTCATTCGTCACTCCGAGTGAAACGACCGCCAGCAGGCGTCCCGCGAGGGAGAAATCCCAACACCTCTTGAATATTTACGGGATCCCTCACTCCGTTCGGGATGACTGAATAATTTTACGCCACGGCGAGAAAATCATTCGTAAGGTCGTAAATGGTTCCCGCACCCATGAAAAGGACGACATCGCCGGCACGGATATCGCGCGAGAGATATTTATGCGCCATACCAAACGACGGGAGATACTCCGTATATCTCCCCCGCGCAGTAAGGGCGGCGGCGAGCTTCTCCGAGGTGTGCGCAGGATGGCCTTCACCCTCGCGACCGGCAACGGCATAGACAGGAAGGAGCGTAACACGATCCGCACCGTCAAACGCCCCAAGAAAATCATGCCATAAATGATTCAACCGCGCATACTGATGCGGCTGGTAGACGCACCAAATACGGCGGGAAGGGAATCGCTCGCGAGCACCGGCGAGCGTTGCCGCGATTTCCCGCGGATGATGCCCGTAGTCGGCAAAAATATAGGCGCCGTTTTTTATGCCTTTGAGCTCAAAACGCCGCCACGCGCCGTGGTAACTTCCCAGTGCCTTAAGGATAGCCGGCTCGCTGATACCGAGCTCCCTCCCCACATGAAGCGCGGCGAGTGCGTTGGCGAGATTATGTCGGCCCGATATTTTAAGCGTGCGCTTCACCGTTTCGGCGGCCTGACTCTTCTCCGCATACCACACGATACGCGCAGGAAGATCGCGCGTAATATGCCGAATGCGCTCATCGTCGGCGTTCGCCACGATAAAGCCGTCTTTGGGAACTTTAAGCAGATATTCGCGAAATGCCTCCTCAACACCCGCGACGGTGCCGTAGGTATCCAGATGTTCCGCATCGATATTGGTCAGAACAACCGCATGCGGGCTGTAGTTGAGGAATGACTTATTCCACTCGTCCGCCTCTAAAACAAGAAAGGGTCCCTTTCCCTGCCGGAAGTTGGTACCGCCGAACTCTGCGAGTTTGGTACCGATAATGACCGTCGGATCAAAATATCCCTCTTCAAGGACGAGTGCGACGAGCGCCGTGGTCGTGCTCTTGCCGTGAGAACCGGAGACGGCGATGGTGCGCTGGTGACGCGTCAGTTCCCCGATCGCCTCGGCATAATTGTGGACGGGAATGTTCCTCTCCCGGGCGGCGGCAAGCTCCGGATTTTCCGGTAAAATGGCTGCAGTGTGGATAATGCGATCCACGTCCGCCGGAACATTTTCCGCCCTATGTTCGCCGATAACAATGCCAACGCCGCAGTGCGCAAGCTCCGCGGTAATCTCCGAGGGTGCGGCATCCGAGCCACTCACGGTGTGCCCCCCGGCACGGTAGTATTTGGCAAGCGCACTCACGCCTATGCCGCCGATACCGACCAAGTGAACCTTCATAACCCTATTATACCTCAAAAATCAATGTTGTTCAAATGCCCTATTTTTGCTAGGATACATGCAGAGTTATGTACATTGTTCGTCATTCCGAGCGCCAGCGAGGAATCCCGTCAGTTTTCAGCATATTGAAATCGTACGGGATCCTTCCCTCATGGGACGCCTGCTGGCAGTCGCCTCGTTCAGGATGACGGAGATAGTTTATGCGCCTCACCCCGGATACAAAACTTCATTCCCGCGTCCATCTGCTCGCTGACGACCTGGCGCGCGCCTTGGGCGAGCTCGGACGGTTCGGCTCGTATTTGGGCGTCGCTGCGCGCTACAGCGAGTCGGATTTACGGGGTCTTCTGCGGCGCGTTTTGGAAAAGTCCGACCTCCCACCCGAAGCCCGAGGCAAGTATTTTTTTGCCGCTTTACGAGGACTCCGCCCCCTTCCAAGAAAAAAGAAAAAGCCTACCGGCAAAAAGAAGAAAACGAAAAAAGATAAGACCCCGATAAAAAAACGTACGCCAAAAAAACATGCCCCCCACCGCGCCGCTTCTCATTCTTAAAAATCCGCACGCCGTTCTTCGCGCATCTGCGGCTCCACTCTCGCTTGTCGATATGACCGGCGAGAAGGTGCAAGACCTCATCACCGCCATGTGCGAGACGTTAAGAAATACCGCCGACGGCGTGGGTCTTGCCGCACCCCAAGTCGGACGATCCCTGCGGCTTTTTATCGTTTCCGAAGAGGCGGAGGAAATCGATAAGCTTGAGCGACGGCGCGAGGAGCACCGAAAAAAAACGGGCGGAGACGGCGATGACCTCGCCTATGAACCGCGCCCGTGGAAGTATTATGTTTTTATCAACCCGACTGTCAAAAAAACCGCGCGGCGCAAGATCCATGCGCCCGAAGGATGCTTGTCCGTACCTCAAAAATACGGCATGGTTGGGAGAAGCGAGAAGATAACCGTGGAGGCGTATGACGAAGAGGGTAAGAAGTTCACGCGCGGCGCCTCCCGATTTTTCGCCCGTGTCATCCAGCATGAGCTTGACCATCTGGACGGCACGCTTTTTATTGACAAGGTGGACGAGTGGCTTAATATCGCCGACAAGCCGGATAAGCGGGAAAGACAAAAATAAGGGACGAGATTCAGATGAGTTCGCCCCTGTTGACCGACTCGCAAAATCTTGTCTGCCCCCTGCCTAGGACGACAGGTCTGTAATCCAGCCGAGTAGACGTTTGGCATCACTTGCCGCGATCTCAATACTGCCAAGCGCCATCTCAACTGATGTCTCTAGCTTCCTTGCAAGTTGCCGGGGGTCTCGTGCCGAATCTTGATAAGCGATATCCAGCCATACCTCCAACTTAATGATCGCCTTCTCGGGCTTGCCCTCCCGTAACTCATCAATAGCCGTCTGTATGGAGTTCCTCCGGGACTCCATATACTCCGTCACCTCTTCTATAATGGTGCTCATCCGTGTTCCTTGCGCAGTACGCCAATGACTGGGATTGTCCTGCCACGTTTGCGCCTGTTGCATGACACAACTCCTTTTTTAGTAACCAAACGACATTAACCTGCAACGAACTGATACATGATAAACGAAAATAAAACAATTGTCAACACCCCCCTGATTTTCTTCGGTACCCCCCTCTTTGCCGTGCCGGCATTGGAGGCGTTGGTCAAGAACGGCTATTCCATCGTCGGCGTCGTCACGCGACCCGACGAACCTGCGGGGCGCAATCAAATTCTAACACCACCGCCCGTTAAAATCGCGGCGGAACGATTGGGTATTCCCGTATTCCAGCCGGAAGGATTTGACGCGAAGCACTTCGCTGAAGAAATTCCTGCGGCGGAGCTTTTTATCGTCGCGGCGTACGGAAAAATCATTCCGCAAAGTATTCTCAATCTCGCGCCGCGCGGTACGCTCAATATTCACCCCTCGCTCTTACCCAAATGGCGCGGCCCCTCCCCTATCCAGTCAGCCATCATGGCGGGGGACGAGCATACGGGCGTGAGTATTATGCTTCTCGATGAGCTCATGGATCACGGACCTATCGTGGCACAACGTACCGTTCCCCTACCGCCGCGCGCGACCTATCCCCTGCTTCACGACACGCTTGCGGAGCTCGGCGCAATCATGCTTATAGAGACCATTCCACCCTACCTCGCGGGAAAAATTAAACCCGTTATGCAAAACGACGAGCAGGCGACATTTTCAAAAATATTAAAGCGCAACGACGGCCGCGCACTATGGGATCGTCCGGCAGAAAGCATAGACCGCATGGTGCGTGCGCTGAATCCATGGCCGGGCGTATGGACGATATGGCCGGGAACAATTATTTATCGCCTCAAGATCGAAGAGGCGCTTGCCGTCACCGATACGCCGGCACAAGGTTCTGCCGGCTATGTCTGGCAGAATGAAAATTTTCCGCTCCTCGTAAAAACAGGACACGGCAGTCTGGCTATCCAAAAAGCGATCCTGGAAGGACGCCGTCCGCTCACGGGCGTCGAACTTGCGCGGGGGTATCCCGCGATGATCGGTGCGACATTGGTATGATATACATTTCCCACTCCCGCCAATTCCTGCTCCCCTTTACGGTCATGTCATATCGAGAGATAAATAATGGCTCAACCGCAAGACAAAAGATACCATTTAACAAGTTATGTTACGATCGTAACATAACTTGTTAAGGAGGATCACTCCCGTTTTTTTCACTGCCACCTACCCGTTCTACTCCTTGGCATCTTTCTTCTGCAGTTTGACGAGGTGAAGACTGACCAGAGCTATTATCAGCGTAAGGAGAACCGCGTAGGCGAATTTTGCCGAGACAGTCATTGCGGCAAGCGGAAAAAGATGCTCGATAAGGGAGCGTACGGCGTCGTTCCACGCAAGACCGGCAACGAGTCCCAGGGCGGCTACAATGTAGCCGATAGTCTGATTGATGATTGCATGATCCATGCGCGGCTGCCGTCGCGGATTTTCCTCCCCACTGATTTTTTCTGGCGTGGGAGACAACATTAGACCCATTCTACCTCCGACACATCTTGATGTCCATAAACCGAGGAGGCGAGAGATTAAAACGCCGCGCAGTACGCGCAGCGTTTTAATTCTTTCTTACCTTCGTGCGGTCTCAATGATCTCGTTCGTTTGTCGAGGTCGCGCTTTTTGTGTCCTTTTCTTTTCGCACCGTATCGCCAAAGAATACTTGTACCGCTTTGCGCGCCGCCTCAACAGTAATGCGGAAGTCTTCGTCGGCTTTTTTAAGAGCACTCCGTTCCGCCGCCGTTGCCGCAGAAAGGGCACTCTTACCCTTCTCAACCGCTTTGCGATCAATCGTGAGTTTCTGGCGGGCGACTTTGATCGCCTGCGTGAACGCCGTACGAACGGTCGCATCGGCTACATTTGCGGCACAATCCGCTTTTGCCTTGTCCTCCGCGCTTTTAACAGCTCCGGAAAACGCACCGACCGTCGTCTGGAGTACGGTCTGACGCTCCGCCGCCATAGTGTCTATTGCCGTTCGATAGGCGGCGGTTGCCGCATCAACAGCCGTTTGCTTTGCCGCCAGTGCCGCAGTAATTACCTGCTCATACGCCGTAACCGCCTGTTTTTTGGCGTCCGTGTCGGCAAGCGCCTTGAGCTTTGCAATATGCGCGGAGAGGGCGGCACTGCGCTGGAGACGGTTCGTTTGTTTGATGCTATCGCGAGCATCGCGATTTCCCTCGATTTTTTTGGTCTGTTCCGTATGACGGGTATCCGCTTTGCCGGAAAGTCCGTCAAGCTCGCGATCGGTTTTCGTGAGAATATCCGTAATGCGGGCGCAAAACCCGCCGGCATTATCTTTTTGCTTATCCTTCCCCGCCGCATCTCCCTCACGCTTGATAATGCCTGCGCGAACCGGAGGCGTGACGGGACGATTATCTTCACGTCCAACAGCATTATTCACGGCAAAAGCCGCACTGGCGGTCATCATGCTCGCTGTCAAAGCCACGGCGGTTGCGACCGCACTCATGCGCCGCATATTAGTAAGTGATATCATGGAAAAGTTGATCAGGATTATCGATAGGTTGGTTTACTGCGTTCATATCCGACGCCTCGCGCTCATCCTCTTTGAGGAACGTGTCTTCGGTCGCGTCGGCCGCCAAGAGCGTTGCCAATGCCTCATCAGGATCGGCACTTGCGGCGGGCTTGAGCACTCTGCGGTGAGCCGGCGTCGCAACAACTGATCCGAAGTCATCCGCCGAACCGCTTTGCGTGAGTACGAGACCCGCGGCAAGAGCGGCGGCAACCGCAACGAGAGGAATCCATACTTTATTTTCAAGAACCATAAGGGGGAAATTCAGTCCGATGATTTTTTTCTTTGCCACGGCGTATCGCATGAGAATGCTCCTGCATATGAACGACACGCCGCCGAAACTCGACCTTTTCTTCTTGAGAAATTTCTCAATGACGCCAGTATACCATCGCCGTCGCCGCAGGCGCAACCGGCGTCTCACCATTAAGAGCAGTAAGATAAGAAAAGCGTTATTTCTTTTATGAGGCGCGGTGCGACGGAGTAAAGCAAGAACGGAGGATGTCCATATTTTTCTTATCCGGTCCTTCGTTGGCAAATCCCGGGACTTCCAGCAGCCATGTCGTATGCGCCAGACGCTTTTCTTTCGCGAGATTTTTAAACCCGTCAATACCGATGAAGCCCTCGCCGAGATTCTCGTGCCGGTCGTGGTGCGAGTTGTAGGCGGTTTTTGAGTCATTGATGTGCAGGGCGTTGATTCGTTCAAGTCCGACCGCCGCGTCCCAGGCATCAAGAAGTTTTTTTATGTCCGCCGGTTCATAGCGCTCGATAATCCCCGCCTCAAATGCGTGTGCGGTATCAAAGCATATGCGGAGGCGCGGTGAGGGTACTTTTTTGAGAATCGCGGCAAAATCCTCCGGCACGGCACCTATTTTCTGCCCTCCGCCCGCAGCGTTTTCCATGAGGAGCGGCGTGTGCCCGGGCACGGCGGCAAAGATTTCATGAATGGCGACCGCCACATGCCCGGTCGCCTCCGCCTTGGGCAATTCTTTTCCGGAACCGACATGAAAGATGAGTCCGTCAGCTCCGATGAGGTCGGCAATCTTGAGATGCGCCGCCAGATTCTTGATTGATTTTTTACGCGTTTCGACATCAGGACTGGCGAGATTCACGAGATACGCGGCGTGAAGGAATACTTTTTTGACACGGCTTTTTTCCAGCCGCGCGCGATAGACGGCGATTTCTTCTTTGGTCGGCATGCGCGCCTGCCACTGCCGCGGGGAGGCGCCGAAGATTTGAATGGCATCCGCGCCGATCTCCTCTGCGCGATCAATCGCCAGAGCAAGCCCTCCGGCCGCCGAGACATGCCCGCCCAAATACGGCTGTAGATGACGCAATGGAGTCATAGACAAAGATTTGCAGGACTAGAGAAAAATAAGTTTTTTTAACGTCGCTTTTTTCTTTTCGTCCACCAGCGCTTCATAAAGCATCATGCGCGTCGTTAGCGAAACGGCAAAGTCGTCGCGACGGCAAAACTGCAGAAATTCTTCAAACGAGACGAGTGTTATTTTTATTTTTTCACCCGCATCAAGCGACGGCGCACTAACTGTGCGACACTCATCCGCAACATAGAGATATTCCGGCTGGTATATCTTGAAATTACCGTCGGAGCGTCCGATGAGGCGGAATCGCCTCGCCGCATATCCCGTCTCCTCCAGAAGCTCCCGCCGCGCCGCGACGAGCGGACGTTCACCCGGTTCAATCCCGCCGCCGGGAAGCGAGGGATACTGGCGCCGCCGTGGCTGTCTCTGCATAAGCACCACGATGCGCCCCCCGACCGTCGCAATGGTATCCGCCACCGGACGACGGGCGAGCATCTCGAATATCTCAAATGAGCCGTCAAACATTTTTTGCCGCCAGTGGTAGGTATCAAAAATAACTCCTTTGAACGCGCGTTTCGCCTCTTGAGGTATTTTCATTTGATTGTCATCCTGAGCGTAGCGAAGGATCCCGCACGATTTCAGTATACTGCGTATTAACGGGATTCCTCACTCCGTTCGGAATGACGGAAAAGAGGTAAACATATAAGTCCAATAGCAATGCCATAATCAGGGAAGATAGTGCGCCTTGAGTGCCTCCAGCTTTTTTTCACGAATGGCGCGGCGAATCTCTTCCATTAGATTATTAAAAAAGAAGAGATTGTGCAATGAGGCGCGTCGCCCCGCCTCCTCGTTTTTTTCATGAAAGAGCGCGTACAGTTCCGCCTTAGTTGTGTTCTCTCGCGTACAAACAGAACAGCCACACTCCGGGTCAAGAATACTTGTATCATCCGCATACCGTCCGCGTTTGATATCCAGTCGTCCTATTCGAGTCCAAATACCGCCGTGGCGCGCCTCACGGGTTGGCACCACGCAGTCAAAGGTATCCATTCCTGCGGCGACACCGTCAAAAAGGTCTTCCACAAGACCGATGCCGAGCAGATGGCGCGGCTTGCCTTCGGGCAGGAATGGACTCACCCATGAAAGTTCTTCTCTCATGTGTGCACGCGCACTGCCGAAACTATTACCGAACGCACCGCCGACGGCAAACCCGTCAAACGACATACTCCCGATAACGCGCGCGCTCTCGCGCCGCAAATTTTCAAACGGCCCGCCCTGCACGATGCCATAGAGGAGTTGCGTGGAACTACGCGCCGCGAGCGAACGGGCTTCCCAACGGTGCGTCCGCTCCATCGCCCGCCGCGTATACGCGAAGTCATGCAGAGGCGAGGTTGGTTCGTCAAATGCAAGAATGATATCCGCACCAAGTTGTTGCTGAATATGAATAGAGGTCTCGGCATTAAGATAACACTCATGACCGCTGTCAAAAAAATACACGCCGTCCTCCGTGATGCGGACGAGATTTTTTTCCGGTGTTTTTGAGAGTTCGGAAAGTACCGCGCCGGCGACCTTGCCCACGCCCTGTTCGCGCGCAATACCCAAGCTAAATACCTGAAATCCCCCCGAATCAGTCATGAGCGGACGCCACCACTGCATGCCTTGGTGAAGACCTTGATAGGTTTTTAACCCCTCGTCGCCAAACGCGCGCCAAAGGTGATACGTATTGGCGATGATAAGCTGGGTTTTTGCCGCGAGCAGGTCAGCAGTGTCGAGCGTGCGCACACGCGCATGCGTCCCCACGGCAACATAACTCGGCGTCTCAACCGTCCCGTGGGGCGTTTGCAGAATGCCCGTCCGCGCCAGCGTTTTCTCATCCCGTGCCGTAATAGTAAACATGGCTTTATACAGCTTGAGTAACGATAGCGGTAAATGACTATCAGCGCAACTTGTTACGACACATAAAAAATGCCCCGCAACGTTCAGTCGTTGCGGGGTCTTGGTTATGTTGTATGGCTGAGAGAGTTTTTACTTCAATACTCCTCCCCGTTGGTATACCATGCGAAGAAATATTGACTTGCCCACCTCCGCATCATGCAATGGTCGATCTTCTTCGTATATCATGAAAACCGCATGAATCCAAAAACTGGTCTGGCGTGCATCTTTTTCAAATTGCGACAGAGCAGGGGTGAGAGCATCATCCAATTCCGCATAATACTCTGTCCGGTTTGGGATTGTGAGGTTGGTGGAAGCGCCTGCTTGTCGCTTCACGCCGTCCAGCCCTTGCTTCTTGAGCTCGGTACGGATCCGCGCTACTTCTTTTCGCAAGAGACGATCATAGGTAAATCCGCCAATTGCACTTGTGAGTCGATTCTGGAAGTTATGGACATGCCTCTCATGATCCGAGAACAGCTCCGGATCATCCAGATCATACGGCTCATAAAGAAGGTCTCCGGCGTGATGTCCTTCATGAAGCAACATGAGACCTTTCCATACCTCACTGCTTGGTTCCACCTCCTTAACGATTATTGTACGGTTTTGATGCTGATAGGTGGCAAAAATACCGCGATTCAGAACGATATCCTTGAATGTTTTGTTTGAAGTGTCCTGTGACACCAAGGGGAGAAAAACCGTGAACGGAATGTCCTCTCGAGACGATTCTAGCACTCTCACGCCTCCGGAGGTGGGGGCGGCGGCAACGAGATTCTGCAGAACAGCTGAAACGACTGCGAGTGCTTCCTTGTCCTTAGTCTCGTGGGCGATTTTTTCTGCGGCAGAAACCCACTGTTTCTTGATCTTAATACGATCCAGATCCCCCCGAGAAATAGAAGTACCTTTCCCTTTTTTTATTAGGTTAACAGCGACAGTGAGGAGCGATCCAAACAAACATACAACTAGAACTGAACAGAGAATCGTCCTTTTACTTTTCACAGCAACCTCCCTTAGGATTAAGTCCGTATGAACCGATTTCGACCCGCTCTACCCGTTTGTGTGGGAACTACCTGAATAATAACATACAAATATATAATCTGTCAATCCCTGCAACTGTGGGATCAGATCCTACGGCTTGAGATCAAAGCAGGTGATGCCCGTGTCGCGGTCGGCGCATTTTTTGAAATCGGCGCCGTCAAAGCCGTTTTTCCAGCCCGCCGTTTTTGAATTAAAGTCGGCGTCAGTGCCAAGTACCGAAGAGCCGAGAAGCTCAAGCGAGGCGCCGAGGTGGTAGCTCTTGCGGTCGGGGCTCGCACTGTAATCATACGGTACCGTCGTGGACGCCGGGTCGGTGGGTAAAACAGCAAGGAAGCGCGGGGCAAGCAGCGAGAGCGAGAAGGGATATAACGGCGTCTTCTGGCTCGCGGCGTACTGCTGTAAACCTTGCGCGATTTGGGTAATGTCCATGATGCGGCGCACGTCGCGGGATTTTTTCTGCGCCTGGGCGATGACGCCGCTCAATACCTCGGCAAGCGGTCGGGATCCCGGGGGCGACTTCACCTCGTAGACCTTGTTAAAATCGGTATACTTCACCGAGAGTTCAACAGTACCGCTGATTGCGGGATTTTTCTCATCCGCAACCGACAGATGCATGAGCAGGCGGCGCGGCAACAGATCATTCTGCGAAAGCCAGATCTTTCCGTGCAGTTTTTTGACGGCGCGGACGGCCTCGTCGGCGGTGCGGTCAATGTCGGCATCAACCGTAGGAGCGATACCCTGTTCCTGCCGTCGCGACTTTCCAATGGCGACCAGTTCACTGAACAATTGCGCGACACCGGAGGAGGTTATATCAAAACCATAGTGCGATGTGGCAACACCGTCTATGGATTCGTCGGCAAGTTCGGTAATGTTTGCAAGAAACGAAGCATTGCCGATGATATCCTGAAGGCGCGCGATCTCAACGGCGGTCAGTCCCGCTGTCACCGATTGAGTGGGCGCAGGGGCATTATTGCCGGTCGGTGCGAATAGCGCGTCGCGAATATGGGCAAGATCAACGCTGACCCATTGATTTTTGATCCCGCTCAAGTCAATCCCGATGGGAGGAATCTCGGTGAACTCCGCATAGGCGGCACTTTGCGTCAGGCGCACCTCACCGCCCAGCGAGAAGTCGCCGAACTCCTGCGCATTGACCGTTGCGCGCACGGTGGCGCTTCCCAACGGGTGTGCGGCGTTGTGGCGATCAAAAACGCC
>OBEQ011003792.1_pt1 | contig 19016 bp, 17 predicted proteins | sample 1670901 | NCBI WGS metagenome assembly OBEQ01 (sample SAMEA104232315, study PRJEB22302) | groundwater metagenome | biome: forest; feature: aquifer; material: groundwater | place: USA | collected 2011-08-07 | depth 5.4 m
CGATGTCAATCACATGGAAACATGGCTCAATAACCGTCCGAGAAAATGTATTGGCTTAAGAACACCCATCGAAGCTTGCCTGGATGAGTGCTGCACTTAATCATTGAATGTAGGTTTTAAAAGATTGGTTAGGCTCGTCGCTCAGGAGTTTGCCTGTGGCAAACTCCACGCTCCTTGCGTTTCGTGGTCTACCGGTTCGTCGCTTCGCTCCTCCCTTATTCGGGCTTTCGCCTATGAGATGGGTTTCCGGCTTTGGAGTCCGCATTTGGCAAACTTCAAGCTTCTCGCTTTTGATCTACCGGAGCGCATGGCCGTCCTTGTTTGAAGAGGCTGTCTATGCCTCCCCCACCCATCCCCAAATTCCCAAAACCGTCCGGGGCGGCGACCGACCCGGCCCGGATTGGGATTTCCCCGGCGGAATAAGGACACCACGCGGTAGGCTTGAGGAGGAATGCCGGAGGGACGGGCGTATGAGGGGGCCGATGTCGGGAAAGGTGGTGAAGTCGGGGAAGGCTGGGACGGGAGTGTTCCTGCGCTTGGCGGCGGGCGCGCTGCTGGTCTGGCCGATTTGGGCATATTCCGTTACGGATATCACATTATTCTCCGTATCAGACACCCATTACGGCAGGGTCATGGGGGCGCCCTTCGATTCGCTCCGGACGGCCACGGTCGGCAACCTGAACGCGTTGCCCGGCCTGCATTATCCCGCCTCCGTGGGCGGCGGTATCATAGGCGTTCCGCGCGGCGTGGTGATGCCGGGGGATCTGGTCGATCGCCCCTACGCGACCCGGTGGAACCTGTTCACGGCCGACTACGGCGTCAACGGGGAAGGCCGGGTGAAATTCCCCGTGTACGACGGCATGGGCAACCACGACTTCTTCAACTACGGGACCAATGACACGACGGACGTCATCACCAAGGCCTTCATCGCCAGAAACGCCAAGCGCAAGGGGATCGCGAACTTCGACCCCAAAAACCTGCATTATTCCTGGGATTGGGATGCCGTGCATTTCGTCCAGCTCAACCTGTTCGCCGGGTTCGGGCCCGGGACCGATGCGCAATGGGATCCGTTCGGCAGCCTGGATTTCCTCAAGGCGGATCTGGAGAAGAACGTGGGCGCCAGCGGCCGGCCGGTGCTGGTCCTCCAGCATTTCGACGTGGACACGGGCCAGGTCTATTACCAGAAGTCCCAGAAGGAAGCGATGGTCGCGGTGCTTAGGCAATACAATTGCATCGGCATCCTGCACGGGCACACCCATGTCGAAAGGATCTACAAGTACGGGGGCCTGGACGTGTTTTCCGACGGGGCCGCGTTCAAAGGCGACATCATGATCATCCGCATCACCGACGGGAAGATGTTCGTGGTCAACCGGATCGGCGACCAGTGGGGGAAGCTGTTGCTGGAGAAAACCATTTCCATGGGCCAACCCTCCGGCCTGCGGCGGGCGGACCCGGGAGTGGACGGACGGATGGACGAGGGTTTCATCTTCGGTGTGGAGGGCGTGGGACGCGTTTACGCGGGCAACCGGCGGGCCCTGGCCGTGGACATCTGCCGGTTGGACGGCACAGTGGTGCGGCGCATGGGCATCACCGCCGGGCAGATGGTGTGGGACCGTCGCGATGAGGCGGGCATTACCGTTCCCGCTGGCACGTACCTGATCCGCATCGCGACCGCCGCCGGGCCCGTAACACGGAAGGTCTTGATCTAGGCTCGTCGCTCAGGAGTTTGCCTTGCAAACTCCACGCTCCTCGCTTTTAAATTTGGGGCCCGTTGGTCCGAACCTGATTATCTTTGCCTTTCCATCCCCGGGGGGCGTGTTTGCTCAAATCCAGATCGGCCATTCTTCTTATCCATTGCGACGACCGCCAGGGCCTGGTGGCCGCCGTGACGGAATTCATCCACAAGAACCGCGGCAACATCGTGCATCTCGACGAGCACGTGGATTCGGCCGCGGACGCCTTCTTCATGCGGGTGGAATGGATCCTGAAGGACTTCCTGATACCGCCGGAAAAGATCGGGGAATATTTCCAGACCCTGATCGCCAACCTCTTCGGCATGAAATGGCAATTGCATTTCTCGGACGATGTGCCGCGCATGGCCGTGTTCGTTTCCAAGCTGCCGCATTGCCTTTACGACATCCTTTCGCGCTGCGATTCGGGTGAATGGCAGGTGGAGGTCCCGCTCATCCTCAGCAACCATCCGGATTTGGAAGAGGTCGCGCGCAAATTCGGCAAGGCCTTCCATGTGTTTCCCATCGACGCCGGCAACAAGGCGGAGCAGGAAGGCAGGATGCTGGCGCTGATGCGGGAGCAGAAGGTGGAATTCGCCGTGCTGGCCCGCTACATGCAGACCCTGACGGGGGATTTCGTCTCGCGTTTCCCTAGCCGCATCATCAACATCCACCACTCCTTCCTGCCCGCCTTTCCCGGGGCCAGACCCTACCATTCGGCCTATGAGCGGGGAGTCAAGATCATCGGGGCCACCAGCCATTACGTGACCGAGGAGCTGGACGCGGGGCCTATCATCGAGCAGGGTATCGCGCATGTGACCCATCATGACGGCGTCGAGGATCTGATGCGCAAGGGAAGGGACCTGGAGAAGATCGTACTGTCGCGCGCGGTGTGGACCCATCTCAAACGCAAGGTGGTGGTGCACGGGAACCGGACGGTCGTCTTTTCCTAGCGGGCGAGGCCGCTTCCAAATCCTGTTAAAGGGACTTGAAACGCCCGGCCCGCCGGAGGGGGCGGGCGCGGGCGATCAAGTCAGGAATCGGAGGCTAGTGTCTCGACTCAAAAATTTCGAAACGCTTTCGCCGGGATGCCGTAATCCACTTCCATGCAGTTGAAACCGTTGTCGTCGATGTCGTGGGTCATGGTGTGATTGCTCGTGACGGAACTGGATAGGCAGGTGCTGCCGGAAATGTTATCCAGGAAGATCACGCGCGTGGCACGAACGGCTGCCAGAGCGCCCAGCCCAAGAACCGTTCTAAGAATGTTTCGCAATTTGAGCGCCTTTTCGAGTTTATTTCTCAATGGTATTAAGTCGAAACTAACTGCATGCAACTACTATACCAGGGGTAGCCATCCTCATATTTCATCTTTTAACCCTGTCCGTGATGGGGTAGTGTAAAGGCGGGGTTGGACCTGTAAAAAAATCCAGCAGGGAGAGGCCGGAAGGCGCCCGCTTTTCCTCAAACTCAAACAAGCCCAGCCGGGACCTGGCCCGGAGCGGTGACTATCTTTTCACTTTTCCAATCGTGTTCCAGGCATCCGGTTCCGCAAAGTTAAGGAAGCTTCATGGTCAAGTTGCTTTTGGTGGAAGACAACGTAGGTCTGCGCGAGCAGATGAAATGGGCGCTCAACGGCGACTACGAGGTTCTGGAGGCCGAGACCCTGGAAGGCTGCCTGGAGTCCCTGCGCCGCCAGCATCCCGGCGTCATCTGCCTGGACATGGGCCTGGAGAACAAGCCCGAGCGCGGCCTGGAAATCATCGACGCTGTGCTGGGCGAGGATCGCATGGCCAAGATCATCGTCATCACTTCCAACATGAGCGCCGATCTCGGCAGCCGCGCGGTGGAACGCGGGGCGTTCGACTTTCTGCAGAAGCCCGTGGACATCGAAGAGCTCAAGGTGATCCTGGCGCGCGCCTGCCGCATGAGCTCCCTGGAAAAACCCCTGGTGGAAAAATCCACCGTGGGCCTCCCCAGCGAAGCCGACAACCTGATGATCGGCCAGAGCGAACCGATGCGGAAGATCTTCGAGCATATCCGCAAGCTGGCCAAGACGGACGTGAACGTGCTCTTGACCGGCGAAAGCGGCACCGGAAAGGCGCTCTGCGCCCGCGCCATCCACCACCCCAGCCACCGCCGCAACGAGATCTTCGTCCCCATCAACTGCGGATCCATCCCCGCCAGCCTGATGGAGTCGGAGCTGTTCGGCTACGTGAAGGGCGCCTTTACGGGCGCCAACACGGATAAGATGGGCCTCATCGAATCCGCCCATAAGGGCACGCTCTTCCTCGACGAAATCGGGGACATGCCCATGCCCCTGCAGGTCAAGCTGCTGCGCTTCCTCCAGGATCAGAAGCTCCAACGCGTGGGCGAGACCACCTTCCGCTCGCTCAACGTCCGCATCATCGCGGCCACCAACAAGACCAACCTGGCGGAAAAAGACAACACCGCCATGCGCACGGATCTCTACTACCGCCTGAGCGAGTTCGAGATCAACCTGCCGCCCCTGCGCGACCGCAAGGACGACATCCCCCTCATCGCCTCGTCCATCATCGAGAACAACCGCGTCAAGTTCGGCCAGCCCCGCCTCAAGCTGAGCAAGCGCGCCGAACAGATGCTGCTCAACTACAGCTGGCCCGGCAACGTGCGCGAGCTGGAGAACAAGCTCAACCGCGCCTCCATCACCTGCGCCAGCCAGATCATCGAGTCGGAGGATCTGCAGCTCTCCGAGACCTCGTTCACGGTGTTGTCGTATCGGGAAGCGCGCCAGATGTTCGACCGCAACTTCATCCTCAATGCCCTCAAGCAGGCCAAGGGCAACATCTCCCTGGCCGCGAAGGTTACCGGGCTCACGCGCCCCACCCTGTACGACATGATGAAGAAGAACGGCATCACCGTGCAGATGGAAGCCAAGATGGAAGAGAAGGGCGCGGAGTAGACCGCTCCCGAGGCCCATGGACGCGGCCCCGGGCCCGTCCGCTTGATGCGCGCCGCGCCCACGCGCCGTGCTCACGACCCGCGCAAACCCTGCGCAGTCTAGGCAACCGGGTCTTTGCGCATAGTGCGCATTCCCTTGCACGCTCCAGTCCCGCGAAGGGCTGACCGCCTTACCCGGATCCTATTTTCAGCCTGGATTCATGTCCCGCAGCCGCGACGCGGAACGGGCACGCCTCTTGCATTACGTCTGGTCTGAAAGAGGATCCTCATGAAAAACCTGCTCCTGCTCCTGACCCTGCTGTTTCTGCTGACCCGGGTACATGCTGAAACCGATTCCTTCTCCCCTTCTGATCCGCGGACCCGACCCGCGGCGGCCGCGGTAAGCTCGTCCGATCCGGGCGTCCGCCTTTCCATCACGCCTTTGTTGGGAATGGTCGGTGGGTGGCCCGGAGCCGGCATCGACTTCGGCATGGGTGTCGGCCATTTGGCCCTCGGCATCCGGCACGCGGGCGGTACCGAATTATGCTTCATGTGCGATCACGAATCGCAGAGCGAGTCGCAAACCAGCTTGCTTGTGGGTTTGCGCCAGGAGTTCGAAGCGGGAGTGATTTCCCTGCGGTCGGGAATCGCCAACGTGGATCGAAATACCTTGGATGCACGGATTGAAGGCGAATACGGTCCCGGCGTCCGGAACTACAACGGGTTCGCCGTGCCGCTCCAACTCGATCTGATCCTGGGCGGCCGGTACCTGGGCTTCTGTCTTTCCGCCACCTTCCTGGCCGACGGCGACGGCGGCTCCGGCGGTTTCATGATCGGGTTGCCTTTCGGAATGCTACGGCAGTGAAGGCGGGCCGCATGCGATTGTCCCTTTTGGTTCGCCTCATTCCCGTCTTCCTCCTGGCTCCCGGGTTTTCCCTGGCCGCTCCGGTCCCAACGGAACCTTGGGATAACCAGGATCAAACCGATCTTCGCTTCGCCCTCATTCCCCTGGTCGGGGGAGTCCATGGCCTTCCGGGAATCGGCCTGGACATGGGCATGGGTTACCGCAATCTGGCCTGGGATATCCGCATGGCCGCCGGCTCGGAGCTCTGTTTCATCTGCATGGATAAGGAAAGCGAGAGCCAGGTAAGCGTCCTCGCGGGCGCGCGCCAGGAGTTCGCCATGGGCGTCATCTCCATTAAAACCGGAGTCGCCAAGGTGTGGCGAACGACCAAGGTGGAACTGGCGCCGGGGGAGAAGAACGTGAACCCGGATGATGAATTTTCCACCGGCTACGGGTATCGGCTCAGGGAGTTCGAAGGCTACAGCCTCCCCATCCAATTCGACCTGCTGCTCGGCGGTCGGTTCATCGGCCTGGACTTCTCGCTCACGGTCCTCACCGATCGCGACGGGGGTTCGACGGGCTTCATGGTCGGATTGCCTCTGGGCCTCTTGCGCATGTAAAGCGAAAGTCTTACCATTCCATCCACCCCAATCCATCCCTAGATGTTAAGCGGAGGCGACATGGCACAGGTCAAGATCTACGGCTCCCGGGATTCCCTTATTGCGACGCGTCCCCAATGGTCCGACCTCATCCACAATGCCCTGGTGGCGACGCTCGGGCTGCCCGCGGAGAAACGCTTCCAGCGCTTCTTCCCCATGGCCCCGGAGGATTTCCTCTATCCTTCCGATCGCACTTACGCCTACACCGTCATCGAGATCAGCATGTTCGAGGGGCGGGCTCCGGAGTCCCTAAAGGCCCTGATCCGGAAAATCATGGCGGACGCCCAGACCGTCCTGAATATGGGAGCGAACGATATCGAGATCACAATCACGGAAACGCCCCGGCATTGTTGGGGCATCCGCGGCATGACCGGGGACGAACTCCAGCTGGGCTACAAGATCAACGTGTAAAAGATCAAGGCGTGACGGACGCAGCAGCCGATGCGACCCCGGTCCCCCTGGGCGCGGAGGCGGGGCTGAGCGAGTAGGGTTTCTCGACCCATAGATAAAGCGTGGCCGCGGGAATCAAAGTCAGGGCGAAGGCCAAAGGCTGCAACAGCCAGATCAGAAGCCGGCTCCCCGGATTCGGAAACCCATTTTCGTAATAGGCCTGGTTCAGATAATGGAAGGCCATCTTCAACGTCAGGCCGTGGATCAGGTAATAGGAATAGCTGATATTCCCCAGCCAACGCAGCGGCGTCCAGGACAGGCCGCGGATGACGAGGGAATCCTCTCTGGCAAAACAATGATGGCAAAGGAACAGGACCGACAGGGCCAGGATGGTACTCTTGCCCGGTTCATGGATCAAGTCGCCCGCGGGGGACAGGATGAGCGCCAGGCCCGCAATCATCGCCGCCAGGGCCACGGTGCCCGAGGGCGCCTTGAACGCCTGGGTCTGGATGACCTCGTACAGGATGGCGCCGCCCAGGAACATCAGCATGCGCGGAGGCCCGCCCAGCCAACCGATCAGGGCCCCCGCCAGGCAGGACAGGAAGAGCATCACCAGCAGGCGCGTTTTCGCATCGCGTTCGCGCAGGGACAACAGGGTGACGATCCATGGCGTGGTCAGGTAGAAGAAGATCTCATAGCTGAGCGACCAGGCCACGGTGATGATGGGTTCGATGGGGAAGATGCCCGGCAACAACAGGAAGTTCGCGAGCACGAAGAGCAGCCCCGCGCCCAGGGAGTGGGGGATTTTGTCCTCCGCGGGATAGGCCCAGGAAAGCGCGAGATAGATCAGGAACATCACCGAGAACACGGGATAGATGCGCTCCAGGCGGCGGCGCATGAACCGGAAGTAAGGCTGGCGCCGGGCGATCAGGGAACCGTAGATCAGGTATCCGCTCAGGAAGAAGAAGATGTCCACGCCTTTGTGGCCCACCAGGGTCAGGGCATTCGCCATCCAGGCCGAAAGCGATCCGGGTTCGATCCAGGGCTTGGCCAAGGTCTGGTAATGCACCAGAAAGACCAGGAACACGGCCAGTCCGCGCAGCCCTTCCATGGCGGGCACATTAGTTCCCCCGGCCGTCCGCGCAGACTCGAATTGCCGGAAAAAACTCCCAGTCGAAACAGCCAAAGGTCCCTTCCCACGCTCTTATGCGAAGTGGAAAATTACGGAAACCCGAAAAATACATTATGGACGGGGTCCGAAGATCCGTAAACATCCGCCGCTGCGATGCTTTACCGCGCATTGACTATTTTTCCCTGCACGGAAGTAACCCCATGCAACCAAACCTTCGCAAGCATCCCATCCCCGGCCCACGCTCCGTCCTGCGCGCGCGTACGCCGGATACGCTCTTCGCGGCATTGTGCGTCCTCTCCATGCTGCTTTTCCTCTGCGGCTGCAAAGGATCGCCTGTCTTCGTCGCCGAACGCAGCGCCCCCGTCGGCAATGAGTTCATCCGCCTCTACGCCAACGGCCACGCCGAATACGGCTACCAGGTCGTGAGCGAAAACCTCAAGGCCCAGGGCGACTACCGCTATGCCAAGGACACGGTGTGGTTCCTGTCCGACGCCTTCAAACCGCATTTCCCCGCCGGCTATCTGCCCATCAAGGAAGACGTCCTGTACATGGAAAACGGTCTGCACTTCAAGATCAAGATCGACAAGCTGAAAGCGAAATAACCGAGGAGCGACCCCGTGGTCAAAAAGGATCCCCGCATCGACGCCTACATCGCCGGAGAGGCGGAATTCGCCCGGCCTATCCTCGCCCGCATCCGCAAGCTCGTGCATCAGGGCTGCCCGGACGCGGTCGAGACCCTCAAGTGGAGCCGCCCGCACTTCCTCTACAAGGACGAACTCCTCTGCGGCATGTCCGGCTTCAAGGCCCACGCCGCTTTCGGATTCTGGAAGGGATCGTTGCTCGTCGACACGCCCAAGGAAGACGGCATGGGCCAGTTCGGCATGCTCAAGTCCGTCCAGGATCTCCCTTCGGACAAGGCCATCCTCGGCTACATCAAGGCCGCCATGAAGCTCGCGGACGCGGGCGTCAAAGCCCCCAACCGCGGCAAGGACGCCAAGCCCAAACCTCCCATCAAGCCCCCGGCCTGGTTCATGACGCCGCTCAAGCAGGACAAGACCGCCCTCAGGCACTTCGAAGCCTTCTCCCCCAGCAAGCAACGCGAATACCTGGAATGGCTCACCGAAGCCAAAACGGATGCGACCCGGGCCAAGCGTCTGGCCACGGCGCTGGAGTGGATTGCGGAGGGGAAGGAATACAATTGGAAGTACAAGAAGTAGGCTTCGGGTAGCAGTCAAAATGCAAAAGTCAAAATGCAAAGGTAAAAATTGAAGAAGGAAGAATGGTCGACTCCAGTGGCTGGTCCATATGGGCCTCGCGGACCCGATGGTGATGTAACTTTCGAGTTACCCACGGACCGGCTGCGCGGCGGCGGACCTGCCGGCCCGTTTTTTCCAGGGTAACCCAGAGGGTACCCTGGGTCCCGGTGCCCGACCGTCCTTGCCTACCGGACGATTTTGAAGTTGAAGTTGGCGGTTTTGAGCCCGCCCCACAACCGGATCCAGATGGGCAGGATCATCTCCTGGCCGCGCGCCGCGGTGATGTCCCCCAAATCCAGCACGTCCTGCCAGCCGAACCCGCCCTTGAGCAGACCGAGCACCTTGGCCTTGGCCTCCGCGTCGTTGCCGCACAGGAACAGGGTATGATCGCCGCCCGCCAAGGCCGCCGGGTTCACCATCAACGCCGCGGTCAGGGTGTTGAGCGCCTTGACCACTTTGGTCTCCGGAAAGGCTTTCTGCAAGCGCTCGCCCAGGGACTCGTCGTTGCAGGGGTTGAGCGTGGGCGGCATGCCCTTGGAGAAGTCGAGGGGGTTGGAAACGTCGATCAGAATCTTGCCCCTGAGGTTTGCCGCGCCCGCGGCCTGCAAAGCGGCCAGCGATCCCATTCCCGAAGTGCAGTTGAACAACAACTCGCCCCCGGCGGCGGCATCCGCGAAGGTCCCCTGGGAAGCCTTGCTTCCGTTTTCCTGCACCCATGCCAGCGCCTTCTCGCCCCCGGCCGTCCGCGAGCCCATCTTCACCGTATGCCCCAACTGGATCAGTTTGTTCCCGATGGCGCTTCCTACCATGCCCGTGCCCAATATCGCGATGTTCATTGGCTCTCTCCTTTAGGCCGTAATCCCGAATTCGCTTCGGGCGGTTTTGGCGTTTGAAAATACCAGATAGCGGTAAAAAGTCAAAGTGCAAAAGTCAAAGTGCGAAATTTAAGAGTGAAGCCGGGCGGCTGGGCAGCACGGCAGGGCTTTCGCTGCCGCCTCGCCGCTTTCGACGAGGTGCGCTTCCCCGTTTCCTCCCAAGAGGCGACCCAGGATCGGCAGGTATTGTGCTGGAGTCCGGGATAGATTTCCGGGTATACTTCCGGTGGGGGAACTCCATGGCCAATTCGCTTTCCGCGGCTTTCGCATCCTTGCTTTGCGCTTCCGTCCTCCTCCCCGTCCTCGCCGGGGCCCAGGTGCGATCAGAGATCAAGCGCGTGACATTCTTGCCGTCTACCGAGGACTTCCCCAATCCCGAGCGCGGCTTCCACCGCTACCGGGAAATGACGGCGCAGAACGACTTCGACATCCGCAAGGACAACAACACTTTGATCTTCCTCAAGCTCCGCGCGGACGCGTTCCGGGCCGGCCCTTTGAGCGCGGATTTCCTCGCGCGCTTCCAGGGCGCCTGCGATCAGGCGCGCGCGGCGGGCGTCAAGCTCATCCCGCGCGTGGCCTACAACGATGGGCCCGAGGCGGGCTGCCCGGCGCAATACGGCTGCGACGCGCCCAAGGCCATCGTCATGGGCCATATCGCCCAGCTCGCGCCGTTGTGGAAGAAGAACAAGGACATAATCAACATCCTGGATCCGGGCTTCATCGGCGGCTGGGGCGAATGGCACACTTCGTCCAACCACCTGGACAACAAGCAGGACATGACGGACATCCTCTACGCCATCCTGGATTCGCTTCCCGCCGATCGCATGGTCTACGTGCGCTACCCGCGCATCAAGCGCGACATCTTCGCGGGCAACCCCGTTTCGGACGCGCAGCAATTGACCCAGGCGCGCGCTTTCGACGGCAGCCGGAATTCCCGCGTGGGGCATCTCAACGACTGCTACCTCTCCGGCGACGATGACGTGGGCACCTACAAGGACATCGCCAACGGCTGGCCGCGCTCCCGCGAAACCTCCTTCATCGGGGCGGAGTCGCAGTTCACGCCCATGGGCGGCGAAACCTGCGCCGTGCACGAGATGGGAACCTGCGCCAACACCTTGAAGGAAATGGCCATCATGCACATCGACAACCTCAACCGGGATTTCCACGCGGACGTGATCCAGCGCTGGAAGGATCAGGGTTGCTATGACACCATCGCGCGGCGCCTGGGCTACCGCATCGCGCTGGACTCGGCGCTGCTTCCGGACACTGTCGGGCCCGGGGGAGGGCTCTCGTTCTATGTCATGCTGCGTAATCTCGGCTTCGGGGAGCTCTTCAACCCCCGTACCGTGGAAATAACACTGGAAGGCCCGGGAACGGCCGGCGGGCCCTTGTCGGCGCTTCTCCCGGGCAGGGATCCCCGCTATTGGACCGGAGGCAAGGAGGTGACCTTCGGCGACGATCTGTCGATCCCCATGAGCTTGGCCGAGGGCACCTATACCCTGGGAGTGCGCCTGGCGGACAAGGATTCGGTTCTCGCCAAGGATCCGCGCTACTCCATCCGCTTTGCCAACCAGGGAACCTGGGATGCGGCGAAGGGCATCAATGTTCTGAAAAAGGATCTGGTGGTTTCGCGCAAGGCCATAGACGCGGGCCGCTTTCCCTTCTTCACCCGTTTTGAGGCCGTCGGTACCCCCGAGTCCGTACGCGCTCCCTCGGCGCCCGCAAAGACCGGGTCCGGCAAAGCGGCTTCGCGTCCCATGAGCGCAATGCCCGGTATTCTGGAGGTCGGGAACGACGCCTACGACGCCCGGGGCCGCACGCAACCTTGATCGCGTCATGGCGCCCCACGCCGCGTTCCTTCTCGATCCCACTCAATCCTGATTGGACGGTCCGGTTCCGGACCTTGCGTTACCGGAAAAATCCCACGATGGCCAGCGCATGCCGTCGGTGATCCGCATCCAGGCGCCGGCCTCCGGCGTCGAAGGTCGGGCGCAAGGGCGCGCGCGCGGCCGCGGGGACGCCATTGAGAACCGTAACGGATCCCACCGTCACGGTGGCGGATTTGCAGACCTTGGTTCCTCCGTTATCCAGGCACAGGCCGATTTTGAGGGGCCCGGATTCGTTCGTCGACTTCAGCAGCAAGGCGCTGTCCCGCCAGGCCGTATCCGCGTTCAGGCCGGTCGCGGTCCAGGACCAGTTGAGTAGGGTGTCCCCCGCCGCGCGCAGAGCCGATAGGTTGGTGAGCTTGGGTTTGAAGACCAGGGAGTCCTTGCCGTTCCACGCGAGGTTGGCGGGCAAGGTGAAGGAGGGGTCCGGCAGGGTTTCGTGGATGTTCACCGCGACGTCCTTCTCCAGGTTGGACTCCCCGTAGCGGGCCCGGAAACGGTACCTGAGGGTAACATCCCGGGTAACCCTGGGCACGGCGATCTGCAGCGTCCGGACTTCCGGATCCAGGATGCCTGGCCCCGGGCCGGAAACGAGGGTCCAGGAGTACGCCGCCGCGCAATCCGCAACCCCGGCCAGTTCCAGGCGCGATCCTTCCGCCACCGTGGTGTCCTTGGGGACTTCGAAACGGGAGACGCATCCCCCGGTCCGGGGCTGGAAGGCGAGCAGGTTCTGGGCCGCGTTCTGGTTGGCGTAGCTGAGCTTGATCCAATCCGCGCTGCGGGCCACTTTGCACAAGCGCGTTTCGTCGACCTTGCCCTGGTAATAGGAGTTGCCCGGCCAATTGGATTTGCCGATGTAGTTGAACAAGCGCGTGACCGCGGGGATGGTATCCGTGCGCTTGTCGGTGGCCACCAGCACGCCGTTATGGTAGATGAGGGCCGTGCGATCCGCCACCGTCACCGCGACGAATTGCCAGGCGTCGGGCTGCAGGGACGCGAGCGCGGTCAGGTGCTGCACGCCGTTCTTTCCGTCATACACGTCGAAATCCAGATCGTCGGTGGTGGTGTGGCGTTGGACTACCAGGTTGTCCATGGGCGCGCCATTGCCCATGTCCAACAGGCGGCTCCAGAATGCCCGGCTGGACGGGGCCACCCATGCCGAATACGTGAAGCCTTTGTTGAAGTCCGCGTAGCCTTGGCCCAGATCCAGGTAATCCCCGTCCGGCGCGCCGTCCAGGCTGTCCGCCATTCCGATGATGCCTATGCGGGATTCGTCGCCATCGTAACGCACGGGTTTCGCCGGCAGACCTCCGGGCACGGCGTTGGGGCGGCCCAAGGTGTCCGCGCCTCCCAGATGCCATGCGGCCACGAACCCGTTCGCGCTGTCGAACACGGCGGCTCCGTTGGAGGCGTCGACGGCATCGCTTTTGCCCCAATGCATATGCAGGGACAGGGTCATGGCGTTCCCGGGTACGGAGTCCAGTTTCACCCACACCTCGGCCTTGGCCGCGGTGGAATCCCAGCGTTCGATCTGGTAGGCGAGCGGCTTGCCGGCGGAATCGCTGAAGCGCAGGTCCTGGCCCTTGCCCTGGGCTTCCGCGAACGCGAAGTTGCCGGTATCGAGGCGCACCAGCAGGGGAAAGTTCTTCACGGTGGAAGCGACGTAGGCGCCGTCCGGGGAGGTGTTGGTATAGAGATCCCGGGCATGGGCCCATTGGGAAAATTCCTCGGCCACGGCGGGAAGAACGGCAGAGGCGATGAATAGCGCGACTACCATGCGGTGGGGATGGGGGACCAACATGTAATTGCCTCCGATGCGGGTTCGCGATAGCCAAAGTCTGTCGGAATATTAACCGGAGAGTTACGCCCGCTTGACTGTGATCATACCGGACGCCGGGGCGGAGTTGACCCCGCGATCGCAAAAAGCCCCGCCAATGCCGGGCCGGAGCGGGAAGTTGCGCCGAAGTTGGACCAAGGCAACGCCTAAGGACGGGAAGGGATCGGACGTACGGAAATTTGCGGTTACGTCCAAGAGGCATGGATGCGGCGCGGATGGCATCCGGCCCCAAGGCCCGCCGCTCATGGGCTGGAGGGTTTTGAGGCGAGTCTTCGTGGAGCGGCGGAGCCCGTGGGATCCCGGCGGATCCTAAGGGGGTTTCACGGGATTCAGCGGGTCTTGGCGGGTCGATACCACGGCGATGCCGCGGCGGCTTCCCGCGCGCGCAGGAGCTTGCGGCCCCGGGCATCGAAGCCCGGCGGCAGCGTGGGTTTGGGCGTGGCCGCGGCAGCCTGAGCGGGTTCGCGCGATGGGATTCCCGTCGGGGTCTTGACCACCACGCTCATGCTCTTGCACACGCTGGGGCCGTTGTTGTCCATGCACAGGTTGACCGTGAAGGCGCCTTCGGCGTGGGACCGCATCAGCATCAGCGCGCCGTCGCGCCAGGCCGTGTCCGCGTCCATCTCCGAAGCCGCCCAGCTATAATGCAGATCCGGCTGGCGGCTGGCCTGGATGGCGGCCAGATTGGCGATCAAGGGTTTGATCTTCACCGAATCGATTCCGTTCCAATCCATGCCCGACGGCAGGGTGAAGACGGGATCAGGGATGTCCGCCCGGATGGACACCGTGACGTCCTGGTAATGGCTGGAATCCTTATAGCTGGCGCTGAAGCGGTAGGTGATGGAGGTATCCTGCGGGATACGGGGGAGGAATACCTGCAGGGCCTTGAATTCCGGATCGAGGATGCGCGGGGCGGGACCGGCGATGATGGACCAGTTGTAGCCCGTGGCGCAGTCGGCCGATCCGTTCAGGACCACCGTGCTGCCCTCGGAGAGGGTGGTGTCCTTGGGAACGGAAAAAGTGGCCGCGCAGGACACGGGCGGAACGGGCTTGCTGAACGAAATCAAGGTCTGGATCGCGCCCTGATTGGCGTAGGCCAGCCGGATCCAATCCGCGCTGCGCGCCACCTTGGACAACACCGGCTCGTCCAGCAATCCCTTGAAGTACGATCCCATGTTCCAATCGTTGCGCCCGAAATAGTTGAAGGCGCGGCGCACGCTGGTCACGGCATTGCCGGCGTTGTCGTCCGCGAGGATGAGGGCGCCGTTGCGGTAGAGGGCCGCCTTGTTGCCCGTGATCGTCACCGTGAATTGCTGCCATTGTTTCTGGGGAAAGCAGTTGTCCACCTTGAGCGAGCGCCCCAGGGCGTTGGCCTGGTAGTTCTCGAAGGTGATGCCTTCCGAAGTCCCGGTCCGCTCCAGCACCAGTTCGTCCAGCCCCGGCCCGTTGCCCAGGTCCAGCAGCCGGGACGTGTTGCCCAGCGAGGTCGGGTAACACCAGACTGAAAAGGTGATGCCGCCGGCGAGTTCGGAGTAGCCGTCCCCGATCTGGAGATCGTCTCCGTAGGGCGCGTCCCCATCGAGGCTGTCCGCCAACCCGATCATGCCCGCCGTGGTCTCGCCCCCGTCGAAATTCTGCGCGTCCGCGTCCACGCCCCCCGCCACCGCGTTCACGCGCGCCGCGGTCCCCGTGCCGCCCAGATGCCATACGCCCACGAACCCGTCCGCGCTGTCGAACACGGCCTTGCCGTTGGAACTGTCGGCCGCGCTCGCGTTGCCCCACAGCATGGTGATGCTCTGATCCGAAGCGTTGCCCTTCACGCTGTCCAGCTTGACCCAGGCTTCCGCCAGTCCGCGCGCCGAATCCCAGCGATCGATCTGGTACTTGAGATGCTTCCCGTCGGACGCGGCGAAGCGCAGATCCTGCCCTTTGCCTTTGGCCTCGGCGAAGGCGAAGGTGGTTCCGGTCAAGCGGACCAAAACGGGAAAGTCCTTGACCGTGCCCGCGACATTGGCCCCGTCCGGCGTGGTCTTGAGATAGAGGGTGGTGTTCTTGGACCATTGCGCATAGTCGTCGCCGCGTCCGGGCAGTGAGACGCCCGCGAGAAACAGGAAGGACAATAGGGGCCGGTTGAAACGCATGTGCCTTATCGCTGCCACTGCCGCGCCTCCTGCGCCTCTTGCGCATATGCTGCCGTAAAACGGTCGTGGTTACGGTTTAATATTATCATCTCGGTCCGGAACCGCGTTCCCAATTTGCGGTTTGGTCCCGGGCGGCGGAGTTCCGATTGAGGGTATTTGAGGCCGGAATCCCGTGATTCATGAGGGAAAAGCGGGAAAACCCATGGATGCGGAAACCTTGCGGGTCATGCAGGCGCCGTTGCGGCATCAGAATAATAGGGACTCCGATTCGGCACTAGTGACTCTGAAGGCGCAATCCCGTATTTCCGAAGACACCTCCTGCCAGCTAGACACGGATGCGGCCGAAGATCAGATCGCCTCCCTGCTCAAGCCGACCGAACGCGATTGCGTCGTATTCCAGACCCTGAAGCACCCGCGGGTCTTTACGGTCACGCGCCAGCCCTGAACCGCCGGCTATAACCCACCTTCCGGAATTCCGCTTCCTTCCGCCATCCGTGTCATCAGTCACGGATGGTTTTCATTGCGGGGCTATTTCTCTCCGAATCCGCGGTAATGCGACCCGGTTTTGAAAAACCACTATTGGGTGGTATATTGAAAGGAGCGGGATGTGCCACTCAGCGGAATGGAAGTGCGGCGGCTATATGAATTGGCAGGATGGACCTTCCATCACCAAACCGGAAGCCATATGAACATGAAGAAAGACGGCAAGACCGTATCAATCCCGAATCATAAGGAATTGAAGAAGGGTACGGAACATATGCTCCTTAAAAAACTGAGGACTTCAACGTGAAATATCATTTCAAGATCCACAAGGCATCAAAAGGCTTCTGGGCGGAATGCCTGGAGCTCGATGGCTGCATCACCCAAGGCGAGGATCGCGAACACTTGCAGTTGATGATGGAAGATGCGCTTTCGGCCTATCTTTTTGAGCCGGAAAGCTCAAAGCATATCTTCCCCATGCCGGATCTCACCCTCAAGGGCCGCAACATCGTCACCGCCAGCGTGGACGCCAAAACCGCCATGGCCATGGTCCTGCGCCAGAGCCGTCTGCAGATGAAGCTCACCCAGCGCCAGGTCGCGACCAAGCTCGGCATGAAGCACATCTTCCAATACCAGAAACTGGAATCGGGCAAGACCGCTAATCCGGAGTTGGCGACGTTGGCGAAGTTGAAGCTCGTCTTCCCAAATCTCTCCGTGGATTCCGTCCTGCTCTGATAGCGCCCTCCGCGCACTGAAACCTCCCTGAAACATACCGGTTACGTGTCCTCGCGCTGGTTACGTATTCGCCTGGGGAAGCGCAAGAACTTTTTTCCTTCCGGTTTTACCTTTTTTGCATTTTGGAAGGCCTGTCACGGCCATTACTTACTCCTTACTTACCGACGGGTCACTATCAATATGACCAGCTTTACTGGCTTTACTACCTCTTGAAGACGCAAGGTATAAACGGAAGTCAATTCTTTCCGTACCCCTAGACAAACTCCGGACCGGCAATTACTATGGAAACTCAGGATACCCGGAGAGTTTCCGTGGTTTTCAAAAGATACCTTGAGAAAAGCCTTATAAGCGACCATGGCCACCCAAACCGATAAAGCCGAAGCCAAGCTCGACGCGGACGTGAAACAGCGGATCATGCTGGAGGCGCGCGGCCTGTTCTTCCGCTACGGCTTCAGCAAGGTGACCATGGACGAGGCCGCCGAGGCCCTGGGCATGAGCAAGAAGACGCTCTACCGGTACTTCCCCAGCAAGGAAGATCTGCTCGAGGAAATCACGGCCGCCCACATGGAGGAATGCGATTCCTCCCTCAAAGCCATCTGCCAGCGCCAGGACATCTCGCCGCTGGAAAAGCTCAAGCTCGTCATGACCTACATCACAAACATCTTCAGCCAGATGAGCGAACCGCTCATGCACGATCTGCGCAAGAGCGCGCCCGGGATCTGGAAGCGCGTGGAAGACCACCGGCAGAAGAACATCGAATCCGATTTCGGGAACCTGATCAAGGAAGGCCGGCAGAAGGGCATGTTCCGCAAGGACGTGGACGAGCGCCTTTTCATCCTGATCTACTCCGGCGTCGTGCGCGACATCCTCAACCCCGAAGTCCTTTCCGGGCTTCCCCTCAAACCCTCGCAAGTCTACGACGCCATCTGCAAGGTGCTGTTCGAAGGCCTGCTCACCGATAAAGCCAGGGCGGAATACCATGCGAAATAGTTTCCATCCCACCTCAAACCGCGGCCTTCTTTCCGCAACCGGGTCCGCCGCGGCCATGGCGTTCGCCATGGTAGCCGGCGCGTTACTGCCGGCGTCGGCCCAGCCGCTCACCCTGGAAATGGCCATCCGCGAAGGGTTGTCCAAGAGCGAGGAATCCCTGATGCTCAAGGAAAAGGAGACGCGCTTCGACGCCCTGCGCGAACAGGCCTGGGCGGGCGCCTATCCGCGCATCTCCGCCTACGCCAACGCGGGCCGCGGCGCTTCGCCTTTCGATCTCTCCTCCTTGGGATTCAAGCCTGCGGACAAATATCTGACGGATAAGACCCGGGCCCTGGTAGTCGACCCCAAGACCAACACGGTACCGTTGGACACCAACCCGCAGCAGGGCGGTCCCGCGGTGATCAACATCGCCCAGAACCGTTTCACCTATGGCCTCCAGTTCGACCAGTCCCTCTTCTCCTTCGGCCGCCTGGGCCAAGCCATCCGCACGGCCAATGTCCAGGACAAGGCCGACCGCTACGGGCGCAAGCGCTCGTCCCAGCAATTGCAACTGCAAATCCTCGACGCCTACTATGGCGCCGTCACCTCCCAGGCGCGGCTGGGCACGCTCGAGACCGCGGTCAAGCGCCAGACCGAAACCGTGAATTTCCTGCAAAGCAATTTCCGCATGGGCGCGGGCCAACGCTCCATCGTGCTGCTCGCGGTCGCGTCCCTCAAGACCCTGGAGCCCCAGCGCATCCGCGCCGAGCGCGACGCCGAAGCCGCGCGCATGTCGCTCAACCGCGTGCTGGGCCGCCCCCTGGAAGCGCCCCTGGATCTCGACACCGCCACCCATATCCCCATGGAACCCCTCACTGCCCTGCCGGACAGCGCGGCTTTGCAGAACCTGATCTCGGAACGCGCGGACATCCAGTCCATGGAATTGCAGCAGCAGTCCCTGGAAGGCCAGGCCCGCTATCTGGACATGCAGTATTTGCCGAGCCTGGGCGCGCAGGGCAAGGTGGGCGTGCTCGCCTACAAGTTGACGCAGCTCAAGGAAATCGAGGACAATCGCGAATGGTCCGTGGGCATCGGCCTCAACTGGCCCCGGTTCGACGGCTTCGCCCTGCATTCCCAGGACAAGCAGGTCCGCTCGGACGCGCGCA
>OBEQ011663447.1_pt1 | contig 19015 bp, 37 predicted proteins | sample 1670901 | NCBI WGS metagenome assembly OBEQ01 (sample SAMEA104232315, study PRJEB22302) | groundwater metagenome | biome: forest; feature: aquifer; material: groundwater | place: USA | collected 2011-08-07 | depth 5.4 m
AAAAAAGCGACAAAAGAAGTAGGGAAAAAGCGGAAGAAAAGCAACTCGCGGCGGCGATCCGATCATACCGCTGAAAGCAGAAAGAGAAGCCATGAATGATGACCGCCTAATCGCCGCGAGGAAGTCTACCAAACAGACGCCCGATCGGATCGGGCCATAGGAGAAAACAAATGACCAACGGAGAAAAAATCGCTCAGGATTGCATCGCACTGGAGATCGCGCTCGGGACGCTGACCGACAGCCAGCGAGCCAAACTCACGCCGATTCTGCTCGACCCGCCCTGGCAGCTACGTGATTGCGCTCTCGATTACATCATCGATGGCGAGCCCGTCGCGGAGCGTGTGCGGGTCCAGCGCGCAGCACTCGACGGCGGATACAAGCGACCCTGGAATCGTGATCGAGGCTGAGGCGGCCCAGTGAACCAGGTACTAGAGGTGGCAGATGCCCCAACCCCGGCCCACCCCGCATAGGCGGGCCACAGACGCCCGCAAACCAGCGGGCAAGGAGAGCGACAATGAAGATGAGCAGGAAGAATCCCCACGCTGTCTCGCTTGGCCGCAAGGGCGGATCGGTCCGGTCCCGCGCCAAGTCCGACGCTGCAAAGACGCGCTGGAAGAACTGGCGCCGGGAGCGCAGCCATGCCGAGGAGAACCATGAGCTACACGGACTTGGAAGCGGAACGCGAACGTAGGGAAATACTCACCCAGAACCTTTCCGATGCGCTGGAGGCCATTTCCAGGAAGCTAAAGAACAACGTCCTCATCCCCCGCGCCCTCCTGGAAGAGATGCTGCACGAGCGCGGCGGCTCCTGGAGCCTTCCGCAAGTCATCGCGCAGCTGCAAGGATTAGGAGAGCACACGCTGGCCCGCGTGCTAATGAGGTTCGTCGAGCGGCTGAGGGCAGCCAGAGGCAATACAGAATGAAAACATACAAATATCCGCATCCCGACACCGGCCGATTAGTAAGTCGCCAACGTTTGTGGCAAATCAGGAAGAAGATTGCTGGGCTCTGTTTGACTTGTGGGCGCCAAGTGTGCAAGGCAGGCCTATGCAGCAAGCACTACCTGGCGATGTCTAAAATAATAGTAAGACGCCAAAAGCGCCTTCAAATGCAAGGGCGCTGCTTGTACTGTGGGAAGAAGCGCAGCAAGAAATCAAAGGCACGTTGCGACAAATGTTTGCAGCGGCTTCAGCGGTCTCGTTTATGACCCCCACCCTCCGCGACGGCGACCCGGTACTCCTGGTCCTGCCGGTCTCCCGCGCCCCGGTGATCCTGCGCTACCAGATCACCCGCGACGGCTGGCAGATGGTGGACCGCGCCGGGACGGTGGTGTTTTGTGAGAAGCGACCGCCAGCGGGGATCGAAAGGATGGAGGGAAGATGAAAACACCTGAGCAGAATGAGGCAATCTTCTTGGATATTGTGCAGCGATTGTCTCGCAGCTTGGACACTTGTAACGTCGCCAGCCGTACCCGCAGAGACGCGATTCTGTGGGCCTGGGAGACGATTCAGGATTTGCGGCGCAAGGAAGCGGCTTTGCTAGCCCTTGGAGGACGCCCGCCGGCGGAAGAGGGCGTCAAACCGCTGGAACTCCGTCCCAGGCGGTAACTCGGGTGGGGGTGCTGGGTTCATGACGCCAGTGTACCGCTTGTGGTTTGTTGTTGACAAGGCTTCTCCCATGCCCACTCGGGAGTGTGATAGAGGTAGGTGCTGTCAACAAGAAGGAAGCTGGCCATGTTCTATCCCGCCTTCTGCTATTATTGCCAAAAAAACACTGGACAAGGGCGCTGACGTGCGGTAGGCTGGTGCTGGTCTGCACCTGCGGACGGCAGCCAGGCGGCCACCTGGAGGCCAGGAATCTGACGGGCGGGTGCCATTCTCACCCGCCCAGAGATTCGCTCTAGAATGGAGGGCGCAACGTGGCGAGTGAAAATGGTTTTGTTCCCCTTTCGCGCGGCATCCGTGAGCATCTAAAAAACTTTCCTGATTCGGCCCTGAAACTTTATCTCTCCCTGCTGGTTCGCGCGCGGTTCGCCGGGCCAAAAAAGGGAACATGCGTCGCCAATTTCTCGGAGTTGTCCGAAGAGCTCGACATGGGCCAGGCGCAGATGCAACGTGCGGCGAATTGGCTCAGGGGGAAGTATGTTGACTACCAAAAAGCCCCGAACCAGAACGGGATCACCCGGTGGACAATTCTGAAATACAAGGGCATGGTGAGTGATTTCGCTCCTATCATAAATGATAGTAGCAGTGATAGGAGCGATGATAGGAGCACCGAAGGAGCACCGAAGGAGCACCGAAGGAGCGCGCCTTCTACAGATATGAATCCACAGGAGTTGTCAGTCCCTCATGGGGTTTTCATGGGGTATTCATGTGGTTTTAAGAATGGAGAAGAAGAACCCCCCTCTGTCCCCCCTTGGGATACCTTGCTGGCCATCGCGCGCGCCGGCTTCTTTTCCAAGCGCGGCCAGGATCCTTCCTGGAGCCAGCAGCAGGTCGGGGAACTGCTTGGGCTGGTGGAGCGCAAGAAAGACCTCACCGAAGCGGAATTCTCGCGCCGCTGGCAGCACTACCTGGGCTCAACCGAAACTTTCACGGTGAGCCAGGGCCTTTCCCTCGGGTACTTCTGCAAGTTCTTCGACCGCTTTCAGGACGGCCCACAGGAGGGCAACAATGGAACAGGCAAAAGACAGTCAGGTCCAACCAGGGCAGAGCGAGCAGACGCGGCCTTCGCTCGCGCAGTTGAAAGGGACCGCCTGGGTGGAGGCATTGCGGGGCTGGCTCCGCACCTTCGCCGGGCACTACCCAAGGGCAGCGGATAACCCGTGGTGCGAAGAGGATTTTGAAATCTACGGTCGCGGTCTGGAGGACTTGACCCTCCACGACCTGAACGCGAAGTGCGCGGCCGCCATGAGACTCTCGGGCTCCTGGGCACCAACCATCGGGAACATTCTGGAGGCGCCCATTCCCGCGCGTGATCCCGCCACGCTTGTCAGCCGGCGCGAGGACTGCCCGAAGTGCGGAGGAACGGGCTGGGTTTATCTTGATGGCGCTACGGCTACCTTATCAAGGCAGGGCGGTGTGAAGCCGTGCGAGTGCCGGAACGTCGCGCCCCTCACTGAACTGCCGGCGCTTCCGGCTCGAAATACTCCAGGAAGTCCCTGACGAACACCTGAAGCCCAGGGTGCGCGGAGACCTGACTCAGGATCGGATCGGCCATGAGGGAGCCGGGGTTTGAGCGCAGGACCTCGGCAAACTCAACCGTCCAGGGATCGTCAACCTCGGAGAGAACCGAGGCCGCGTGGTTTCCATTGGCGCCGTTGAGAATCAGGTTCACCAGCAGAGACTTTCGGGCGACTTGCCGCGCATCAGCCTCGCTACCACCCGGCGGCTGTGGTTCTGCTGCGGGCACGGCGCTTTCAGGAGCAGGTTGCCCTGTAGAATGGCCCGCCGTGGGGCTAGAAGGGGGCAAGGTTGCATTAAACGGCTGTTTCCCTGCCCGGTATGCCTCTATCCTGGCGAACGTCTCAAATATCCGATGCGCGCCGTCCATGAGGCTGTCGGCCTTGTTCGCCAGGGTGGTGAGGGCCTGCGCCCAGGGGTTGCCCTTGGCTGCGCCGCCGCCCGAGTTTTCTTTCAACCGATCCATGACGCTCAGGATCGTGTCAATCTTTTCCAGTGGGTCGGACTCTTCTTTTTCCCCGAACATCCTGTCCACCATCTTGGTCATCATCAGGCCGAAGAATTTATCCGCGGAGGTTTCCTGGGCCTTCGCCGGAACCAGGAACTCCTTGGCCTTGGTGAGCGTCTCCAGCAGCCCGGAGGCATCGGACCCCATGGCCTGCTGCTTGACAAGTTCGATGGCCGCCGCCGCTCCTTGCGTCAACATTTTCCGCTGGTCGGAATCGAGTTGGTTGCCGTGGGTCATCAGGGTTTTCGTCAGATCGGAGAACTGCCGAACGGCCTCGACCAGCGCCGGGCTGTCTGAGCCTCGGCCTGTTTCCAGCGGAGCCCGCGCTATCTTCGGCTCGCCTTCAATGGCGAATTCCTGGGTGTGCGAGGGGTATGTTCCCCGTTTCAAAAGGATGCGGAACAAACCGCCGCCGAACCTTTCCTGCACATCTTCAATCGTAATCGGGCGTGGGAACTTTTCCAGAAAGGATCGTTCGTTGGGCCTCTCCGGGTTGGCGCGGTAGAGATAGATCGTGTGCTTGTATTTCTCCCAGGCTTCCGTCGAGAGCAGGTCCAAGTAGGCCCAAAGGTCTTTTACGACTTTGGGATTCGGCGCGCCATCGGGCAGAAGTTCAGATTTTTCTTCTTCATTGGTTTTCGGCATCTGCTTTCCTCCATGTTGATTTGTGGTGGGTGAAGTCCCCAGTCCCTGCCGGAATAATCAGGCTCACCCCATGAGGGGAAATTGGTTTCACGATGGCGTTCCTTCCAGGCAGTTGCTCCGAAGCAGTGAACGGCGGAATTTTTGACGGACATATGGCAGGTGAAGAGTGAGCCTCCTCGCAGGCTTCTAAGAATCTCGATCCACACGCTGCGCGCCACCAAACTTCGCAGCTTCGCTCCCATACCATCGCGGTTGAAAGGGCATTCAGTGCATTGCACGGAGTCTCCTTCGCAATTTTCTAAGAGCTTTTGCTTCCCTTAGGCGCACACCTTCTCTTGAGAGGCTTAAGGCTTGGCCCACTTCCTGAAGAGTATATTCTCCTTCGCCGTCCAGTCCAAAACGCATCTCTATGACTTTTTGTTGGCGAGGAGTCAGCCACTTTTTCAATGCTGCTGCTGTTGATTCGTGAAGCAGAGATCGTTCCAAAATAAGGTCCGCGTCATTTGTAGAACGTGGAAGAAGATGTTGCCGTCTCGCTTCTTGCAGCGAGAGAACTTCCGGTGATTTGAAAGTTCGGATGCCGCGCGCAGGGAGCTCCAAAGCGTACAGACTCTCAGGAAATAACTCCTCGGCGGAGAAAACATCGCCCAGGTAGTCCGCTATCTTCTGAGCAACGGGACGCAACCCTCTTTGAAAGACATCACCTGAAAGATCAGGATGGTACTTGGTACGGCTGTAAAATGGCGACCCTTTCAAATTCAGGAAATTCCTTATGGTGTTGGCGGACACTCCGATTTTCTTGCCCGCGTGGGAGCATAGCCCATACCTGGGATGGAAGGACTTCCGAAACTTTTCCTCTAAAGCCAGATAAAGGCGCTGGTTTGCGAAGCGGATTTCAACTCGGAGGTCTCGTTCGTCTGCCATTGCCCTTGTGTGACTATACATGTTGGTATACCCCCGTGTAAAGCAAGTAGTACCCCCGTGTACCTACCAAGTGGATTGACTCCTTTTTCGGGATTCCTATAAATGTAAAGTTGGAATGCCGTCCTCGCTCACCGGCTGGTCCACGAACACCGCCCTACTGCCCGGCGACCTCGGTACAGAGCAAACCGTTGCGCTGATTCGTACGGCCGTTCACGATGCCCTCAGTGACCCGCTGATCCGTTCCCACGCCATCGCCATCATCCGCGAGATTCCCCCGCAGGACACCGAAGCGCAGGCCCGCAGTATCTTCGCGTGGGTGCGGTCCAGCATTGCGTTCATCCGTGATCCAGTGGGGCATGAAACCGTGCAGAGCGCCCGCTGGACGCTGACGCACGGCGGCGGCGACTGCGATGACATTAACGCGGTCCTGCTGCCTTCGCTGCTCGGCTCCGTGGGCATTGAGACGCGCCTGGTGACGGTGGCCGGCAACCCTTCCGACCCCTCGGCCTTCACCCACGTTTACGCGGAGGCTGCGGTTGGCGGCCGCTGGGTTCCCCTGGACGCGGCCCGCCCGAATCCGCGGTTCGGGGCCACCGGCTCGCAGCAGTTCCGCAAGCGCATCTGGTACTTTGAGCCGGCCACGTTCGAGGATGTGGCGCTGGGCGCGGCGCTCCCGCCCATGAGAGCGGTGGGCTCCGGTTTCTCCGCCGGCCTGGGGCAAGAGCGGCTCGCCGGGCCGGTTGGACTCTCCGGGATGTTTGATGGCGTCAACTTCGAGCAGTTGGTTGGTTCAATTACCGGCGCGGCCTCAAGCATCATCACCGCTTTTCGCGTTCCTGCGTCCCGGCTTGTTCAGACGGCCCCGCCCCCGACGCCCGGCGCGCCGTTCACCATGCCGGACCTGAGCAAAATCAGCCCAACCATGATGGCCATCGGGGCCGTTTTGTTGATCCTACTTTTGAGGAAACGATAATGCCAGCAATGCCGTGGTTCCCGGTTCGCACGATCAGCGGAGAGTTCCGCGACTCAAAGTTCAAGGTTCCCTACAGCTCTCTGCCGCCTGGCTCAAAGTTTGTGGACGCGCCGTTTGTCGTCCCCACCATGAGCGCGGGGCGTAAGCCGGGCCTGGCCGGGGCCTTCCAGCAGCAGACCTTCATGCAGCCGCCGTTCTTCACCAACCCAGGGCCGGGCATGGGCGGCTTCACCATGCCGTCGGTGGACGATGCGGTCGCCTGGGTCAAGAAGAACGCGCTGCTGGTGGTCACCGGAGTCATCGGCCTCGCTCTGTTCACGGGCCGGCGCCGGAGATGAACGATGGACGGACTGTGGGACGATTTTCTGAACACGATTTACCGGGCGGCCACCGGAAAACCGGCGCCGCAAGAGATGGCGCAGGCCGAGGCGGACGCGGCCCGGCAGATGCGCAAGGCGGGCGGAAGCGAGAAGGACGTGGCCGATACCATCGCGCAGATGCGCAAGACCGTAGCGGATTCAGGAAGCAACGCGGCCTGGCCGGTGCTCGCCGTGGTGGCCGTGGGCGTGTTGACGGTTCTGGTCCTTTCGAGGAGACCCTGAATGGGTTACTACGCCCCTCAGTCCGGTCTTGGTGACCAAACGGCGGAGGGCGCGGCCACCCTTGGGTTGGATGTTGATCCCACCACGCTTCTCTGGGGGATCGGGGCCTTGATGCTCGCCATGTTTCTTTTGGGAGGAAGTCCGAAGGTGCAAACAAAACGCCGCAGGATCGGAAGCCGCCTGCGAGCGATGGGAGAAAAACTAGAGGCTTAGGAGAATGACCTGTCCTGTTTGCGAAATGAAGATCACTGGTCTCCTAGACGCGCTTCGGCATCTGGATTTGTACGTAGTGCTTCTGTGGCTTGGCTTGATGAAAAACGTTCCAGCAGTTCCGACGGGCGGCCCCTGGCCGTTCTACTTTAAGTTTTAGGAGAAAAACTATGGCCGTAACCACAACGCTCGATTTTCAAACCAACGACGTGAAGGAGTGGACCATCATCGCCACGGCGGACGCCGATACCGTGACGGCTTCCATCGCTCATGGGTTCCCACAGGGCGGGAAGCCGCTGCCGTCCGTCATCAATATCCTCCAAGTACCGGCTGCTCTGTCCCTCTGGGCAGTCACTACGCTGGACCAGACCAACTGGATCGCCACGAAGGCGACAACGGCAGGTTCAGGAAACGCCGGTGCGCAGGTGCGTATCAGGATGGAGCGGAGACGCTGATGGTTGGTCCCCTTGGCAGAGCACGTTTACCCGCAACGGCTCCAGGCTCGCCGTCCACGATTCTATGTGGTGACCCGGCTGGTTTACGGATTCGCCATCGCCAAGAGGACGGGGTGATTGTACACCAAGGTGGAGTTCGAGCGGCACGGGCGTGGGCCACACGCCCGCAAACCAGACGGGGCAACTACCCCAACCCCGGCCCACCCCGCTTATGCGGGCCACAGACGCTCACATAGGAGAACAGCATGGCATACAAACACTCTCAGCCCGGCGACCCGATTTTCGACCGCCACACGCGGGCGGCGCTCGCCGGGTCCGCTCGGAGCATCGCATGGCTATCCACTCGTGGATGGTCCGTAGGGCAGGCCGCGGCGATGGAAGACCACATGGCGCATAAACGCAAAAACGCCGGGCGGGCCAGGGCCTCGTTCCGCATTTTGCGGCGAGGCAATCCCGCCGCGACCCTGACGGTTTTCGGGAAGTCGCGGAAGGCGGCGGAGCGGCTTGGAAAAAGAATTCTCGGGAATATCGCCGCCGGATTCCACGATGATGCGGGCGTGTTCCACCCGCTGCGGGCATCCTTTGACTACGATCCTTCGAGGGTTGGAGAGCGCGGGAAGAAAAAGAAGCGGAGACGCTGAAATAGCAATGAAGCACAAAAGGAAGAACACGATAACGGGGGCGCTGCTCTCCGGCGCGGCAGCCGGGGGAGCCGCTGCGTTGACAGCGTATGCACTAGCGCCGAAGGCGCTAAAGAAAGTGGCCATCGCCAACCCCGCCACCTCTCATGGGTTTGCCTCGGCAAAGGGCTATCCCTACGTCAGGGGGGAGGGATTCGGCAAAGAGCTGCACAAGCCAGATAGGACCATATGGATGACCAGATTTACAAAAACATCCGATGGTTCTGGGCGGGCCCTTTATGTTGGGTACGACGAAGCCACAGGCAAGTTTGTGTCACAACTAAAAGAGAACCCCGTCTCCGCCGCCGAAGCCTACACCGAGTTTCACGGGCGCGGACCGCGTGAAGTCCTCACCTTCCAGGAATCTTCCGTCCAGGCCGGCGACTACTTTGCGCTGGGCGACATGGGCGGGCTGTGGCTCCACACGGTCAACGGAAAAGCCTGGGGGCGGCCGGATATTCAGTTTGAGAAGCAGGACGGCGTGAAGCTGGCCGCCGACAAGGACGGCAAGCAACTGTTCCTCATGGGCGGAAACCAGGAGTTGCCCAGGAAGTTCATCGAGCAGCACACCGGGGGCACAAAGGCAATGCGGTTTGCTCCCCTGGGCGTGGCGCACGGGATTTCCTACCACACCGAAAAGTCCTTTGACCGCTTCCGCAAGAGCGAGTACGTCCACGCCTTTGGGGAAGAGACGGGCGAGAAACCCGAGGCTTACTACGATACCGAGCTGGAGCGCATTTATCTGGTGGGCGGGGCCTACCGCATCGAGAACCTTGACCCTGCGTTGGGCGCAAGCCCGGGGATTGCGAATTGAGGATGGCCATGCCGAGAATGCCGTTGCCCTGGAAAGTGAAGCCGAAGCAGGAGGAAGAGAAGCCCGCAGGCGCGCCCATGACGGTCACGCTTGACGAATCAAAGGCCGTGACTTTTGAAAGCGCAGACGGAAACTCTTTTCTGCGGGTTGCCCATTTCGATCAGGATGGGAATCCGGTTTTCGTGACAAGCGGAGTAAGCATTGACCACTGTGCGTTTCTCCAGCAATTTTTTCCGAAAGAAATTCTGTCAATCGGTGAAGGCCAGGATTTAGGAGACGGGCAGTTTGGCTATCCGATCACGTTGAAGACGAAACTAACATGATGGGCCGCTATCTACAATCCGGGTACGAACCGGCGGCGGGGATGGGAGTTTACAGCACGGCGGCGGCCCCTGCGCTGGCCCCGCTCTATGCCATTCCCGTCTGGGGGCAAGTGGCGCTGGTGGTGGCCAGCCTGCTCCCGCTGATTTTCAGGAAGTGGGGCTACAACCCTCAGAAACTCCACGATACGCAGGTAGTGGAAGCCGCGCAGATGGCCTTCAACCTGATTTGGTTTCAGGTGACGGGCGAAGCCCTGGACGGCATCCGTGAAATCGCTCCCCCTGGACAGTACGGCGCGCAGCACAAGCAACTTTTCGGCCAGAGCCAGTATCCCAACGTTCCCGCCGGGCCGCTGGGAGACCCCGCGATTGACATTGATACCGCGATCTCTTCGGCCACGCTGACTTTCCGGGATGCAGCATCCACCATGCAACGCCCCGAAAGCATCCCCAACATTCAGGGCAACTACGATGCCTTGATTAACCTGTTGAATCGGGTGAAGGAAGCGCGGAAGGCGGCAGGCCCGCTCGCTTCGATAGATCAGTTGATGCCCCCGGCGGTGCGCACCGCTGTGGCGGCGATTCCCGGAGGCTGGCTGACGGTAGCCGCCGCCGGCGCATTCCTGGTGACACGATGAACGAAACAGAAAAAGTTTGGACAGGTCCGTGGCAGCAGGGCGGGCAGCAGCTCCGCAAGCCCCCCGCGGCACCCAGCTTTCTTGTCAACGATCCCGACTCGCTGAGCCTGGACGCCCGCTTGGAGCGCCAGTTGCACCGCGCGCGCCGCCAGGAGTACGAAACCCTGGGAACCCTGGAGGTCGTGATGGTGGAAGCCTCGGGGGTCGTTCGCACCAACGGGAACCCACTGATCGAGCAGAAGCGTTCCGCCTCGATTGACTGGTATTCCACGGGGCCGCTTGTGGGTATCAGCCTAGACCATCAGGAGTTGATTATCTGCCCGCCGGTGAAGCCGCCCCCAACGGTTCCCGATCCGCGCTTTCTGCCGGGCAAGTATGACGATGAAGCCCCGCACGTCGGGCAGGATTTGCGGAACGTGGCGGCAGGCGAGCTGAAGTCGGCGGATGGCCTGAGCGACTTTTTGATTTTCCAGCCCGTCCACCAACTGCTGCTGATTAGCCGGCAGGAAAGTTGCAAGGGGTTTATCAGCGTTCGCTTCGAGGCCGATCATGTGGGCCGGCACTGCTGCATGTTGTACTCGGCGGCCCTTCGCCGGGCGCACCTGCTCTATGGGCACTTCAGTATCAAGCCCACAACTTGAGGGAGGCAAAAGAGAATGCCCAAAGTTCGTTTGTTCAACCCGCGGCGGCACAAAGACAAGTACTTCCTTCGCGGCCCCGGCGGAAGGTTCTTGAAAAAGAACCGTCACCACCGCCGGCACACCGTGAAACATAAGCACCGCCGCAATCCGACGTTCCCAGGAGGAACCTTAACCTATATGGCAAATCCACACCGCCGCCGGCACCACAAGGCGCACCACACGAAGCACCGCCGCCGGCATCACAATGTAATCTTCGGCAAGGCCCGCCGGCGCCACAACCCGCATCGGAGCCACAGGCATCACAACCCGGCCATCTTTGGAGTGAACGCTGGAATACTGGCTCGGCAGACGGGCTGGGCGATTCTTGGGGGCATCGCCACGCGCAGCCTTCCGGCCACGGTTCTGGGCGACAAGAACACCGGACTCATGGGCTACGGCTCAAACGCCGCAACCGCTTTGGTGTTCGGTGGTCTGCTGACAAAGCTCATGGGGGCCGAAGCGGGAAGCGCCTTTGTTCTGGGCGGAACCGTCATGCTGGCGGGGCGCCTGGTGGAAGACTTCCTGAAAAAGCAACTGGTGCAGTTCATGAACGTCCAGTTGCCGCTCCCGACGCTCGGACAGGACCGCCTGTACAACATGTCGGGGGACTTCGCCAGGCAGGAGTTCCCGGTGCCTTATGCATCGTCAGGGATGGAGAGGTTGCTGGCTCCGGGCACCACTGCCCACGCGACAGTCGTTGCCGGGAAGGGCGGCGCGGGCTTGGGCTTCACGCCCGGCCTGCCGTCTGTTCCCAGCGGCGGCGGAGTATGGCGCGGTCCGTGGCAGAACTAGGGTTTTGATCTCGCCCGAGCGGTGAGCGGGGCGTTCGCTCGGGCCAACTCTTCGCCCCATTGAAAAGGAGAACTATGCGTTTGCCTCTCATGCACCCATCTGAGTTGGGCCGGCCTCATCACCGGCTCCGCAATCCGCTGCAAACCGGAGTTTTGTACCAGTTCAGGCAACCCCTCTACGATTTCTACGGGGTCACAGTTGCTACTGTGGCTACGCTCCAGAAACTCTTCACCATCCCCCAGGGGCAGTCCTACACCCCGGCGGGCGGGGCGGCTTTGGCGAAATCGGCCTGGCACACCAACATGAATGCGGCGGGCCAGTTGCCCTCTCCGCAAAAGCACTACGCCAAGGGCCTGTCGCTCTCGCTGCGCTCCGATGTCGCCGCCATTGACGCCATCCGGTTCTTGAACGATACCATTGTCTCGTTCTTTATTGGTGGCCGGACGTACCTGGACCTACACGCGATGCGCGTTCCGCAGTCGGGCGGTCCTTATGGTTTCTCCTCGGCCCTCATCACCAATGGCTTGCCCGTGGCTCAGAACTTCTTTGAGCTGGTCGGGGACTTGGGAGAAATCGTGGAGCAGCTTCAGTCCTTCCGTGTGGAGCTCGATCCCACGAAGGTGATTGACGCGGCGGCCCTCACGACCTTCACCACGGCGACCACGGCGAATGGCGGATTCGGGATCAATGCTTTCGTGTACGTGGACGGCATCCTGAATCGTGAAGTTCAGTAATTCGCGCGGGTTGCGCGGAGAGAAGAAAAGGGAGGGAGAACCATGCCAGGCGCTCCGATGCAGGGGTGCCGCGCTTGTGACTCGCGCGGCGTTGCCCCGAACGTTCTGACCGGGAACCCGGTCGTTTGCCCGCTGTGCCAGGGCTCGGGAAAATGCGAGCCGAACTTTCTGCGGCTGCCGTTCTGGTACATCATCGCCCCCACCTCGGCGGGCTTGGCGTTTGTCTCAGCCAGCGCCGCAGTCACTGGGTCTCTCCAGATTGATTCGCGGGCCGACTTCGAGTGGATTTGGTGCTCCAGCACACAGACGGGCACGTTCACCGATGAATTGATCGACACAAGCGGACGCCCGTATCAGAACCTGGCGGTCAACAATGCGAACCGCTGGGGCACGATCCAGTTGCCCATGGCGCTGATTGTTCCGGTGATCCTGCCGGCCCGCTCGCAGATCAACTGGAAGGTGACGGATACTTCCGTTGCCTCCAACACAATTCAGCTTGCTCTGGCCGGCTACGAGCTCTATGCGGAAGCGCAACCGCCCGGATAAAGGCGCGGGGTGAAAAACGATGCCTGGGTATGCAACGCAGCCGAACGCTTGGGCCGTAGGGCGCGGGGCTTTGCCTTACCCGCGGGGCTGGTTCCGTGGATTCTTCACGGGCCAGCGGAAGATGACAGCCAAGGCTTACTTCATGGGGCCGCGCGCCCGTGAGGCTGTGGCCAACCGGGCTCCCACGGTTGAGCCTTACTGGCATGTGATGAACTTTCCGACCCTCGCGGCGCGTGATTCCGGCACCGGGCAGATTGTTCCGAGCGGTGACTTTGCGCTTGTAGCCCTCATTGGAACCTCGGGAGCGGCGGCGGGCTTCCAGTCTCAGTTGTACCAGACCTCGAAGAACCGCGATGGGTTCCGCTTTTCGCGGCAAGGCGTGAACCAGGCCAATATCTTTGGGACAGCGCAGCGGCCTTGTTACCTTCGCAAGCCGTACTTTGTTTCTGACCTGCGCTCGATTCTGGCTACAGTCCAGGCCGCCCACACTTCGGGCACTTCCAGCCTGCAACTGGTTTTATTCGGATACAAGAGGAGGACCGCTTGAGTTACGGGGATGGCGTTTGGGGAAGCCTCTGGAAGAGCGTAACAGGTGTGGCGGCCCCGGCGCCTCGGGTCTCCGCACTTTCTCCCATGAGAACTTTCCCGTCCCCCGCAGACATTCCCACTCAGGACAGAAGAACTATCGAGGTCGCTGCCCCTGGGGCCCCGCCCATCTCCGTGCCCCCATGGATTGATCTCCCGCCCGGCGGCCAGCCCTACACGAAGATGAACACGGCCTCCGTGGCGATTCCCGCCATTGCCTCGGAGGTTTCCGTGGTCAACTTCATGGTTCCGGCGGGCCGCCACGGGGTCATTCACAAAATCTCGAACGTTTTAATCGGGGGCGGCTGGACGGAAGGCACGGGAGACCTGGTTTGGCGCCTGGAGGTGGATGGGCTTCCGGTTCCGGGCTTCAATAGCGTGATCGCTTCGCTCGGTTCGCTCTCGAACCCGGCGGACTTCGGGAAAGACCCCATCCGTATTCGTGAGGGACAGTTCATCAACCTGGTTCTCAGAAACGTGGCCGTGGCCGCGTCCGGCCAGCAGCTTATCGGGATGATTCGCGGGTACTTCTACCCGATCAGTCAGGAGCTGGGCAGCCCGTGGTTGTAACCACATGGACAGACTTGTAATTATCGCGCTCATTGGAGGGTTGGTTTACTTGGCGTCCAAGGCTAGCCAGGGCGGTAGAACTCCAGCCCCAGGTGGAACCGTTCCTGACTCAGTGCTCACAACCGATGGGAACACTATTACGGCGGCTCCTGGAACCCACTTTGAGACAGACAAAGGGCAGGCACACATCGGCCCCGCCTATGAAACGTTTTTCAGGGGGAATGTTATCGTAGTACCCGATGGGTTTTGAGAGAGGGAAAAACAAGGAGGACCGTTATGAATCTAGCGAAGTGGGTTCCCACGGCAGTGACGGTGCTGACGATCATTGGCAGCCAGTTCAGCCCTGCGATCACCACCTACATCCAGCATCACCCGCAGGCCGCCCTGGTTTACGCGGGCCTCTGGGCCATCTTCAAGAACCTCATGCCTTCCCCGGTGGACATCGGCGGAGGGGGTGGCAAGTGAAAACGCTTCTCGCGGTTGCGCTGGCGGCCCTCTCGGCTTCGGCGCAAGTGACCGCCAGTTTCTCGCCGCAGCCCCTGGCCTCTTTCCGGGCCGCGTTCGGCTCCAAAGTGCGGGGGGTGGCGATTTATGACGTACAGGTGTGCTCGAAGGCCGCGGCGGACGTGGCCGCCGGGGTGGTCATGCAGGCCGCCCAGACGAAGTTCTCCACGGTCAACGCCGTGCTCAACGATGCCACGGTGCGGCAGGCCCGCAGCGCGAACAAGTGGGTCAAGGCTTCGCGCATCCTGGAGGTGCTCTCCGGCCTCGCCACAATTTTTGGAGTCAGCGGCGCCTTCCAGGTGGGCAAGGGGGCGCTGACGGTTCTGGCTTCCTTGCCGCCCGTTGCCCATGAACTGCAAGGGTACTTCGAGGGGCAGGCGCCGCCGCCCGCCGGAGCGTACTCCGGCTCCATGTTGCAGGGCTTGATTCACGTCGCCCCCAACTCCTGCGAAGGCCGGCTGCTTCTGGGCGAGTACGTGAAGGGCCTGAAACCTTTTCAAGTTGTGATTCCGTGAGGGAGGAGACGAGAAAATGGAAATCAGATGGGGGAATGAAGCGCCGCCGGACCCGAAGCTGATTGCTTCTATCACCAAGCGGGATTGTATCAACTGGTACGGGGTCTGGGCTACATACCCTTCCGTGGCCGAGAGCCTCGACCGCTGGGACAGCGGAGACGGCAGCAAAGAGATGTGGCAATTCATGTGCGCCAGGGCTATCACGGCGCGAACTTTCAGAAGGCCCGGCATTGACTGATGGCCCGAAGGCAAAACCCGCTCAGCGATTCCGTGACGCCCCTGCTGCTGACAGCAGCCGGGGCCGCCGGGGCCTGGTGGTGGTTTACCCAGAAGGACAAGCCTGCAACTCCCTCCCCGGAATCTAAAACTTCTTCTTCGACCGGCGCTCTGCGGATCACGATAGACCGCGTGGAGTGGTCCGTAGCGGATGACTCCGCCGATCCCATCTCCGTGACGGTCGCCCAGGACGGAGGGCAGGAGAATGTTTTTGCGGGCGCACGCTCGGGGTCTCAGTCTGTGGATTGGATGGCGAAGCAACCCGGTTCAACGTTCCTCTGGAAGCTCAAGTCCGGGGACAAGGTGATTTTGCAGCAAACTTTCACCGTTCCCGCAACGAGCGCGAGCCAGGCTCCCGTGAAGTGGAAAGAAGAAGCGCCACCCGTCTTGCGGACCTTACCATTCTCAATCCCAGTTGCGCCACCCGCCCAGCAAACGCCAGCGCCACCCGCCCAGCAAACGCCGTGGGATCTTGACCCGACGGTTCTTGCGATTGCCCCCACGGTCACCAAGGACGATGTTGTAAGGTGGTACGGTTCGGCGGGCGTGTACGATACAGGATTTCTTGCACGGTGGGATGAACCGGGGGTGAGCCAGGTCTATCAGATGATGCTGGCCCGCGCCATCGTGTTCGGAGGTTATAAGCGGTGAAGGCGGACGCACAGGACTTGCAGGCCATCGCGATTTTCGCCATCATCGCGGCACTGGTGGGGGTTTTTGTTGTGAAAGTTTTCGGCGGCGCAGACGCGAGGAAGGGGGCGCTATGATTTTGATCCGTGTGATCCTGGAAGATGACGGCAAGGAAGTAGACGAGCTCGAACTGGAGTTTGACTCCATGGCCGAGGCCCTCGAATACTTCAAGGCCCTGGAGGAAGACGCGGAAGGCCCAGAGGAAGAGGAAGAAGAGGAAGACCAAGCCGCCGAAGAAATCCTGGAGGCTTAGGGTTTGACCATCCCGGACGTGATCCGCAACGTCGCGCGCGCGCAGGGCGTGGATGAAGACCTGGCCCTGGCGGTGGCCAAGCAGGAGAGCGGGTTCAACCAGTCGGCGGTGAGCGCGCGGGGGGCTATCGGCGTCATGCAGCTCATGCCCGCGACGGCCGCTGGCCTGGGCGTCAACCCCTACGACCTGGTGGGCAACATTGAGGGCGGCGTCCGGTATCTCCGGCAGAACCTGGACCAGTTCGGCGGGGCGGTGGACAAGGCCCTGGCCGCGTACGACTGGGGGCCGGGTCGGGTCGTGAAGGCCGTGGCCAGTTGGGGGGCCGACTGGCTGGCGCACGCGCCGGACGAAACGCAGAATTACGTTGCGGCCATCCTGCCTTCCGCCGGGGGCGGGGCGCTGCCCACGTTCCGAACCACCGTTTTTGCGGTTTCGGACAGCACGGTTTGGGTCTGGCTGCTTGTGGCCCTGGGGGTGTATCTGGTTTTGGAGGATTAGAAAAAGGGAGGTACTCCAGCATGCGGAACCGATTGATCGTGGCTCATATTGCCTTGTGCGCAGCCGTTTTGCTCGCTGCCCCGCTCTCCGCCCAGTTCATCGGCTACACCACGCCGCAGACGGTCCAGAGGACCGCCTTGGACGCGGTGACAACTGCCCCGACAAACAGCGCCAACATGCCCAACATCGGGCAGAACGTTCACAAACTCAGCTACTCTACGGGTGGCACGGGAACGGTCAGAGACTTGAACATTGTCATTCAAGCCTCAATTGATAATGTCTCGTTCTTTGACATTTCGGAGAACGCCACAAACACTTTTAGCGGCAACATTACTGCAACTGACTACTATCCCTTCGTCCGCATCCGGCTGACAAGATTTGAAACAAACTCAGGGACGCCCACCCTAACCGCTACCTACGTCGGGTCATCGGTGACCCCGGTGATCCAGGGAACGCTGGCCATCTCTTCCTACCTGAAAGAAATTTGGACGGGCCTCCCTTCCAATACGACCACTGTTCAATCGGTTAACATCCCGGCGGGCAATACCAGCGGAACACTCTACGCAAAGTTCTCTGACGCTGCCTGTGCTTCCGCAACTCTGTCAATCGGAGTCTCCGGCCCGTTTTCTTCCGCCCTAGATTTTACGATGGCCACTTTCACCCTAGTTGCACAATCAGCCGCTCAAGCCTTCACTGTCCCTCTATTTTCCTCGCAAAGAGTTACGATCACCTACACCGCAGGTGGGGCGTGTGTGGCTGGTACAACTCTAAGCGTAAGCTACTACACCTACAACCGCCCAGTGCAGTCCGCAGTCAAAAGCATCCAAAGCGGGACAATCACTTTTGATGCGTCAGTGACAATTTCAGCCATTGCAACGATAACTTCAGTGGCGACCGCAAAAGCAAAAGTAGAATTGAATGGATTCACCTTGAATGGTTGCGGGGTGATGACGGCGGATCAGTTAGCGTCCAACTTTCCAATGGTCGTTTTAACTAATTCCACTACGGTTACAGCGTCTATCGGGAACGTACTAGCGGCCCACTGCTCGTCAACATCGGTTAGGTTTACGGTAATTGAATTCACCTAATGTGTGGTTGAACGAAAGGCGCTGAGTGTTCAACGATGCCGGGCTTCGGGAAGACTAAGAAGTTCACCCTAACCACCGTGGCCACGGCCATCACCGCCTCCACCTGGTGCCGCCAGATCACCATCCAGGAAGACTTAGGGGTTGCCGGCTGGCCCACGACGGACTACCTGATAGCCCGGCCCACCTCGACGGATGACTTTCTGCGGGTCGCCGGGGGGGTAGCCTACGTTTTCACCTTCGGGGGGTTCGACCTGATTCCCAACGGGGCAGTGGTGGGGTATGCTAAGACGGTTTCTGGAAGCACCACGTTCCAGCAGACGGAGGACCCGTGAAAAAAAGAAAACGTCGTAAAGCTCACGCTTCCAATGAACAGAATACCTTTTTGCCTATTCTGACCTGGGACAAACTGACGCGGCTGCTGTTCTCGGCATTTCCGAAAAAGACTCCACGTCGTTTTTGTGGCGGCATAGGGAGCGGAGGCGAATGAAGGTTGTGATTACAGAACATCTCCGCCAGCTTCTCGAAGAGCACAACTGCCAACATCTTCTCAAGAAGTCGCACCATGTTGAGGTAGACGAAGAACGGTTCAAGGAGTTGCTATGCGAGGCCGACATTCTACATCCGAAGTTCTCCCAGGCAGACAAGGAAGCCTGGGCCGTCATGGCGATGCTCACCTGGAACGAGAAAGCAGTTCCCGCAGCCAAGGCCGATCACGGGGCGGCGCGGCCTGCGGTTGTGGCTCTGCGGAAGCTCTACCGCTTGATCCTGGGCCTGGGGTTGGCCGCCCTGGCGCTTCTCGCCGGCCTTCTGGCCCTCGAGATCTTCACCGTGCGCGCCCACGCGCAACAGAACTTCATCCGCGTGGACCTGCGCCATCTGGGCGGCACGGTTCTCACGGGCGCAAACGTGGTAGACGGTGCGAACACCGCCTTTCGGGTCAACTGCGTTACCGGATGTGCGGCGGGGGCCTCCTTTTCAGACCGAGGAGTTTTCACTTTCGGCACCACGTCCTTTACTAACGTGGGCGGGGTGTTCGATGACACCCCCCCGGCGGACCTGACAACAGGGCTGGCGGGCGCATTTCGTCTGACGCCCAAGCGGTCTCTGCACATCAACCTGAGAAACCAGGCGGGCACGGAGATCGGAACCTCCGCGAATCCAATTCGCATTGACGGCACAGTTACCGACAACCAGGGAACGCCGGCGGTCCTGGCGAACGCCTGGCCCATGAAGGTGACGGACGCCCCCAATGGCCCCGTGGCGGTGAAAGCCGCCTCGACAACCCCGGCGCTGGCCGATCCCGCCCTGGTGGTGGCGCTTTCCCCGAACATCT
>OBEQ010951250.1_pt1 | contig 19009 bp, 16 predicted proteins | sample 1670901 | NCBI WGS metagenome assembly OBEQ01 (sample SAMEA104232315, study PRJEB22302) | groundwater metagenome | biome: forest; feature: aquifer; material: groundwater | place: USA | collected 2011-08-07 | depth 5.4 m
AAGGAAAAATATTCACGGATTTAGAATTAAAAAAAGCTTTCTGGCACCACAACCGTATCTCCCGGCTGAAGTGTCACATCTTTTGATTCGCCTTTGGTCAGATTGTTGACATTCACTTCAATAACCTGCCGCTGATCTCCATGTTCACGAACAATTCGTGCTTTGCGCGAATTTGCAAGCTTTGTAAAGCCACCTGCCGTTGAAATAGCTTGAAGGACAGTCATTCCGCCTCTAAATAAATAGGGCCCGGGCTGTTTGACTTGTCCAAAGACAAAGATGTTACTAAATTCTTTCACTGAAACGCGAACTTGTGGATTTCTAATGTAATCTTTCGCTAAGGCTGTTCGAATATAATCTTCTACTTCAACCACTGACATTCCCGCTATGTTAATTCGGCCGAGAAGGGGATAGGAAATATAACCTGTATCAGTCACATGGACTTCCTGAGTTAAATTTTCTTCTCCGTAAACCACGATTTCAATAACGTCATTTCCGCCAATTCTATATTCTTCGCCTAGGCCGGCGTGATGAGATATCAATTCAGAAGCAAATGCAAAACTCACCCACAGGAAGGATGAAAAAACGACGGGGAGAAAAAAAGAAAAAAAGAAGCGTTCGAAATTTCTATACACTCAAACCTTATACGTTTGCCGTTAAACCCACTGTTACCAGATGATCCGTATAATCAAAAACGGACGCATTTGAATTCCGCCAACTGAACTGATAAGCGATATCGCTCGTTACATATTCATTAAGGAGATAGGAGAACTTGATTTTCGTGGCGAATAAATTATCGTCGCGTTTGCGTCCAACAAGAATATTTCCGGTAGCGGCTGTTTGTTCATAATCTTGCTTTGCGTAAGAAACATCAAATGTCCCTAAGACTCTTTCTGTAAAACCTTGTTTCATTTTTAGAAATAGAAGGTCTTGCCGAAAGGAATTAGTATCCGCGAAGGTCGATTGTTCCGTGCTTCTCCTCCATCCAAGATCGATATTGGTTTTTTCAAAAGGACGGTAATTGGTTGAAACCTCCGCAACAAAGTTGTTCGCATCAGCCGCTTTATCATAACCGATGTGCTCATAACCGAGTTTCGAGAAAAAGGAGGTCTTTGGCAAAAAATGACCTGAGAAACCAAGAAATATTTCGTTTCCGAGGCCGTCACGTCTGTTATCTTTTGTGTAATTATAATTGGTAAAAGCATAATCGAGGGTTACATTCGTTTTGGGACTTGTTTCTACAGCGACGCCACTATAAAATTTATGTGCATGATAATTTAAGGATTTATAAATCTCAGAGTCGAAGCTTCGGTAGAACAGGTCATAACCTCCTCTTACTGTCATACGATTGAATTTGTACCCCGCACTTGCATCTACGTCATGTTCAAACCGAGGTACACGTTCAGTGAATTGAGTTCCAGAACGTGAGGAAGTTTTATTCAAACTTTGATTGACATGAACAAACGAATTTACAAAATTGAGTGCTGCTTCGCTTGTAAGATATTGGTTTTCGGCATTTTCTCTTGGATATTTCACGAATTGTTCAAAATCAACATAGTAATCTGCCTTAAACCAATGATCTTTATATGGAATAACGACCTGAATGCCGGGCGATTCGCGGAAAATGGAATCCATCTTTGCATCTTTGTTTTCTAAGAAAACGTTGCTGTCCAACATATATTCGGTTCGAAGTCGAGGATTAATTTCGAAGGTATCAAAGGTAAGCTGATGATCCAATCGCTCAAACCAATTGGAAGGAATGAGCTCTTCCTGTGCTTCACCAGTTCGTTCTGCAGGCGTCGAAACGCGAGCAACCGATGGTGCCATTACATTTTGGGTTACTGGTGCAGACTTTTTAGTTCCCAGTCTGCTGAACTTGGCCAATCCATTACGTTTTGGTTTACTGACTTTGGCCTTCGTTGGCTTTTTATCCTGGCTGGAAACGGCTGGGTCGACATTAATCAAATCATCGGCAAAGCAAATATAATTTGAGGTTGATAAGAAGAAAACATAAAAGAAAGCAAAAACTAAAAACATAACCTGTCGTAGTTTTGTCGTCGTTTTCTCGCTCATTTTAATAACCGGTTACTTTTTTTAATTCCTCGGCTTTTTGTTGACCAATGTTTTGGACGGGATCGGTTCCTGGAGCAAATGCATCTAAAGCCGTCGGGACTACTGATTCAGCTTCAAACGTCTGACCAGCTTTGAGAGTTTTAGTTGTTCCGTCTGCTTGAACAACTTGCCCCGAGCCTTCCACAACTTTCAATAAACCGCGACCGGTTCTGAGATCTTTGCGAACTTCGACTTTTCCTTGACCGCGAAGGATAACTTTTTCGTTATTAACAACAAGGGTAATAACATCACCTGCACCCGTCGTAATATGAGCGTTCCCTGTCACAACTTCAATTGATGTTCCTGATTCGATAGGTGGAAGAGGCTGTTCCGATTCTATGGTTTGAACTTCACCGGAAGAAGTTGTCAAAATGACGGTGCCGGTGCGATGTTCAAAATTGACCGCCGCAAAACCGGAAGATGAATTTAAGAGAAAGACAATGCTAATAAGGGAAACAAGCGCCGTTTTTTTACTGTTTGTCTTAAACATTTTCACCCCCTTAGTATCGGCTATACGACGAAGAAAATTGATATAAAAATGTTTAAAAAACCCGTGTAAAGTATAAATCGACACCTATAAGAAAGTCAATCTTTTTGATTAGCATAGGCAGCATTGCCCTCTATTTCTTCTTCGAACCAGTTTCTTTCCCCGGAACCGCCATAAATTCCCTGCTGATTAGAGATTACTGGCCCCTTGCAAGTAAAATGGTCCTGATGGTTTTAAGAAGAATAATGAGGTCAAGCGCAGGCGATATATTTTTTAAATAATAAAGATTATAGCAAAATTTCCGTTCATAATCTTGTTCTAGAATGGTGTATTTGAATTTTACCTGCGCCCATCCGGTAAGTCCTGGTTTTACAGCAAACACAACATTATAAAAAGGAAACCACTTCTGACATTCCTCAGCAAAAAAAGGAATTTCCGGCCGCGGTCCGATCAAACTCATGTCTCCCCTCAATACATTAAACAGCTGGGGCAGCTCGTCGATCCGATACCTTCTCAGCCATCGGCCAATCCGAGTCACTTTTTTCTTTCCATCTTCGCCGTGCACCATCGTTCTAAATTTAAACAGTTGAAAAGGAGCGGCGTTTTCACCAACTCTTGTCTGAATAAAGAAAATCTTCCTGATGCCTTGGAAACTAAGCAAAGCTGCGGTGATCAAAAAAATGGGGGAAAAAAACAACAACAAGAAAAGCGAAAACAAGATGTCGATCATCCGTTTAACCTTAAGATAACTTCGTCTTTTAACTTCATCCACGAATCCTAAAAGATAATGGTCATTGATCACTTGGAGTGGAATTGTCCCTTCTAATTTTTCAAAAAGATGTATCGCGCTAGCTACTGGAATATTATGTTTTAAGATGCTATATATATATTCTGATTCTGATAACTTCTCCGTTAATTCAACTCCTAAGACAACCAGTTGGACATTGTGTTCCTGAATCAAAGCGGGCAATGCCGACCCATCACCCAGAATGGGAACCCCAGCCAAGTCTTTCAATAAAAGAATACTGCCTTCTGGATGAACAAAACCCACTATCTCAATTCCCGAATGTGGAGTTCTTTTAATCATTTCCGCTATTTCACACCCCAAAGGACCCGTTCCAAAAATGAGGACTCTCTTTTTAAGGATCCGATTTTCAAAAAGAGACCCGTAGAGCATGCGAATACAAAAAACCATACACCCTAAAACACCGATTGAAATAATGAAAATAGGACGAGCGATTAAAAAAGACCGATCTAAATAGGCAGCGCTGGCGAGAATCAATCCTCCTAGAAAAATGCTATAAAGAATGTCAGTAAAGGTCTGGCCTTTTTTGAAATATTTGTAGGGATTATATAAATCGAAAATGTAGAAGCAAGTTAAGAAAACAGGGATGGACAAAAAAGTGAGCGGACTCATGATGTAGTTAAGAGACCACATCAAAGTCCAACTATGAATGTAGACGGTTAAAAAAAATGAGAGCAAAACGGCAGCGGAATCTAAAAAAAATAAAAGTATGCTTCGTCTTGAAATCTTCCGAATCATGAACCGACCCTTTTGGGGCGGTTTTTGTTCCGCTACTTTCCGGTTCAATTCATCGAGATAAGGTGCTGGCACAATGAACTCCCGATTCATTTTCTATCCTTGAAAAAAGGAAATCATATTCGCGGATTGCTCTCTGCCTTGTAAAATGCGTTTCGAAACAGCGGCGAGCATTTTTCTTCTTATCTATTAAGAGAACACGTTCCCTAGAAATTGTTCTGAGCAAATCAGCCAACGATTTAGGATTTCCTGGAAGAACGCTCCAACCGCAATCGTTGTCACGTATCATCCGGGTTGGCTCAGAATCTTCTGGGGAAATCGCCAAAAGAGGAAGGCCGCCTGCCAAAGCGTAATAGATTTTCCCTGGCACACAAAGACCGACCACTTGTTCTTTTAAAGGGACGAGTGCTAAATCACCACAAGTCAAACTAAAGGGAAGCTCTTCCGGCGGTTGGTAAGGGAGGAAACGAATATTCTTCAATTTGTCTCTGTCCACTCGGTCCTCTAAAGTTCTGCGAAGCGGGCCGTCGCCGATCAAAAGAAATTCAATCGATGGATCGTCACGAAGATAGCAGGCAGCTTGAATGACATCCTCAAAATTATAAATCTTACCCATGTTCCCCGAAAAAAGAACAGTCAATCGATCCAATAGTCCGTGTTTGACAGAAAATGGATTTTCCGTTTTAGGAAGCGGGCGAATAAGATTCCCGTCCGCCCAGTTATGAATAATTTGAATTTTATCAAAACCACTTGTTTTTTTCAATTTTTTCTGTACGTGCTCCGCCATGTTCTCGCCGAGAACAACAATTTTTTCAGCATCTGCGTACGCCAACTGATTCGATGATTCTAAAACCCAGGCCATCCACCCGTTCGGATTAAGTTCCCCCAGCGCCGTGGCAACATCCGGATAAACATCTGAAACAATCAACACATAGCGTTGGCTGCGAATGCGCTTGAAAAACCATCCTAATAAAAACAAAAAGGGAGGATCTGAACCAATGACAAGCAATGCTTGCGGATCCATCGAAAAAATCTTGAAGAAGGCTGATATAAGAAAACTAACGGCACTCAAAATCCGTCCCAGCGGATTGTTTCGCGAAAGTTGAAGTTTGGAAAGACGATTCACTTGAACTCCTTGAACATCTTCTCTTGCAGGAAGCCTTCCCTTTGAAGAATAGCTCGGCTGGCCTGTCACGACCTGGATCGAATAGCCTCGTTCACAAAGACCGAGCGTTAAGTCCGTCAGTTGCTGCGCACTTCCAGCAAGTTCAGGCGCGTAATATTGGTGAAGGAAAATAAGAGACCGTGGCATGAACTGGTTTTAAATAGAAGACCCTTCCCACGGATTGAAAACGAAAGGTTGGGCCATTCTCTGAAAATCTTTTTTCTTAAGATTCATTGATGCAATGGGATGGGCTAAAATGCAAAGATCCGCTCCTTTAAGCGCTTCGCGCGGGCTCTTTTTCACAACGAGTTTGCTGCGATCAAACAGAGGCCGCAGTAAACCATTTTGTGATGAATGAGACATTAGAAGAGGATCATAGACAAACACTTGCGCCATTTCCTCTTCTAATTTCTGGATCAGCCTAAAAGAAAATGAGTCTTCAAAATTTTTAACCCCAGGCTTATAGCTGAGGCCAAGAAGCGCAACCTTTTTACCTTTAAGCGAGCCCGATTGGCTGCGAATTTGTTTGACGAGCTGATGCGCATGTTCTTCATTAGAGACGCTAATCGCTCTCAAAAGAGGGGGTTTTAATCCCTTTTTCTCCATATATTTTACGAGAAATCGAAGATCTCTTGGAAAACAAGGACCGCCAAAACCTAAACCGGCTTTTAGAAAGTGCCCTGTTCGTTCACCGCCGACACGGAAAAATTCCTCGACCTTACGAATATCTGCACGCGGGCTTTGAGAACAAAGATTGGCTGTTTCATTAATGAAAGCCATCTTAGAGGTGCAGTAGGCGTTGTGAGCAAGTTTAATCACTTCTGCTGTGTAAGGTGAGGTTGTTAAAAGGGGCGGTTTATTTTGACAAACTTTTTTATAAAATTGGGACATCCATTTTGAGGTTCTTTGGTCAGTAGCTCCCACAACAACAACGGGAGGATTCAGGAAGTCGCGAATAACAGAAGAAAGAGCGATAAAAACCGGATTCGCACAAAGGCCAACGGTTTTTCCAACTTTTCTTCCCGATGTTTTCTCAAGAAGAGGTCGAAGTTTGCCATCAATGGTTTCAGGAACGATGGTACTCACAACAGCCAACACGTAGAATTCAGAATGATGTCTCAGTTCGCAACCGATTTCTGCCACGCACGTTTCCAAATCACGTGTGTCCATCTCGCCAAGAGACCGTTCAGGAGTATTAACCGCAATGAAAACTGCTTCGGTTTCCGAAATTGCTTCCGAGTAGTTGCTTAAAACCAAGCAACGATTGCGGATCAAGATTTTAAGTTTAGATTTAATGCCTGGCTCATCGCTAGGTGAAATGCCGCGGCGAAGAAGATTGATTCGTTTGGGATCACGTTCGACTCCAAACACTTGGATTCCCCGTTCAGCCATCGCAACTGCCATCGGTAGACCCAGTTTTCCCAATCCAATAATTGAAACTTTCATAGGATTCAACTCGTTATGCTTTCCATAACGTTGCTCACGAGTTCCACTTTCTGCAATTCTTTACGCACATAATAATTCCCAATGACAAGAATATCCATCTTTGTTTTGAGAAAACAGTTAATTGCATCTTGAGGCGTGCAAACAATTGGTTCATTTTCATTAAAAGAGGTGTTGAGCAAAATAGAATGACCGGATTGGACTCCAAATTCCATTAAAAGTCTCCAAAAAAGAGGTTGAGTCACTTTTGAAACCGTTTGAACCCGCGCTGAACCGTCCACATGCGTAACTGCGGGAATGAAAGCTCTTTTTTGAGGCTTCACGGGGAAAACTTTAATCATAAAAGGAGAAGAAAGAGAGTCCATTTCAAAATACTCATGAGCCTTTTCTTCAGGAACTGCCGGAGCGAACGGACGAAAATTTTCTCGGTGTTTAATTCGCTCATTCAAAATATCTTTCATCTCAACCCGCCGGGGATCGGCAAGAATGCTCCGGTTACCAAGTGCGCGCGGGCCGAATTCCATTCTTCCTTGAAACCACCCAACCACCTTCCCGCTGGCCAAATCGTGAGCGACCGTCTCAATCAACATCCTTTCGGAAAGCCTCTCGCACAACAACTCTTTATCCCGTATGACCTTTTCTATTTCTTGCTCTTCTGTCGAGGTTCCAAAAAAGGCATGGTCCATGACAAAACTTCTTGGAACACCGTAGAGGGTGTGACTCACAAAGGCAGCGGCGCCCAAAGAAGTACCTGCATCCCCCGCTGCGGGTTGAACATAAATATGTTTAAAAGGCGTGTTCTTCGTAATTTTCCCATTTGCAACGCTATTAAAAGCGACGCCGCCTGCAAGACAAAGATTTTCTTCTTGAGTTTTGTGATAAAGATGATTTAGAACGTGAACGTAAATTTCTTCCAATACGACTTGAAGAGACGCCGCAAGATTCCAGTGTCGTTCATTGATCTCTTCCTGAGGATGGCGGGGGTTTCCGAAAAGATCCATCCATTTTTCTGAATAGATTAGATCTTGCTCAGGTATTCCCCCTTCCCAGCGAATGTTTGCTTGCCCTGTGTGATGAATAAAATAATGGAGATCTAGTTCAAATTGGCCGCCGGGCTTAAGCCGGATCAGGCGCCGGAACAAATCAAGGTAAACTGGTTTCCCATAGGCAGCAAGCCCCATCACTTTGTATTCGTCCCCAAAATTCAAGAAACCGAGAAATTGAGTCCCGGCCGTATAAAGGAAGCCGGCTGAATGAGGAAAATAAATCCGGTCCAATATATGAAGTTGGTTTCCGTTGCCGACTCCCCACATCGCTGAAGAAAAATCACCCATTCCGTCAAGAGAAAGAAAGGCAGCGCGCTGAAATCCCGACATAAAGAAACTGCTTGCAGCGTGAGCTTGATGATGCTCAACATGAATACATTTTGCTTTAAGAGATGACGGCGTCACGTTGAGTGCTTCACAAAAATCATTTTGAAATTGCGAGGCTTTGTAAAAAGCCTTAAGACGATCAGAGATAAATTTAGAATTTGTTCTGGTTTTAAAAGCAAATGCGGCTTTACGCCATAAGTTTGCGCGCGGATTTTTTGAGACAGCAATCACATCAAGATCGGAAGGTCTAATCCCTGTCTCTTCAAGACATGCTTGCAAAGACAGTTTAGGAAATCCCGTCGCGTGCTTGAGCCGATTAAACCTCTCTTCTTCCGCAGCCCACAATACAACTCCATCCTTCATCAGAGCGACGGATGCGTCCGGATGATACGCATTAATTCCCAGGACAACTACAGGATGGTTCATCGAGGTTTCTTTGCTTTAATTAAGAGATTAAGACCGAAACGATCTCCCAAAAATCGCACCAGCCACCGGGGATAAAGCTTCTGCAGTATTTTAAAAACCGTGCGTTTGTATTTCTCGCTAAGCCTTATGGTTAAGAGATCTCCCGGTCCTAGCTTTGGAATCATCTCTATGGCCACGAAACCAGCATCTTGAAATAATCGCTTTGCTTCTTCCATCGTATATGCTTTCGTACCTGGGCTTTCTAAGTGCTCAAAGATAGCTTCTCGAGGGGACCGCCAAGGCTTACCTTTTACAAAACAATGCAAAAACCATAATAACCATCCCGTCCAAGATGGCAAATGATAGATCATTGCTTTTAATTCTCCGCCCGGCTTTAACACCCTAAAGGCTTCTTTGAGTGCCGTTCCAGGATCCGGAACGTGATGGAAACATCCGTAAGAATAAACAAGATCAAAGTGGGAATCAGCAAAGCAAAGGTCTTCGGCATCGCCGCGGATCAGAGAAAAATTCTTTTTCTCAGAATTCAAAACACTCAGCCTCTCGCTGGTGCACCTCAAGGCTTCTTCGGTTACGTCTATTCCAACAGCAACCGCATCGCCCTTAACCCATTGTCTAAAATCAGTTCCCGAGCCCACACCAATCTCAAGGATTTTTTGTCCTGCATATTCCTCAAAACCTGCAAACTGAGGGATGAACGGCTCCATACGATACCGAGAATCTTCTATTTCCAATAAAAATTTCTCCAGCTCAGTGGAATTCCCATACCGAACACCGCAGGGTTCCTTTTCCCAATAATTTTTAACCTTCATTTTTTGAGTGAGCATGATAAATTATTTTTCCGTCAAATAGGCTAGCTGTGAAAGCGAGTTTTTGTTAAATTCCAACATCTTCATTAAAAGCATTACACAAACAAAAAATGGAAATGCAAATATTCCACCGGCAGAATAAATCCAACTTTCTAATAAAGAAGTCAGAAAACCAGAAAGCACACTTGCATAAAGGGCAACAATAAATAACCGAGATTTGTCTTGCAATTGAGATATCGTAACCACGCTTTTTATGAGAAAACTAACAAACGCCAAATAAAAAACGGCGGCGACAATCCATCCTAATTGGAGTGCAAGACCAAGAAAAGAGTTATGCACAGAAGCTCCGGCGTGTACTTGAAAATTATATTCGTAGTATTCAAAAATTAAGTCCTCTACGCCGAAACCATAACCCCGAAAAGGATGTTCTTTGATTAACCCAAGCGCAGCCTGCCAGCCTTCCAACCTTCCACCTAAAATATAGATACTCTCTGGACGAAGTAACGTATTGGGCAAAAAAAGACCAAATAAGTCAACGTACAAAAACATAAGTACGATCAGAAAGGCAGTGCATACGAAAAGAAACGCACCCTTACGTTGTATGGACAAATATAAATAAACGCTTAATGCAATAATACCGCACACAAAAGCATTCCTCGAAAAAGAATAAAAAAAGGAAAACGCAACAGCACCCAGGAGAAATAGACTTGCAACATTTGGCTTGCGCTGAAAGTTCCAAAAAACTAAAGGCAAAATAATGGCGCTAAAATTGCCAATGCTATTTGGATGGCCTGTAATCCCAGCAAAACGCCTATAAGATCCTTGCACATGTTCTGCAACCGTCATCAGATCAAAAGAATCTTCGGGATAAATGAATAAAAAAATGATATTAACAAGATAGTACAGAAACCAAACAAAAATAAGAGCTTGCGTAAACCTGTAGGCATCATATGAGTTACGGCAGGTAATCCAGAGCGCCCAAAAAATAGCGAGATACATGAGTAAGTTACCAGTGGAACGCAACAGCGTAACCTTTGGGCTAATAGAATAAACATACGACAGAAACGCGAAGACAAGAATTCCGCAAGCCAATAGGTCAAGGAAAACAACTTTTCTGAGTTTAGTCTTCCATAGCGCAAGAAATCCACACAAAATAATTAAACCATAACAGAAAAATCTTATTTCATCTAGCCTGCCCATTAAGGGGAAGAGACGCGTGCCGTAAAATAAAAGCACTGCCTGGGTCAGCATGATGGCAAGCCTGATCATTTTTGTACTCCGTCTAAGATAGCTTGAATAATACCTTCAGCACACTTTTGAGGAGAGAATTCTTCAACTTTTTTTCTAGAATATGCTCCCATTGATTTTTTAAGCTCCACATCCGACAGCACTTTCAAAATTGCATCTCGTAGCGCCTGCGCATCTCTTACTGGAACCCGAAACCCATTTTTACCTTCGTCGATTAAATCAAAAGCGGCGCCAGAAGCTTCTGTGGCAATCAAAGGAAGGCCGGAAGCAGCCGCTTCGTTTAAGACAAGCCCCCATTCTTCCTGAGTTGAAGGAAGAACAAAAAGATCGGCCAGCCCATAATAAAATGACAGCTCTTCCTGCTGTTTGAATCCTTCAAAAAATACGTTTTTTAAATTATGCTTCTGACAAAAGGTTTTGTACTTTACCTGATCTTTGCCTTCTCCAACCAAAACCAATCCTATCCCCTCACCCTCCCCTCTCCCTGTGGGAGGGGGAAAGGGTGAGGGGGAATTCGAAATATCTTGAAAGGCGCGAAGAAGAACGGGTATGCCCTTTGAATCCACCATCCTGCCAACGTAAAGAATAATTTGGGAAGGAAATCCTCTTTGTAATTTGTGTTTTTTAGACTGTGACCTGGCAATGACAGCAGATTGAGAAAAGAAATCATTATGAACAGCATTTGGAGCAATCCAAATACCTTTTCCATTGACTTCAAATTTTCGAATAAAATCGAAACTTTTTCTTCCAGGCACTATGAAACCATCAGACGAACGAATAAAATTCTTCCGATAATAACCAGCCGGAAAACTTATCACCCTTACGCTTTCATTGTGAGTTTCACACCACAGAATAAAACGTTTCTGATATTTTCTGGCATAACGAAGGGCTAATAATAAGCTTGGGTGATGATAACCTCCGGAAATAATGAGATCGGGATTTTCTTTCCTCAAAATGGAGCCGATTCCCGGATTAAAAAAAATAGGAAACCGATTCGGCAAAGGAATCTTAAGCCCTTTGAGCACACGATATTCAAAACGGATCTTCTCCCGCTCCACGTTCCACAATCGTCCCGATACAGTTTCGGCCAGAAAGAAAACTTTGAACTCAATCTGAGCGCATTGAGCAATCTCATTAAAAACGGGAATGCGGTAAGGAGAAATGACTTCGGTTAATAGAATAACTTTTTTAATCAAATTTTTGCCATCCGGGCTACTAAAAAACTTCCAAATCTTAACTGATTGGTAAATAAACGAGCGAGACCATCTGGAAAAAGTCTCGCCAAAGCATTTTTGAAAGGACCTGGAGGCAGCAAGATCAAATCCGTTTTTTGCCCGAAGACCAAAAAATCTTTTACCTGAAATAACCCACGGCACAGTTCGAACCACTGTTTTGGAGTGTAGTATCTGGCAATGGCTCCATCCGATGCCGCTTGAACAATTTCATCAATGGAAGAACGCTGAAGGAACTTCCCCTGAAGAATCCCCCGAACCAGACTTCCCTCAATATAATATTTCCAAAATGAGCGATGATAAACCATGACAATGGCTTCCCCGTTTGGCCGCAGAACACGATGCATTTCCCGGATGATTCGCGACGTATCCGCTGAATGATGGACAACGCCCCAACTCCAAATAAAATCGAAGGAATGGTCACGAAACGACATGCGTTCGGCATCCATTTGAAAAATATTTGCATTTAAATTTAGCAACTCAAACCTTCTTCCTGTCATCTGACATGCCGTTTCAGTTAAATCGATTCCTGTAAACGATTTGCAGTGTGGCTGAATCAGCTCTGCGTGAGAACCATGGCCTACACCAATTTCCAAAATATCTTTTTCAGCCAAAGATTCAAAATTGATCAAGGGATCAAAAGGCCGTTTGCGCCAAGGCATGAACGGTTTTACGGCTCCGAAAAACCGATTATCGATTTCTCTAAAATAATCTAAAGAACCGGGCTCGGCGTTAATCTTCTCGTGCTGATCATAACGCATCGGTTGAGTTTCCCACCACATCTTGTTCAGCTGTTGCCAATTTTCACAAGTGACAGAGTTAGTTTCTTTCGTCTTCATTGAAACAACCTTTTATTTTCTTTAACCCAATCGAAGAGAAGTTTGACGCCACGTTGGACCGTCCATATTGGCCGCCAATTAAATTCGCGTCTTGATTTTGCTAGATCGGTTATGTATACCTTTTGATCCATGGGCCGCCAATCAAAATAACGCAACTTTAATTTCCGACTCAATAACTTTTCGATAAAACCAACCAACTCAAGAAGTGATGTAGTGCGTTTAGGGCCGCCGCCAATGTTCCAAACTCCGTGATTAATTTTAGAATGACAAAAACGCTGGATTGCAGAAATGAGATCTTTGACATAAAGCGCATCGCGGACTTGTTTGCCGTTTCCATAAATATGAATGGGCTTACCTGTGAGTGCGGCAATCATGAACCAAGCGATCCAGCCTTGATCTTCAAAACCAAATTGTCTCGTACCATAAATGCAACTCATACGAAACACAGCTGTCCTAAGCCCATAAGTAACGCCGTATTCTTGAGTATAAAGATCTCCTGCGTACTTGCTGGCACCATAAGGCGTGTGTCCTGTAAGATCAACGGACATGGTTTCTGGAACTCCCTTAACATTGCGGTATTCGTAACGGGTTTTTTTCTCTCTCAAAGGAATGGATGCAACATTTTCGCCATAAACTTTATTCGTCGACAAGTAAACAAATGCCCCTTTCGGATTTGTTCTGCGAAGCGCTTCAAGTACATTTAAGGTTCCAATGGCGTTAATTTCAAAATCTTCCACAGGACTTTCGATGGATTTTCGAATACCCGGTTGTGAAGCGGCGTGGATGACGAGATCAAATTTTCGTTTTTGAAATTCCTTCTTAATTTCTCCGGAATCGCGGATGTCGGCGCAAACGAGCTCTACATTTTGAAGAGTGCCGAGGAATTTCCAATTATATTCAACAGTTTTCTTTTTAAAATTAAAGAGCTTCGAACGGCTCAGATTATCCAGAACGACGACGCGCCATCCTTCATTTGAAAATTCTTCGGCAGCATGACTTCCTATAAATCCTGCTCCACCTGTAATCAAAACGGTTTTCCTCTGACCTGCCATCTTTTACCGATCAGCGTTGGTTAATGAGCATTTCATCATGGATGATTGATAGAATCCGATCGACGCTTTTGGCCCAGGTAAATTGCTTGGCTTGTTTTAGTCCTTTTTTCTTCAGTTCATCTGCAATTTGAGAATTATTTAATATATTTCTAAGACCGGCAGAAAATCCGGAGACATCATCGGGTAAAAAAAGCAGACCGGCTTCGCCTACGACCTCCGGCACAGAAGTAATGGAAGATGAGATGACCGGAACACCGCAAGCCATAGCTTCTAGATTCTGAAAACCGAAACCTTCATAAAGAGTCGGGTCCAAATAGACTTCAGCTCCTTGATAAGCCATCGCCAAATCGTCACCCCGTAAAAAACCGATGGTCGAAACCCGATCCGTTAACCCACACTTTTCAATTTCCTTATATAAGAGACTTTCTTTGTATTGGGGAACCCCTGTCAAGAGCAAGTGAATGTCTTTTGGAATAGAGCTAAGTGAATTTTGAAATGCTCGAAGAGCAACTTCCGTGTTGTCGCGAACATCACCCGTAGCAAAGTGGAGCACATATTTTTGCCCTTTCGCAAATCGTTCGCGAGCTCTTAAACGTAGGCCATCATCCGCGGGTCGGAAGATTGGATCCACCCCTGGATAAACGGTGACAATGCGATCTGATGCTACGCCATATCGAAATTCTAAATCCCCTTGCGTTGAAAAAGAACTCGTAATGAACTTCGTAACCGATCGAGTTACTTTTTGAAATTGCCTTTGTGAAATCCGGATGGAAATTTTATCGTACCAACTGGCATTTCCATTTAAAAGTGCGCTCTGTCGATAATCAGGTACTTCGAAAAGATAAACAATAGTGCGGCAAATCGGTTCCAACAATGTACGGTCTCGCCCAGTAAATAAAACGGAAACTTTATCCTTCCGTATTTGCCGGGGCAGCCAATACTTTTCCCAAAGAGAGCTTGGTTTTGCCAGGACTGAGCAGAATTTTAACGAGGGCCAACGTTTTTTCGCCTCTGACAAGAAACACTTGTCCACATAAATCAAAGGGGAGGCCGAAAATTTCAGATGAATATGATCTATGACACGTTCGAGAAAAATGCCGAGTCCTTTTCGGTCTGGGAGAATAGGAGTAGCATCAATCGCAAACTGCATTACATCGCTTCTCCGTAAAGTTCCAGAATACGATGGGTCATCTGAGACGTAGAAAAATGATCTCGAACTCTGCGAAAACCGGCATCACCCATATCCATTGCAAGTTGTGGTGCCTTTAACAACTTGAGCATAGCGACTGCCAAAGCTTGAGGATCGCTCGGAGGAATTAAAATTCCAGTCACTCCATCCTGAACTATTTCTGGAACACCGCCAACGGCACTTGCGATGACCGCTTTCTTAAGCGCCGCCGCTTCCAGTATCACAAGAGGCATCCCCTCCATCCGCGAAGGAAGAACGAAAAAATCACATGCGTTCAGCAAAGAAAGAGGATCGCCTTGATAACCTGTAAAAATAACCTGTCCATCAAGCCCTAAATCTAAAGCCAGCGTTTTCAACTTCGCTTCATATTTTCCATCAAATTCTAAGTCTTTTCCGACGATCATCCAAGCAGTATCTGACATTTCCTCATTGACTTGCTTTGCTCCTTGCAAGAACTCTTCTTGTCCCTTGTTCGGACAAAGCCTTCCAATCGTAGTGATGAGTCGTTTATCTGGATCGATTTTAAATCGCTGAAAAACTTCTGCTCGAGTCATTCGACAATTAAGCCGATCGCAATCAACACCGTTAGGAATAACTTCGATCCGGTCATGATGGATGCCTTCTTGGACCAGACTCTCTTTGATTGCCTTTGAGACAGCGAGCAAACGGTAACAAAACTGCGATGTCCACCGATCTAGAAAAACTTGATAAGCACGAATCAGAGGATTGGAATTAAATACGTTGTTAATGTGAATGTGAGAAATACAAGGGATGCCTGTCCATCGTGCTGCCAGACGTAAATGCACATTCATCTGAACCGTTCCATGGCTGTGAACCAAATCGATTTTTTCTTTTCGAAGAAGATTTGCGACCTGAAACGCACGATGGAAAAAATAAGTTTTCTCAAAAGGCATGATAAAAACAGAGATCTTTTTCTTCCGAAGCAATTCCGTAAAGGGACCCTCGGAGGGGGAAATAACCAAAGCTTGATGACCCTGCTGAACAAGAGCCTCAATAATTTGGAGACAGACCATCTGCCCCCCTGCCACTTCACCGTGAATGACTGCGTGCAATACGTTCATAAAGTTGAATCACCTCGCCTACAACGACATCCCATTGATATTTCTCATCGACCAACTTTTTCCCATTTTCTCCCATCGTCTTTCGAAGCTGTTCATCTTGCAACAATTGGCAAAGTGCCGACGCCACCGCATCAATCTGACAGGGTTCGACAAAACCGGCTTTGGCCTTTTGAATTTCTAAATGGAGATTCACCCGATCGCTAATCACAATAGGCAATCTTGCAGCCATCGCCTCAATCACTGCCATACCAAAATTTTCATAATAAGAGGGGAGACAAAAAACGTCGGAATCACGGAGCAAAGCAAACTTCTGTCTCCCTTCCAAAAATCCAGTAAGCGTGATCTTGCGATGAATCCCTTGTTGATGAATCCAACGTTTTAGTTGCCTTCCATACCCTTCATCATCTGGGCCGGCGATCACCAAATGAGCATCTTGAACGACTTTGATCACTTGTGAAAAGGATTGAATCATGAGATCAAGTCCCTTTCTCACGGTCATACGGCCCAGAAACAGAATGATTTTTTTTCCATTAAGATCGGGGTGCGTTTTCCTAAATTCACCTCGCGGAGGCAAATCGGAATAATCTGTTATATTGAGCCCCAAGGGAATAACAGCGGTTCTGGATTTTAAACCAAAACCGTTCGACTGATTTTTTTCCTCTTGTGTGGTGAAATGAATAGTGTCGGCATGATTTAAATTTCTTCTTTCGACAAAAAAACTATAAATTTTCTTCTGTAATGAACCATAAGCCAGGCAACGAGAAGCTAACATCCCGCACGGTCGTACAAGATAAGGAATGCGTGCTCTTTGACAATAGTAACTGGTGATCCACTCCGGGAAATTCCAAAGCGTGTGAATGTGGACCAAATCGAAACTCTTAATGTGTTTCCGGATCGCTCGCCTAAAAGAAGGGCTAAAAGCGAAATTCCGCGGCCCATAGGATGTAAAAACTTGAGACTTGATTGTTGAAGGCAAATCAATTTGTGTTTCCGTGTGACCATTCCTGGTCGCAAAAATGGTAACGTTAACCCCTCGTTCAGCTAATTTTTTAGAAAGCCCCTGAACGGCTTTCACAGGGCCTCCGCTCCTGGGGTCCAACGTGGGAATAACATGAAGAACGTTCACTTTGTTACATTTTCTTTCAACGCTTCAAAACCATCGGACTTATAATACTTGCAATCACGGCAGACATCCGGCAAATCTCCGGCCAGAAAGCGCTGACGAAGACCTTCTAATTTCCCTCCGCTTAAGATTTGCGCCATGAAATTTTCTCGGAGATTGCCCAAACGAAGCTCGCTTGTACCTTCTAAATCTCTACAACCACAAGCCGTTATAGTGCCGTCAGCCAATACATGAGGACCTTTGTACAAAATCGTGCACGGAATGCGCTTTGATTTCCTTTCGGGTCTTAGGAACATCATCCCATGCAAATCATTCTCTTTAATTTTTCCAGACCAATTATCAAAAAACCAGTTTCTTGAAATTTTAAATCCCAATGAACGAAATTCACAATATTCCTTTTTCAACCAAGGAAAAAGACTTGAGGTTCGTAAACCAATTTCAATTTTGCATTTCTTGAAACGGTCTGAGCGGGCAATCACGCGTAGATTTTTGACGACATTCGCGTACTGATTGTTGCGATAAGTCCGTTCATACTCCTTGCTGTCGAATCCCGACATGCTGATAGTCATCATGTTCAAACCGGCATCGACCAGCCGATCAAACAGTTCCCGCGTTAACAAAATTGCATTGGTTGTCATGTGGATATTGTGGATCTGAGAGATGGAGCGCGCGTATTCAATTTTCCGAACCAAATCTCGGTCCACAAGAGGATCACCTACGACGGGCGTCAGTCCAATTCCTGTTTTATCTTTACCTAAGGCGACATATTGATTCATCGCACTCTTAAACATTTCATACGACATGGATGTTGTGGGCCGCTGCCGGTATTGATAAGCACAAAATACACAATTCGCGTTGCAAAGATTGGTCACCTCAATTCCAAGACCTGTGGGATAATCATCAGTGTCTATGGGAAAACCGCTATTGCTTAATCCCCGCCAATCTTCCGCAAAGTGCTTAATTCGAAATAAAAAACTGAGCGCCTCATAAAGTACTCTGGTTTTCATAATGAAAGGATTAGACGTTTTAATGAGTAGGGATCAAAAACAATGGAGGGATTCAAGCGGATTGCTTCAAAGAGACTCGTTCTGACTTCTCTTTTCAAGTCGCATGTCCAGTAATATTCAGCGAGTTTTGCCAAGATTGCGCTTCGCACATTCTGATATTCCCCCTCACCCTTCCCTCTCCCTCTAAAAGGGGGAGAGGACAAAGGTGAGGGGGTAAGACGTTCGGAAATGAAAGTAAGCTGCTGTTGTAGAATGGCAACGTACACTCGAGCAATCGCCTTCGAATCATACCGTGAGGATTGATTTATTTTGTGCTTGCGATATAAAGCGACGGGTGGACTTTCCAACAAATAAACTTGATGCTCCAAAGCCAGACGAAGATACCAATCATAATCCTCCCGAGGCGCAAAAGCTGGGTTAAAAAAACCTGCATGATTTAAGCATTCGCGCCGGAATAAAATAGTTGACGGAAACATCGCGTTGCCTTTGAGAATACGTAAATACCCGGAACCATCTTTCCTTTCTTTTTGGTAAAATTTGCGGATATATGCTGTTTCTTTGGGAATGAGTTTGCCTTCTGAATCAATCGCTTCAACTTCTCCATGCACCAAAGCAATTTGAGGCATTTGATTTAAAACCTCAACTCCCCTCACAAGCCGGTCTGTTGAAAATAAATCATCACAATCTAATAATGCCAAATATTTTCCCTTTGCGAGACGAAGACCCACATTTCGTGCTTGTGGAGAACCATGATTTGACTGATGAAAGTAAAGTACTCTGCTTCCAAAAGAAGATACGACCTTTCGCGTATCATCGGTCGATCCGTCATCCACAACGATAATTTCAAAATCCTGATAAGTTTGGCGTAAAACGCTTTGAATAGCCGCC
>OBEQ010389910.1_pt1 | contig 19007 bp, 21 predicted proteins | sample 1670901 | NCBI WGS metagenome assembly OBEQ01 (sample SAMEA104232315, study PRJEB22302) | groundwater metagenome | biome: forest; feature: aquifer; material: groundwater | place: USA | collected 2011-08-07 | depth 5.4 m
GCGAAGGAGCGATGGGATTATGAAAGCGATATCGATGAGAGGATGCTATCGGAAGCATTCCATCAACGAGATGTAGCACGAGACGACAACGAGTACCCCAGCGGTTCCACGGATCTCGGTAATCGCGGCGGTACGACATTTTGTTATTGAAGGAGGAGGCATAGCAATGACCCCTATCGGTTCGCCGATAGGGGTCGCAGTAATTTTATGAGTGTCAGTGGACAGACGGGGTGTGGGAAATTGTGTCGTCAGGACGGAATAATGTGATTGAGGCGTGCTATTTCCACTCATCCAGTAGCGAGCGGCACGCCCGCCTCTGGAGCGTAATTGTGGAGGCATGGGTGGCAAATGCCCGAAGCGCGGAGGGAGGGAGACGGGGGCTCCGCCCATCAGGGCGGAGAACACCGAGGGGCTCCCCCCGAACGCGCGAGTAGCATTTGCCCATGCCGCAACATTGAAGCGAAGAGGCGGGCGTAAAGCGAGAGTTAGCACTCTTGACACCGGACTGCTAATCGCTTATAATGTCCTTAGATTGTATGAAAACATCAGAAATATGCTGCAGGAACGCCAACAAGTCATACTGGGCGCCGTGATCCGGGAATATATTGCCTCGGCGCGTCCCATTGCCTCTGCCGATCTTTGCCGGATTTTGGATATGGCGGTGAGTCCGGCGACCGTCCGCAATGAACTTTTGAAACTGGATGAGCAGGGATATTTGGCCCAGCCGCATACGTCGGCCGGCCGCATACCCACAGACAAGGGCTATCGGTTTTTCGTGGATCATCTGCTGGACGATGAGAATTTGGATATCGATGAGGAGATTATGATGCGCCGCGCGTACGCGGTGCGGGATGCGGACGAATTCGTCCGCGCGTTTACCAAAACCATATCCCAGATTGCCGGTGCATTTGCCGCCGCAGGCATGGAAGACGACGAGCGTTTTTATGAAAGCGGATTTTCGGAGATCCTGGGCGAGCCGGAATTCGCGGATCAGAAACGAGCACAGAGATTCGGCAAGTTTGCGGATATTTTGGACGAAGACATTCGCACGCTCCTGCCGCACCTCACAGAAAAAGACGAGCAGATTTTTATCGGCGCGGAAAATCCGTTGAAATCAGCGCGGGGATGCGCGATGATACTGGCGTCCTGGGAGCATCCGCGGGGATTTCGCGGGTATATCAGCATTGTCGGCCCCACGCGCACGGATTATCAAAAACACAAGGCGATTATGCGACGAATCAGGAATTAGGAAGTAAGGTTAGGTCGTCATTCCCGCGAAAGCGGGAATCCAGTACATAAGTACATAAGATGACTCTCTGGATTCCCGATCAAGTCGGGAATGACAGCGTAGAGATTTTGAGATTAGCGATAGGAATCAAGAAGTATGGATAACGAAACAGAAAAAATTGAAGACGAAATTTTTGATGGGGAGTTGATGCCGGATGAGGAGGGCGCTCTGCCGGATTTGCAGGCGCGTATCAAACGGCTCAAGGCCGAGCGTACGGTCTGCGACCGCGAGCGCAAAGAATATTTGGACGGCTGGCAGAGGGCAAAGGCGGACAGCATTAATTACAAAAAGGATGAACAGAGGCGATTTGAGGAATTGGCACGCTACGCCACCGGGGATTTATTGCAGGAACTCATCGGCGTGCTGGATAATTTTGACCTCGCGCTTGGCGCGGGCGCGCCGCCGGAAGTGGAAAAGGGGATTGTGCTTATCCGCGGGCAGATGGAAAACGTGTTGCGCAAGCAGGGAGTTGAGGCGGTTGAAGTAAAAGCCGGAGACGCGTTTGATCCCCAGATGCAGGAGGCAATCGGCGAGGAGGAATCCGACGCGCCTGCAGGCGCCATCGCCCGCATCCTGCAGAAAGGGTACATGCTACGGGGCCGCATCATCCGCCCAGCACGCGTGAAATTATCAAAAGGTCGAGAAAATTAAAAAGCCCGACACGAAGTGCCGGGCCGAGATGGAAGGAGAAAATTATTGCGCGGGGAGTTTTGCTTTACCCTGACGCCATTCATCTTCTCCCAGTGTTTGATTAAGTTCCGTACGCCCCTTTGCGGTAATCTGATATGTAGCCAACCCACGGCTCGCAATCCAACCTTTCTTTATGCCTTTTTCGCAAGCTTTTTGGATAAAGAACAGGGGGGTGCGCGGGGAGGAGAGTCCTGCCTCTTTCAGAACTTGCATAATCTGTGTGGTACGCAGTGCCCGTTGCGTATAGAGTATTTGGAGCACCAACGTAAGGAGATTATGGATCCTCACTCTATAAAGAGAGTAAGCTGTACAAGCAAAAAGAAGCGTACTCGTGCTTGCTATCCAGAATACTGTAATTGGATTAGTCAAGAACTCCATCATATCCCTTCCCTCCGTACAAAATGATTGCCTCTTCCAAAAGCAATATCACGCGATAGTGCTTTGAGACGAGGGTATCATAAAATAAACTAATAGACAAGCTCTGCTATGTCTCGTGCATGGGACGTAGCAACGCACAAAAAATATATGGCAAAGATATTAGGGATTGATTTGGGGACGACGAATTCGGCTATGGCGGTGATTGAGGCAGGCGAGCCGAAGATTATTGAGAATAAGGAAGGCAATCGCACCACGCCTTCCATGGTGGCCATGGCCAAATCCGGCGACCGGCTCGCAGGATTGCTTGCCAAACGGCAAGCCGTCACCAATCCCAAAAATACGCTTTATTCGGTTAAGCGCCTCATCGGCCGCAAGTTTAGCGATGCGGAAGTCAGCCGTGACAAATCACTCCTGCCGTATGACCTCAAAGAGGGCGCCAACGCCGGCGTGGAGGTGAGTATGGGAGACAAATGGTATCGCCCGGAAGAAATCTCGGCAATGGTATTACAAAAGCTCAAGGCAGACGCGGAAGAAAAAATCGGCGAGAAAATAAACGAGGCCATCATTACGGTACCGGCCTATTTTGACGATGCACAGCGAAAAGCCACGCAGGCCGCCGCTGAAATCGCGGGATTTAAGGCGGGAAGCAGAATCCTCAATGAACCTACCGCAGCAGCCCTTGCGTACGGATTTAATAAAAAAAAGGATGAAAAGGTCGTCGTGTATGATTTTGGCGGCGGGACATTTGATTTGTCCGTGCTTGAAGTAAGCAGTGATACCGTAGAAGTAAAAGCGGTGGGCGGGGATACGCATTTGGGCGGCGATGATTTTGACCAGCGGATTATAAAATGGATCGCGGACGAATTCCGCAAAACGGACGGGATTGATTTGTCGCGTGATACCTTGGCGCTCCAACGCCTGAAAGAAGCGGCGGAACGCGCCAAGCACGAGCTGTCTACGACATTGGAAACGGAAATAAATTTGCCGTTTGTCACCTCGGATGCCGCAGGCCCCAAACACCTGGCCATAAAATTCTCCCGCGCCAAACTGGAAGAACTGGTGCGCGATATGATTGATAAATCGCTTACGATTACCAAACAAGTCGTCAAGGACTCCGGGTTTGCGATGGGTGATATTGATGAGGTGATTCTTGTCGGCGGACAGACCCGGATGCCGGCAATCGTGGAAGGCGTAAAAACCCTTTTTGGCAAAGAGCCGAATCGCTCTATTAATCCGGATGAGGTGGTGGCTTTGGGCGCCGCGGTGCAAGCAGGGATTTTGCAGGGCGATGTGAAAGACGTGCTGCTACTGGATGTTACGCCGTTGTCAGTCGGGATAGAGACCCTCGGCGGCGTGATGACGCGCATTATTGAAAAAAATACCACGGTGCCGACCAGCCGCACGCAGGTTTTCTCCACCGCCGCAGACAGCCAAACCTCGGTGGAGATTCATGTCCTGCAAGGCGAACGGGAAATGGCAGGGGATAACAAAACGCTCGCGCGGTTTATTCTGGACGGCATTCCGCCGGCTCCGCGCGGCATGCCGCAGGTGGAAGTATCGTTTGACATTGACGCAAACGGGATTCTGACCGTGGCGGCAAAGGATAAAGCGAGCGGCCGTACCCAGTCCGTGAAAATTGAAGCATCATCCGCGCTTACCAAAGACGAAATTGAGCGCATGAAGAAAGACGCGGAACTGCACGCCGAGGAGGATCGTAAAAAGCGCGAAATGGTGGAGGGGCGCAATGCCGCGGACGTGATGATTTATACTGCGGAGAAAGCCATGCGGGACGCCGGAGACAAAGTGCCCGGCGAGATCCGCGCGGAAATTGAAGGAAAAATCAACTCGCTCAAAGACGTCAAAGACCGCGATGACAAAGACGCGCTGGCGCGCGCAAGCGCCGAGCTGTCGGCCGCGATGCAGAAAATCGGCGAGGCAATGATGGGAGGCCAGAACGCGCAGGGATCGCCGGAAGCGCCGCCTGCAGGCGGCGCGGACGCCGGAGCAGGCACGGGCACAGAAACTCAAAAACCCAAAGAAGCCGAGTTTGAGGAGAAAGATAAAAAAGAGTAGCCACTATTGATCAGAGCCATCGCAAGGGGTGGCTCTGTGATGCAAATGCAGATTTACCTGTTCTTATTTTGGCGAGCAACTCGTCGCCGCGCCAACCGCTCCGCATGATCAAGGCGATCAAGCAGATAGGTCAGGTAAAAAGGAGCGTTGTACATAAAATCTAACTCTGCGTCTAGTGCGCCTTGGCCCGGAGGATTGCGCAGGAGGTCTTCATGGATCATCTCCATGGTTGGAACTTCACCGTCGTTTAGGAATGGCATGGCTTCGCCTCACTGGTTGTAGGGATACTAAAACTAAAAGGAGCATAACTCATGTATTCATATGATGTCAAGAAATTCTTAGGCAGTGGGAACCCATTATAAAAGATGTTGACACGCAGAGGGATTTCCTGCTACTATTGCTTTATATTCACATGGCGCCAAAAACACCAAAGATATTTGAAGAAGGGGTGGTCATTGAAAATCTCCCCAATGCGCTGTTTCGGATTGAAGTTGCCGACGGAGCCGGGCGGACGATTTTGGGGCATCTCTCCGGCAAAATGCGCATCAACCACATCAAAGTGCTTTTGGGCGACCGCGTGAAAGTTGAAATGAGTCCGTATGACACTACCAAAGGACGCATTGTATTGAGAATGAAGTGACTTATCCCGTAGGATAAGTCATCCTCGCGCAAGCGGGGATCCAGAAAATAAACCACTGGATTCCCGATCACGCCAGCCCTCAACTCCGATTGGGGGTCGGGAATGACAAATGTTCAGAATAGATATGAAAGTCTAGGCATCTATTAAAACGCGGTGCGCGAAATGCAAGGTCGTCCGTAGGAAAGGACGGCTCTTTATCGTCTGCAAAGCAAACCCGAAACATAAACAAAGACAAGGATGAGAATCGCCGGCATCAATATTCCCGACAATAAGAAAATTCTCTACTCGCTACCCTATATTTACGGGGTCGGCTTGCCATTGGCAAAGAAAATCATTGCGGCGGCGGCGATCAATCCTGACACCCGCGCCAAAGACCTCAACCAGCAGGAGGTGGGGCGCATGCGCGATATTATAGAGAAAAAATATAAGATTGAGGGAGAACTGCGCCGCGAGATTGCAACCAACATTAAGCGGCTCCGTGAGCTCAATACGTATCGGGGCATACGCCACATGCGCGGGCTTCCGGTGCGTGGCCAGCGCACCAAGACCAATTCGCGGACGCGGCGCGGCAATGTCCGACGCACCGCGGGATCCGGACGTAAAGATACAAACGCGAAAACATAATATTTGATATGGGCAAAAAACGTATTATTACCAAGGGAGGGCAGGCAGGCGAGGGAGATGATACTGCCGCAAAAAAACCGGAAAGGAAATCCGGGCGTCTCGTGGCGCTTGGTATTGCGCACATCCAGGCGACCTACAATAATACCCTGATCCTTATTACGGATGAGCGCGGCAATGCGCTGGTCTCGGCCAGCGCCGGAGGAGTCGGCTTTTCCGGCACGCGCAAGGCAACGCCGTATGCCGCGGCCCGCGTAGCTGAAGTGGTGGCGGAAAAAGCAAAGCGCCTGGGCGTGGCGGATCTCTCGGTACGCGTGTGCGGAGTGGGCGCCGGGCGCGACTCGGCGGTGCGCGCGCTTGCCAACAACGGATTTAATCTCCTGTCGGTCAGAGACATTACCCCGATTCCGCATAACGGCCCGCGCAAGCCAAAAGTAAGACGCGTATAATCATATTTAAATATTGCAGGTTATGTCAAAGATTTTAGAAAAAACTGAACGGCGACTCGGCGAGAAACTTTTTCTCAAAGGCGATCGGTGCATCGGCCCCAAATGCGCTATGGTACGGCGCGCGTACGCGCCGGGCGTGCATGGCGTGAAGAAAGGCAAGGGTAGCAAAGGCCGCCCGGGCAAATCATCGGAGTTTGGGGATCTCCAGCGCGAGAAGCAAAAATTGCGATTTTTTTACGGGCTTGACAATCGTGATATCAAGCGTTACGTTGAGCAGGCGTCCCGTAAATCATCCGGATTTTTTGATGCCCATCTTGTCCGCCTGCTGGAAGGCCGCCTTGATGTTACGGTGCGCCGACTCGGATTTGCGCCGTCAGGCCCTGCAAGCCGTCAGGCCGTCAGTCATGGCCATATTATGGTAAACGGCCGCACGGTGCGCACGCCCTCGTATCAGACAAAAAAGGGCGATATTATCGGCTTTACGGCGCGCGCCGGACGCACCGCGGATTTTGCGGCTTTGGGTGAACGGCTCGGCGCAATACAGACGCCGCCGTGGCTTGCCTTGGATGCTGGGCGCAAGATCGGAACCGTAGTCGGTATTGCCGAAAGAGGCCAATCAAGCGCCACATTTGATATTATAAAAGTAAAAGAGTTTTACTCGCGATAATTTTATTATGATTTCTCTTCCCTCAAAACCCGAGATCGTAGAGGAGGCCGGCAATCGCGCTGTTATTGAAATTCAGGGCCTGTATCCCGGGTACGGCCATACGATCGGCAATAGTATGCGCCGCGTCATGCTCTCTTCCCTCAAAGGGGCTGCAATCACGTCTATTAAAATTGACGGGGCCGGGCACGAATTCACCACGCTGGAAGGCGTGATGGAAGATATTGTTGATCTGACGCTCAACATCAAACAACTCCGTTTTCGCCTGCATGATGAAGGCCCGCATACGATTACGCTAACAGCCACCGGGGAGCGCGAAGTTACGGGCAAAGATTTTGCCTTGCCGTCTCAGGTTGAGCTCATGACGCCCGCCGTGCACATCGCGACGCTGACCGCAAAGAAAGCGCGTCTGGGCATTGAAGCGGTGGTGGAATCCGGACGGGGCTATGTGCCGGTGGAGGCGCGGAGCAAAGACAAAGTAGAAGTCGGCACCGTAGCGCTTGACGCTGCTTTCTCGCCGGTACGCCATGTCAATTATGAAGTAAAAAATATGCGCGTGGGCGACCGCACGGATTATCATTTGTTGAGCTTTGTAATTGAGACCGACGGTTCGCTTTCTCCGCGTGATGCATTTATGCAAGCAGCGGAGATCCTGACGGACCAGTTTGCGGCACTGCGCGACGGCTTTGCCGAACCCGCTGTGGCGGCATCGGATAAAAAAACACATGGCGCGATGCTTTCTGATGAGTCAAAGGACAGTGGCACGCAAGACGACGCCATCAAACTTAAGCTTGACGATATCAAGCTTTCCAGCCGTACGCTCAATGCGTTGCGGGAAGTGGGCATCAAGACCGTTGCGGGGCTGTCGCGCAAACGCGCATCCAGCTTGGGCGAGATTGAAGGCATTGGGGAAAAAGGCATCCAGGAAATTAAGAAAGCGCTGGGGAATTTGGGCATCACGCTGAAACCGTAACTATGCGGCATTTGAAAAAGGGTAGAAAATTCGGGCGGCGCCGGGCACAGCGCTCTGCACTAATGAAAGGCCTTGCCGGTTCTTTTTTTATGCACGGCCGTATCCGTACGACCGAGGCAAAGGCAAAGGAACTGCGGCCATGGGCGGAGAAATGCATCACGCGGGGGAAAAATCCGACGCTTGCCAATCGCCGCCTGCTCAGAGAATCATTTTCGCCCCTGATCACCAATCGCATTATCGCGCGCGCTCAAGAAATGCGCGATCGCAAAGGCGGCTATACGCGCATTATTAAGATGGGTATGCGCAAAACCGATGGCGCCCGCATGGCGATGATAGAATTTGTATGAAGATGCCAACGCAACAAAATATTGACGCATCCGGTAAAATTCTCGGCCGCCTGGCTGGGGAAATTGCCATGACTTTGCAAGGGAAGACCACGGCTGATTTTGACCCCGCGCGCTTGAGCAACAATAAAATCATCGTATACAATACGGATCATATCCGCGTGACCGGCAAGAAGCCCTTGCAAAAATTGTACCGGCATCACTCCGGATACCCAGGCGGCTTGAAAGAAGAGTCGCTGGAACGCATGATGGCGCGCGATTCGCGCGTGGCGTTGCGCCATGCCGTAGCCGGCATGTTGCCCAAAAATCGCCTCCGTGCGCGTATGCTGAAAAATCTAGCGCTCCATAAGAAGGGTCCGGCGGCTTAACATTTTTATCATGCCTGAAAAACCCAAAAAAAGAATTGTAAAATCCGCCGCGATCAAACCGGTGCGGCTCCGAAGAACTGGGGCAAAAGCGCCATCCGCGCCCGAGTCCTCTCCTGCCGCACTTGAAGAGGGAAAGACGCCGACAACCGTGGCGGCGGCACTGTCGCCGGAAGAATCAAACGAAGCCGAGTCCGAACCGGTATGGCCGGCGCATCCATCCGGCCGCGATCGGTATTTTGAAGCGGTGGGACGGCGCAAGACCGCGATTGCCCGTGTGCGGCTTTTCACCAAATCAGGCCCGTTTATGGTAAACGACAAGGCGTACGGCGATTATTTCCCGACGCTTGATCTGCAAAAAATAACCGAGGATCCGCTCAAAAAAATGAAGCTGTGGGAACGATTCCGCGTCTCGGTAAAAGTGTCCGGCGGCGGCATCCATGCGCAGGCAGAAGCCGTGCGTCATGGCCTGGCACGCTGCCTCATTGGCTTTAACCCGGATTTTCGCAAGCGCATGAAGCGCGCCGGATTCCTCAAGCGCGATCCGCGCATGAAAGAACGGAAGAAATTCGGACTGAAAAAAGCGCGCAGAGCGCCTCAATGGGCAAAGAGATAGATGAAATCACCTCTTAAACATATTATTCTTACGGTGGTTGCCGTTGCCGCCGGAATAGCCGCGTTATGGGCGTGGTATGGCGCCATATTCTTGATCGCCGCAGGATCTTTTAAAAGTTATGCAGAGTTCATTATCCCGGTAGGGTTAGTGGTTCTTGCCGCTTCTTTGTTTTCTCTTGCCGCACTTTTCATTGAGCCGGTATGGCTTCTCTTTGTCGGGGCCGCCCTGGTGCCCGCCGCCGCATTTTTTTTCATACCACAAACACTGCCCATGGCAGGCGCTGTTACCGCATCAATCCTGCTTGCCGTCTTTGCCGGCCGGCGGATCCGCAACGAATACGCGTTTTCTATTGCATTCAGTACCGGCAAAACCCTCAAAGCGGGCCTGCCCATTTATTTTACGGCGCTCTCTCTGATTATGGCAATTTTCTACTACCAACAGATTGTTGGCCAGGAACACCCGGCAGAAAATATCATCCCGCGGGCAGCCATCGATTTGTCGCTGCGCGTGCTTGCGGGCGCGGTCTCGGATCTCCATGGCATTCCTCCTGCGGATTCTGTAATGACCGTGGACGAATTCCTGGCGCAAAATCTTGAAGGCCAGTTAAAAACGCAAGGCATCGCCGCAACCGCAGCAAACAAAAAAGAAATTGCGACTCTGGTGGCAGAACAGCGCAACGAACTTGCCAAGCGCTACGGCATCCGGATACAGGGCGGCGAGCGGCTCGCGGATGTCCTGCACCGCACTATCACCGAAAAAGTACAGGAATTACTCGGGCCCTACGCCCAGTTCCTCCCATTCTTATCGGCGCTCGCGTTCTTCTTTGCCCTGCGTACGTTGAGCTTCCCGCTTTATTTTATCGTCGTGGGACTCACCGCCCTCTTGAATACTCTGCTCCCTACCACTACAATAATAAAAAGCGAGAAGCGGTCTATTGAAGTGGAGCGATTAACTCTTTAAGCTATAACCATGGCAACCAAAGATTATTACAAAGTCCTCAATATCGCGCGCAACGCCTCCAAGGACGAAATTAAAAAGGCGTACCGGCGGCTTGCGCATAAATTCCACCCGGACAAGGGCGGGGACGAAAAGCATTTCAAAGAAATCAACGAAGCGTACCAGATTTTGTCCGACGAGCAGAAACGCAGTCAATACGACCAGTTCGGCGAGGTGCGCGAGCATGCGGGAGGAGGCGCGCGCCAAAGCGGGTTTGAATGGCCCGGCGGATTTCGCGTTGATTTTGGCGACGGCGGTGCTGGCGATCCCAGAGGATTCGGCGATTTTGATTTCTCCGATGTGTTTGAGGACTTCCTCGGCGGTGGGGGCGGGGGTGCCAGCAGGCGCAGAGGCGCTGGCGCCGAGCGCGGGCGCGATCTGCGCATCGGCATAGAAATTCCTTTTGAGGAATCCGTCATGGGCGCCAAAAAAGAAATCGGGATTCTGCGCATGGTGCGCTGTAGCCGGTGCAACGGCTCCGGCGGCGAGCCCGGCACGAAAATCAAGACCTGTCAGATGTGCCAAGGCAAAGGCAATATCCAGAAAACCCAGCGGACGTTTCTGGGCGCTTTTACGCAGGTGTCCGTGTGCCCGGAATGCCGCGGCGAGGGAAAACAGCCGGAGCAAGCATGCGCTGAATGTCGCGGCAAGAGCATTATTGAGAAACAGGAAACGCTTGAAGTATTTATCCCGCGCGGCGTGCGCGACGGCGAAGCGCTCAAGATTACCGGCAAGGGAGACGCGACTGCCGGCGGCCGCACCGCAGGCGACCTTTATATTGAAATTCATGTCCTGACGCATCCGGTGTTTCGCCGCCAGGGCGACGATATTATCATGCGCATGTCGTTGAAAATATCGCAGGCAGTGCTGGGCGATACGGTGGATGTGGAGACGCTGGACGGCGGCATACGCCTCAAAATCCCGGAGGGAACCCAGCCGGGTGATATCTTGAGCGTGCGGGGCCGGGGCGCGTGGCATACATCCGGCTACGGCAGGGGAGACCTGCTGGTAGAAATGAAAGTGGAAATCCCCAAACGAGTCAGCAAAAAAGCCAAAGAAGCCATCCAATCCCTCACCCCCGAAGGATTTTAACAGAAGTTAATTTTAACGGCTCCTGATTTTTGCGATGATAAAAACGCTTCTCCCGCTCACCGGGTAGCGGCGTTTTCTCTTTTTGCGCTCGCGACGCTCGCTTTTTCCGGTATCGATAGTGCGTTGTCGCATAGAGAATCTATACTAAACCAATTGACGGCCGTCAGTTGGTTTAGTATCTGCTATTTTTGCCGGTATGAAATTTCTCGCAGTTTATGATGGTATTTTTTGGCAAAGCGGTGCGACTCGTCGCGTACGTGCTGAAAAAAAAGCATCGCGTCCCGCGACAGCGTATCCAGCCGCACCGGCTTTTCTCTGCCTTCAATATACAATTCCTCCTCGCGTTTTGCCAAGGCAGTCAGAATTATTCCTGACTCTTTATTCTTGATTCTTAATACTCGTCCCACCGCGTTGATCTGTGGTAAGCCGCCGTCAATCACGATCATATCCGGCATTCCCCATTCCGGATGCGCGAGGCGTCTGCGCATCATCTCCTGATGCATGGCAACGTCATTGGGCTGATGCACAGTTTTGATCTTGAATTTGCGATAAAGCGACTTTACGGGCTGGCCGTCTATAAATACTACCATAGAGCCGCTTGCCGCGGTCCCCGAAATATTAGAAACATCATAGCCCTCCACGCGTGATATTTTTTTGTCAGCCCCGATGATTGCGGAAATTTCGCGCTTGATTGATTGCCAGTGACGCGCGCGCGCGCCGCGGTTTCCCGTCTCGGGAAACCGCGGCCGCAGTACCTGCTCGTGAGAAAATACGTTTTCCAATCCCGCGATCTGATCGCGGAGCCGCGCCGCCTGCTCAAACTCTTGTTTTTTTGACGCCGTGCGCATATCGCGCTTCAGCTGCGACAGTATCCTTTTTCTTTTGCCGCTCAACACCGCGATAATGTTTCGTATGCTCGTAGCGTATTCTTTTTGTGATTTGGGATTTATGATTTGTGATTTGCTTTTGTGGCAACAAAAGCCCTGACACCTGCCTATTTGAGCATTCACGCATGGCCGCTTGTGCGACTGCTTGCAGGTACAGTAGGGGAATATCCGGCGCAGAAGTTTGAGGGTGGAAAAAAGCGCCGAGCCGCTCGTAAAAGGCCCGATTGATTGTTTTAGTACTTTTCTCCAATGGACGCTATATAGGGAGGTTGAACCTCCATATATTTGCATAAGGCGAGGTTGATGCGTAATGATGATTTTTGAAAACTTCTCGCGGGTGACTGTAACATAAAAATAGCTCTTGTCGTCGCGCAGAAGCACGTTGTATTTGGGCAGATGCCGCTTGATGAGCTCCGCCTCAAGGATCAATGCCTCAATTTCGGATCTGGTCTCCTGCCATTCCAGCACAGTCGCTTCTTCGCGCAATGCTCGCACTTTTGGCGCGGCATTCACGCGAAAATAAGAAGCGAGCCGTTTTTTCAAATTACCGGCCTTGCCGATATACACGGGCGTCCTCCCGCGTTTGAAAATATACACGCCAGAAGTATGCGGGATTGCCTCCGGTTTTTTTACCATAAATCAAGGATATGCTATGCCGCGGTAATGATCAATTCATTCCGGCTCCGGCGAGGATTCAACCCCCTGTCTTTTTATTGATAAAAATGGTAGCATCATCGATGAGAAAATGAGTTGGCCAGCACCTTACACTTCATGGGAGGATATACTCATGCCGGAAGATCTCACGGTATTAGTTTTTGGTCCGGGAGCGCGGGAACATGTCCTTACCGACGCATACGAGAGGAGCCGCCGCGTAAAAAAGATTGTCGTAGCACCCGGCAATGATTTCATCGGTTTTCGCCGGAAGAAAGAAGTCGTTATTGACGCGAATTGCGATCTGAAAGACGTGGATTCCATGCTCGCGATTGCGGAAAAATATCGTCCTGATCTGATTGATGTGGCGCAGGATGACGCGATTGCAACCGGTGTCGGAGATATGCTCCGGCAGAAAGGATTTACAGTATTCTGTCCCTCGCATAAAGCTAGCCGGATTGAGTGGGACAAAGTATGGTCGCGTAACTTTATGGCGCGGCACGGAATTCCCACCCCTGAATTCCATACGTTCTCCTCTCCGCACCTCGCAGAAAAATTTCTGGATACATTCTATAAAGACCGTCCTCATCGTCTCGCGTTTGTGAAAGCCGCGGGACTTGCGGCGGGCAAAGGGGCGCTCAAAGCGACTTCTTACCAAGAAGCGGTTGGATGCGTCATGCGGATGAGTACGTTCGGAAACGCGGGAAGTACATTTTTGATTGAGCCAGGACTCTGCGGACACGAGTTTTCGCTCTTTGCGATCAGCGACGGCGAAAACTATTATCGTTTCAAGCCCAGCCGTGATTACAAACGGGCTCTGGATTTTGATGAAGGCGAGCAGACCGGCGGTATGGGAACTGTTGCCTCACTCCACACTCTGGAGCAAAGAGAGAAAACACTTGGCTCGCCTCTGAGAGACGCCGAGCAGGTATTACTCAAGAGAGTGATTACGGGAATGGCAAATGACGGGACGCCGTATCAAGGGATTCTTTATGCGGGCGGCATGTTTGTTCCGAGTCCAGATGATCCGTACGATGATTATCCTCCGTTTTGCATAGAATACAATGCCCGATGGGGAGATCCGGAAGCGCAGGTGATTCTTCCCGGATTCACTGGGGACTATGCAGAGCTGGTGCTTGCCGCATGCGAAGGGAAACTCAAAGATATTCTTTATGATATAGTTCCGGATGTGGATGAACTTGAAGACCATAAGTACCGCGTGTGCGTGGTGGGCGCCAGCCGCGGCTATCCGGGCAATTACTCCGCAGTGCGCGGCAAACGGATTTATGGCATTGAAAATGCTTTACAAGTGAATGGCGTGACGATCTACAGCGCGGCTATTGATGTCGTGGACGGACGATTTTACGCCAACGGCGGCCGACTCTTTAGTATAGTGGGAGAAGGAAAAGATGTTGCGGAGGCGCGCGAACGCGCGTATCACGCGATGGCGCTCATTGGAGTAGAGGGAAATAATCTCCACTACCGCACGGATATCGGAGTGGAGGAAGTAGAAATAATTACGAAATGATAGCGCGACATTCTTGAGAATATGGTGATATTCAGGCGAGGCGGATCACTGATCCGCCTCTTTTTTATTTGCCACAGTAACGATCATCAGGCATAAGGCATATTGATTTCTCTTGATTCCGGAGGTATACTACCCACTCATGGCGCGGACAATGCAAAATAAAAATAACGAATTCATCCGCATCCGCGGGGCGCGGGTGCATAATCTCAAGGGCGTTGACGTGGACATCCCGAAAAACAAGCTCATGGTGATCACCGGGCTTTCCGGCTCGGGCAAATCATCGCTGGCGTTTGATACGATCTATGCGGAGGCGGAACGGCGATTCGTGGAGTCGCTCTCCTCCTACGCGCGCCAGTTTCTGGGCGTCAAAGACAAGCCGGACGTGGAATCCATTGACGGCCTGTCGCCGGCAATTTCCATTGATCAAAAATCAGTCGCGCGCAACCCGCGCTCCACGGTCGGCACCATCACCGAGATCTATGACTATCTGCGGATTCTTTTTGCGCGGATCGGCAGGCCGCATTGTCCCGACTGCGGCAAACCCGTAGGACGGCAGACCGCGGATCAAATCGTCAACGCGATCAGCGCCCTGCCGAAAAAAGGAGAGATCCTTATTTTAGCCCCACTGATCCGCGGGAAAAAAGGCGAGCATAAAAACATTCTAGAAGAAATAAAACGCAATGGATTCTTGCGTGTGCGCATGGATGGCGCGCTTATGCTGATTGAAGAAACATTGCGTCAAACCATAGATAAAAAAAAGAAGCACGAAATCGCGGTGGTTGTAGACCGGTTTGTACCCGACAAAGACATCGAGCGCTCGCGCATCCGCGATGGTGTTGAGACCGCGCTTAAGATCGGTAAAGGAGCGCTTGCGATCGGACGGGACAAATCAGAAGATATGCTTTTTTCCGAACATTTTGCCTGCACCGACTGCGGCATCAATCTGCCGGAAATTGAACCGCGCATGTTTAGTTTCAACAGTCCTTATGGCGCGTGTCCGGCATGCACGGGCCTGGGCGCCACGCTGGAGGTGGATCCGGAGCTTGTCATGCCCAACAAACGCCTCTCGATTGCCGAAGGCGCGATCAAGCCCTGGGCCGGCGCGTCGCATCGTGTCGGCCGCCAAAGCTGGTACTGGTGGATATTGGATGATCTGGCGTCGCGCCACGGGTTTTCTTTGGATACGCCGGTCGAAAAACTTTCACCGCATATCACTGATCTCATCCTCAACGGAGAAAATAGCGCGCGTCCGACCTCGGATAATTTTAACGTTCCAGATTCTGACGTCCGGCCTCCAGCTTCCAGTTTTGAAGGCGTGATTCCCAATCTCAAACGCCGGTGGAAAGAAACCGACTCGGAATTCACCCGCGCGGAAATTGAAAAATATATGCTCATCCGCGTCTGTCCCTCGTGCGGCGGCAAACGCCTCAAGAAAGAGGCGCTCGCGGTCACCATCCACGGGCGCAGTATTGCCGATATTACCGATGATACCGTGGAGCGCGCGGAATTATTTTTTGCCGATCTCATCAATAAAAAATCATCGCCACTCAATGCCAATGAACTGAAAATTGCGTCTCCGTTGGTAAAAGAGGCAACAAAACGTCTGCAATTTCTGCGCGATGTGGGACTCGAATATCTGACGCTCGGCCGCGAGTCCACGACGTTGTCCGGCGGCGAGGCCCAGCGGATACAGCTGGCAACCCAGATAGGATCGCGTCTTACGGGCATCATCTATATTTTGGACGAGCCCTCCATCGGCCTGCATCCGGCCGACCACAGCCGCCTCATCGCCACCCTCAAAGACCTGCGCGATCTTGGCAATACGGTTATTGTCGTGGAGCATGACGCGGAAACCATGCGCGAGGCGGACTGGATCATTGATATCGGGCCGGGTGCGGGCAGACACGGCGGCAAAATTATTTTTGAGGGAACGCCCGCAGATATTTTCAAAGCAGACACGCTGACCGGCCAATATCTCTCGGGGAAGAAGCGGGTTGGAACATCAAAAAAACATCCTGACAAACTTGAGAATGTTGGGGTGTTACAGACGAAAAAAAGCCGTAGCCAGTCATACATCACTATTCGCGGCGCATCGGAACATAATCTCAAAAATATTGACGTTGCGATTCCGCTGGGTATGCTGGTCGCGGTATCGGGCGTTTCCGGCTCGGGCAAATCTACGCTTATCAATGACATTTTGGCAAAAGCGCTCCTTGCAACATTGCATAACGCGCATCTGATTCCGGGCAAGCACAAAGAAATTACGGGCGTCGAGCATATCAATAAAGTTGTGGTGGTGGACCAGTCGCCGATCGGCCGGACCCCGCGCTCCAATCCGGCCACCTACACCGGTGCATTCGGCGCGATCCGCGATGTTTTTTCCAAGACCATGGAGGCGCGTGTCCGGGGCTACAGCGCCGGGCGCTTCAGCTTCAATGTTAAAGGCGGCCGGTGCGAGGGGTGCGAAGGCCAGGGAGTTAAAAAAATAGAAATGTATTTTCTGCCCGATGTCTATGTGGAATGCGAGGAATGCCGCGGCAAGCGCTACAGCCGCGAAGCGCTAGAAATAGAATACCTGGGCAAAAACATCGCGGACGTGTTGGATCTATCCATTGAGGAGGCGCTCGCGTTCTTTTCCGCAATCCCCGCGATCCGGCAGAAATTTGAAACACTCGTAGACGTCGGGCTTGGCTATATGAAAGTGGGCCAGCCAGCCCCCACGCTTTCCGGCGGCGAGGCCCAGCGCGTCAAACTTGCCACCGAGCTTGCGCGCCGCGACACCGGCGATACGCTCTATATCTTGGACGAGCCAACCACGGGCCTGCATTTTGACGATACGGCAAAACTGCTCCGGGTACTGCAAGCGCTCGTGGACAAAGGCAATACTGTCCTCGTGATAGAGCACAATCTTGATATTCTGCGTAATGCCGACTGGCTCATTGACCTTGGCCCGGCAGGCGGAGAAGCAGGAGGGTACCTCATTGCCGCAGGCACGCCTGCAGACATCGCGAAAAACAAAAAATCAAAAACCGGCCAGTGGCTCAATAAAGCGTATTGATAGCGGAATAGTAAATGAAAAACAGACGATCTCTACGAGATCGCCTGTTACTCTGATGCGGTTGCGGTATAGTTTAACGATACTGCAGCCGTTTGTACGAAAAAGGTTTCGTTTCCTGTGCCTGCTTTTCCGGAGTTGTGCGTGAAGCCGCGCCGCTTGATCGCAATGGCAGACGCATGGTTCCCGCAGAAATCTGGTTTGGCTTTGGATAGGACAATTGCCGTAAGAAATCTCTGCACCGAGCGCATTTCAAAACATGAAGAGAGATTTCAATTCTCAAACGCGACTTTCCGCTGTGATATTTCTTCAGTTCTTGCGGGGTATGGCACGCGTTCATCGGCGGACTCCTTCATTGATAGAGTGTACGAAATAACTACTGCCAGCATAAAAATGATAACGGCCTATGTCAAGCCGTTACCTCTTGAATCATTCTACAAGAATTGGTATCATAAAAATATATTCCCCGGTAGCTCAATGGTGGAGCAACGCCCTGTTAAGGCGATGGTTGTAGGTTCGAGTCCTACCCGGGGAGCTTACATAAAATCCCCCTGACAAGTCAGGGGGATTTTATGTATATTTCGTGGTACCATAGATATCATATGAAGCAAAATCACGGAAAAAAACTTTTGTCCATCACGCTCGGCATTTTTCTCGTGGGTGCGGCGTTGTATCTGCGATTCTATGCGCCGATACGGGTGCGAGTCGGGGTGGAAACAACCCAGATTGATAAAATACTCCATCTCATCAGTGGAATATTCTTCGCGTCCCTGATTGAATGGCGCATGGCACGGTTGTCATTCCGGCAGGCGTTGTGGCTCGTGATTATTCTCTTTGTGTCATGGAAAGCGTTTGAGATCCTTGCGGTGCCGGGCGCGCATTCCTATGTTGCAAAGCATTGGAAAGCGTGGACTTCTGATTGCATCGGAGACGCCGCGGCCACCATCCTGGGCTTCCTCTTCTATTGGTACGCGGCAATGGACTCGCCTCCAAGCTCAAAAGAGGGAGATTGACAAAATATCTGCTTTAGGGTAAGGTGAGCATTCGTTGAAAGACCGCGTTGTTGCTCTTTATAAGGAGCGGGCTATGCCCGAAGAATGCAGGCCGAAGGTTCTCGTCGTTGAAGATAATGATCTGGTGCGGGAGGCGATTTGCGTACTCTTAGAAGACGACTTCTTTGTTTTGACCGCGTCAACCGGATCTGAAGCGCTCATTATTTTGAGGCAAGACAAGGAAATACGCGTGGTTACAACGAGCACGCTGCGGGGTCAAGTGATAAATGGCTTTGTCCTTGCACGAAAAATACGGAATGACTACCACTGGGCAAAGGTGATTTTGGTAACCGGCGCGGGCGACGTCAAGATGCCCGCGGGCATAGCAGAATGTTTCTGTGCGGTCGTCCATAAGCCCTTTTTATTTCCCTTGGTGGCAAAAATTCATTTCCTTCTGATATAGCTCGTAGTGGAGCGGGTGACTATGTCACCCGCTCCCTTTTATTTTTGACCAAAATCGGTATATGATGACGGCGTATGGTAAACTCGCCGACCGAGGAAATAAAGGCGCGGCTGGATATCGTGGAATTCATCCAGTCCTACGTGCGGCTGGAAAAAGCAGGCATCAATTTCAAGGCGCCCTGCCCTTTTCATACGGAAAAAACGCCGTCTTTTTTTGTGTCGCCGACCCGGCAAACCTGGCAC
>OBEQ011310032.1_pt1 | contig 19004 bp, 20 predicted proteins | sample 1670901 | NCBI WGS metagenome assembly OBEQ01 (sample SAMEA104232315, study PRJEB22302) | groundwater metagenome | biome: forest; feature: aquifer; material: groundwater | place: USA | collected 2011-08-07 | depth 5.4 m
CCGAGGCCGGCCAAGCCCAATCCATCAGCGAGTACTACTCGGGCTGGAACACCACCTACGCCGCGTTCACCGGCCCGCTCCTCGTCTACAAGCACCGCGACGACGGCACCAACCCCGCCGACCTCGAACAGAACTTCGGCCTCCTCCACAACGACTTCTCACCCAAACCCGCCTACGCGACATTCAAAGCGATCGTCTCGAGCGGCTAGGCCGCGTCGGGGAGTCCAGCGGCCCGCGGGGGTCCTACACTTCCCCGCCGTGGCCGACCTCGACCCGATCGCTGCCTTCCGGCTCGACGGCCGGATCGCGCTCGTCACCGGCGCCAGCTCCGGGCTCGGCGCCCGTTTCGCCCGCGTGCTCGACGCCGCGGGCGCGCGCGTCGTGCTCTCGGCTCGGCGCAAGGAGCGGCTCGACGAGCTCGTCGATGAGCTCGACGACGCTGTGGCCGTCACCTGCGACCTCTCGGAGCCCGATGCGCCCGATGCCCTGGTCGCGACCGCGCTCGAGCGCTGCGGAACCGTCGACGTGCTGATCAACAACGCCGGCGTCACCGAGGTCGTGCCCGCGCTCGACGAGCCGCTGGAGCGATTCCGCGAGGTGGTCGGCGTCAACCTCGTCGCGCCGTTCGCGCTGGCCCGGGCCGCGGCCCGCTCGATGGTCGACTCCGGCCGCGGCGGCACGATCGTCAACGTGGCCTCGGTGCTCGGCACCGTGGGCGTCGGCCAGGTGCCGCAGGCGAGCTACGCGGCGTCGAAGGGCGGCCTCGTCAACCTCACCCGCGAGCTGGCCGCCCAGTGGGCCCGCAAAGGGGTACGGGTCAACGCCATCGCGCCGGGCTGGTTCCGGAGCGAGATGACCGAAGGGCGCCTGTTCGGAGACGAACGCTCCGAGCGATGGATACGCAACCGCACGCCCATGGGCCGGGGTGGCGCCGAGCACGAGCTCGACGGCGCGCTGCTGTTCCTCGCCGGCGAGGCCAGCAGCTTCGTGACCGGTCAGGTGCTGTGTGTCGACGGCGGCTGGACCGCCGTCTGAGCGCGCGCTACGAGCCCTGCTGGAACTCGTACAGGTCGGCCAGCACCTCGGCCGGGTGCGCGGGGATGTCGGCCACCTGGTACGACTTCGCGATCGTGCCGTCGGGGTCGATGAGATAGCTCAGGCGCTTCGCGAAGCTCACCTTCTCGCTGCCCGGGTCGCGCGTCTCGTAGGCCACGCCCACCTGCTCGTCGAAGTCGGACAGCAGCCGGAACGGGAAGTCGTACTTCTCGCGGAACGCCTTGTTCGCCTCGGGCGCGTCGAACGAGATCCCAAGGATCTCGCAGCTCATCGCCTCGTAGTCGGCGGCCTGGTCACGCAGGCCCTTCCCCTCGATCGTTCAGCCGGGGGTGTCGGCCATCGGGTACCACCACAGCAGCACCCAGCGGCCGCGCAGGGAGGCCAGCGACAGGGGGTTGGCGTCCTGGTCGGGGACGGTGAAGTCGGGTGCGGGTGTCCCGGGCTCGAGCACGAGCTACACCGCGGCCTTCTCGAGCACGTGCACGCCACAGGCCGAGCCGAGGCCGATCACGTGGGTGAGGCCGACCTTCGCGCCCTCCACCTGGCGGTCGCCGGCCTCGCCCCGTAGGTGCGTGGCGACCTCGTAGAGGTTGGCGACGCCGGTGGCGCCCAGCGGGTGCCCCTTCGAGATGAGGCCACCCGACACGTTGACCGGGATCGCGCCGTCGCGCCACGGGCCCCGCTCGTCGATGAACTTGCCAGCCTCCCCCGGCGCGCAGAGCTGCAGGTTGTCGTAGTGGATCAGCTCCGCGGTGGCGAAGCAGTCGTGCAGCTCGACCAGGTCGAGGTCGGACGGGTCGACACCGGAGGTCTCGTACGCCTGGGCCGCGGCTTCGCGCGTGAGGGTATTGACGTCGGGCTGCACCTGGTCGGTCTCGGTCCACGGGTCGGAGGTGAGCACCGACGCGGAGATCTTGACCGCCCGCTTCCGCTGCTCGGCCGAGAGCGTCTTCAGCCGCTCCTCGGAGACCAGCACGACCGCGGCCGCGCCGTCGCCCGTGGGGCAGCACATGAGCAACGTGTTGGGGTAGCTCATCATCTCGGAGTTCATGATCTCGTCGAGGCTGAACGCCTTCTGGTACTGCGCGAGCGGGTTGAGGGTGGAGTGCTGGTGGTTCTTCTCGGCCACCTTGGCGAACTGCTCGAAGCCCACACCGCTGTGCCCGTGCGCGTACTCCATGCCGGCCTGAGCGAACACACCCGGCATGAGTCCGGTGCCGAGGATCCCCTCCACGCCCGTCACCGAGCCGTAGCGACCCCGGGGCTCGTAGACCTTCTTCGCCGCGGGGGCCCGGCCCGCCGCGCCGAGCAGTCCCTGCTTGCCCATCTGCTCGAGGCCCACCGCGAGACCCATGTCGGCCTCTCCCGACTTGATCGTCATGTACACCGTACGGACCGCGGTAGCACCCGTCGCGCACGCGTTGGCCACGTTGTAGACGGGGATGCCGGTCTGGCCGATCTGCTTCTGGAGCCGTTGACCCACCCCGCTCGACGCCTCGGCGAGGTTGCCGGCACCCAGCACGCCCATGTCGTGGATGGTCACACCGGCGTCATCGAGCGCGCCGATGGCGGCCTCGGCGCCGAGGTCGATGAGGTCCTTGTCGGGATAGCGGCCGAACTTCGTCATGTACGCGCCGAGGACCCAGACCGTGTCGCCCTGCACGCGGTCGCCGTTCTCGCTCACGATTCCTCCCTGCCGCTAGGCCGGCTCGAAGCCGAACGCGATCGCCTCGGTGCCGTCGTCGTCGGTGCCGGCGACGAAGGTGGTCAGCCCCACCTGCATCCCCAGGCTCACGCGCTCCGGATCGGGCTCCACGTTGACGAGATTGGACTTGACCACGCCGCCACCCGTGAGATCGACGATGACCGACACATAGGGCGTCGGGATGCCGGGCGCAGCGCGGTGCGTGACGGTGAAGCTACGCACGACGCCCTCGCGGCCGAGCGACCGCCGTGTGAACTCCCGCCCTCCGCACTTCGCGCAGGCGTTGCGCCGGTCGAAGTAGAGCGCGCCGCAGCTCGCGCACGCGTTGGCGACGAGATGCGGCTCGCCGTCGTCGAGGACGAGGTAGTCGACGATCGGGATTTGACTGCCCATGCGTGCACGCCTCCTGATGTGCCCACGCGCACCGTAACGCGATCACGTGATGCGGCGGTAGCGACGGGTGGCGAGCGGCACGAACACGAGCAGGATCCCGACCAACCAGGCCACCGAGTAGAAGAGTGGGCGGGTGGTGGGGCCGCCGAGGGTGAGCGCCCGGAGCGCGTTGGCGGTATTGCTGACCGGGTTCGCCTTGGCGAAGGCCTGGAGCCAGCCCGGCATCCCCCGGATGGGCACGAACACCGAGCTCGCGAAGGTGAGCGGGAAGATCCACACGAACCCGGCCGTCTGGGCCGACTCGACCTCACCCACGCTCAGGCCGATGGTGGCCGAGATCCACGAGAACGAGAAGCCGAACAGCACCACCAGTCCCAGCGCGGCCAGCGCGGGGATCAACCCGGTGTGGATGCGGAACCCGATGATCACGCCGACGAACGTCATCAGGAGCACGACGAACACGTTCCGGACAAGGTCGGAGAGCGTTCGGCCCGCGAGCACGGCCGAGCGCGCCATCGGCAGCGAGCGGAAGCGGTCGATCATGCCCCTCGAGAGGTCGTCGGCGAGCCCGACGCCCGTGTTGGTCGATCCGAACACGACCGTCTGCACGAAAATCCCGGGCATCAGGAAGTCGATGTACTTCACGCCCGGGGGCAACCCGGCCGAGACCGCGCCGCCGAACACGTAGTTGAACAGGAGCACGAACATCACCGGCTGCACGGTGGAGAACACGAGCAGGTTGGGGATGCGCACGTAGCGCAGGAGATTGCGCCGGGTCATCGCCAGCGCGTCGGACGCCGTCCACTGCACCGAGGTCATTTCGAGACCTCCCCATCCTCGGTGACCCCGTCCTCCGCGGCATGGCCGGTGAGAGCGAGGAACACGTCGTCGAGCGTCGGCTTGTGCAGGCTCAGGTCGGAGATCACGATGCCGGCGGAGTCGAGCTGCCGCACGGCCGCGGTGAGCACCGCGGCCCCACCCCGCACGGGTACGGTCACCCGGCCCGAGCTCTCGTCGACCTGGGCGTCACCGCCGTCGTCCGAGCCGATCGCCGCGACCGCGTCGGCCGCGGCGCGGGCCTGCGCGCGGTCGGTCACCGTGAGCTCCAGCCCCTCGCCGCCGACGCGTTCCTTCAGCTCGTCGGCGGTGCCCTCTGCGATCACGCGGCCGTGGTCGATCACCGCGATCCGGTGCGCGAGGTGGTCGGCCTCCTCGAGATACTGGGTGGTGAGGAGCAGCGTGGTGCCGCCGTCGACGAGCTGGCCGATCACGTCCCACAGCCCGAGGCGGCCGTGGAGGTCGAGCCCGGTCGTGGGCTCGTCGAGGAAGAGCACCTTCGGCCGGCCCACGAGACTGGCGCCGAGGTCGAGCCGGCGGCGCATGCCACCCGAGTAGGTCTTGACGGTGCGGTCGGCCGCGGCGACGAGGTCGAAGCGCTCGAGCAGGTCGGCGGCGCGCCGGCGCGCCTCGGTCTTGCTCAGGTGGTAGAGGCGGCCGACGAGCTCGATGTTCTCGCGGCCGGTGAGGTTCTCGTCGACCGCGGCGAACTGGCCTGCGAGCCCGATCACCGACCGCAGCTCGGTCCGCTGCCGGACCACGTCGTAGCCGGCGACCACCGCGTGACCCTCGTCCGGCTGGAGGAGGGTGGTAAGGATCTTCACCGCGGTGGTCTTCCCCGCGCCGTTCGGCCCCAGCAGCCCGAGCACCGTGCCCTCCGGGATCTCCAGGTCGACGCCGTCGAGGGCATGCACGGTCCCGAACCGCTTCTTCAGGCCCTCGGCCCTCACACCCATGTCCATGCTCGAGCCACGCTCCGATCCGGGATTCGGTGCCGCGCCCGTCAACTCGAGCCGGCCGACCACTATTCCAAATTGTCGCGACGAGAGGGAAGCCGCTCACGCGGGCTCCTTCCGGTTCTCGGGTACGAACCGGGGCCCGGGCCACCCATCGTCACCCGAGAACGAGGGGATGGGAGAGCCGCGAAACTAGGCTCGACGTCGCGCACGCGAGCGTGGCGGAACTGGCAGACGCGCCGGGCTTAGGTCCCGGTGCCCTTCGGGGCTTGGGGGTTCGAGTCCCTCCGCTCGCACGAGGCTCAGCAGGTGCCTCGGCTCATCGCGCCGGCGACGAGCCGGCCGCCTTGCGCAGCTCGGTGAGCGCCTCGGGGATCGCGGCGGCAAGGTCGGAGAGGTCGGGCACCGACTCGCGGCACGCCACGAGGCCGAAGCCCAGCGAGCCCTCGCAGCTCACCACGGTGACGTTGAGGCCCATACCGTCGTAGAGCGGCCCGAACGGGTAGAGGGCGACGAGCCGCGCGCCGCCGAAGTAGAGCGGCACCGGCGGACCCGCGACGTTCGACACGAGCAGGTTGCACACGGGCGGGAGCCGCTCGGCGAGGTGGAGGCCGGCGTAGAGCCGGGCGGCCATCGAGAGCACAGGCGGCCAGAGGAGCTCGAGCAACTCGAGCGGCGTGTCGCCTCCGATCGCCTCGTGCAGCTGCTTGGCCCGCTCGGTCTCTCGGCGGACCGCATCGAGGCGCGCGAGCGGGTCGTCGAGGTGCGTGGGCAGCCTCGCGAACATCACGGAGACCGCGTTGGCGGGGTCCGGCCCGCCCCCACCCCGCACCGACACGGGGACCGCCGCCACCAACGGCACGTCGGGCAGATCGCCGAGCTGGCCCAAGAAGCGGCGGAGCGCACCGCTCAGGACCGCGAGCACGACGTCGTTGACGGTCGCGTCGAGACGCTTGCGGACGTCGCGTACCTCGTCGAGCGAGATCGACGTGGAGGCGAGGACCCGACGAGGCGTGGGCACGGAGCTCAGCGCGGTGCGCGGCGCGGTGAACGGAAGGGTTGGCCGGCCCGGCGCGCGGAGGAGCCACCGACCGAGGCGGACCGCCGCGCGTCCGGTGCCGCCCACGGCGCGCCCCACGGCTGCCGGCTGCCGCAACGCCAGGTCGGCGAGCGCGCTCCCTGCGAGCGCGAACACCCCGGGGCGCAGCTCGACGGACGCCGGCCCGGTCTCGAGCGGCGATGTCTCTGTCTCGAGCGGCGGTGCCTCGGGCTCGAGCGAGAACAGCGAGGCCATGAACCCCATGCCCGCGACACCGTCCATGAGCGCGTGGTGGAGCTTCGCGACGACTGCGATGTGCCCCTGCTCGAGGCCTTCGACCACGTGCAGCTCCCACAGCGGCCGGTCGCGGTCGAGCGTTCGCTCGGCGACGCCGGCCACGAACGAAGCGAGCTCACGCGGCCCTCCGGGAGCGGGCAGCCTTGCCCGGCGGAGGTGGTACTCGAGGTCGAGGTGCGGGTCGTCGGCCCAGATCGCGCGCTGGAGCCCGAGCGGCATCGCGACGAGCCGGCGGCGCAACGGCGGCACGAGTCCGAGGCGCTCACCGAGACGGTCGCGGAACCCATCGAACGAGTAGCCACCCGGAACGGTCGACGGGTCGAGGACCATCGCGGCCATGACGTGCAGGGGATTGTCGGCCGTCTCGGCCGCGAGGAACGCCGTGTCGAGCCCGCTCAGGCGCCGCACCGCCATGTCCTCGAACCTCCGTCACCAGCCCGGCTTGCACCGGGTGCGGTCACGCTCGGCGCGGAATCTATTGGGCGGACACGGGGGCGGGTAGGGCCGGAAGACCAGGAACAAGTGTTCCCAAAGGTCCGGCCTTCCCGACCAGTCCCGACTCTGCGAGCGCGTCCTCGACGAAGGTTCGCACCCGCTGCGACCAGAAGAAGCCCACGTGACTGCCCGCGAACCACGCGATCCGGGGTCGCTCCCAGTGCGTCCACAGCGCCCGCACCTGCTCGCGGGGGTCCACGAGGCGGTCGGCGACGCCGGCGTAGATGTACCGCCGCTCATAGGGGACCCGGGCGGGAAGCGCGAGCGGGGAGACGACCCGGTGGACCTGTCGGGCCATCTCGCTCAGCGCGGCGTAGCGGGGCAGGCGGCGGAACCGCGCGGGCGCGTGCCGTTCGAAGAGTGCGGCAAAGTCGACCGCGGGGATCCCCGCGATCACGCACGCCAGGTCGTCTTCGACCCCGGCGAGGACCGCGGTCGTGTACCCACCCAGCGACAGCCCCTTCAGCCCGACCGCGACATCGCCCTGCGAGCGGATCCAGGAGATGAGCCGGCGCGTGTCCCACACTGCCTGCGCGACGCCGTGCACCGTGTCGAGCAGTTCGTCGGACGGGAACCCCACGCCGAACGGAAAGCCGTCGCGTCGCGGACCGTGGAGCGGCATCACCGGGAACGCGAGGTTGAGACCGAGCTCGCGATGCAGTCGTGCGGCGCGGAACCCGCGCAGGTCCGCGAACGGTTGGCCCATCCCTGCACCGTGGAGGCAGACGAGCCACGGCCTCGGCTCCTCGTGACGCAGCACCCACGCGTGGGCGGTGCGGTTGGCCTCGTAGCCGAGCCAGCGCTCGCGAGCGGGATCCTCGGGGTGCGGCTCGTAGCCGCTTGTGAACGTGCAACGCTCGTAGGTGAGCGACCCGAGCCGCGCGGGGACGAGCCGGGGCGCGGTGAGGGGCGGGGGCGGGGCGAAGAACGACCCGGGGTCGTCGAGCCAGGCCTCCCGTTCGTAGAGCGCGAGCGCTCCGGCCACCTCGTCCTCGATCCGGGCGAAGACCTCGGGCGGCTGGGGTCGTCGCCCCAGCTTGGCCAGGCCCAGCACGATCTCGTCGAGCGCGGCCTGCGCGGCGAGCGCAAGGTTCGAGCGCGGCACCGGCACCTCGCGGGCAGGCCCGGCGAGCCAGGCCTGCCCGACGAACGCCGCGAATCCGGGCACCGCGAGGAGCGCCTCGGCCCACCACATCCCCGTCGCGACGCGCGCCCGTCTCATCCCGCTGGTCGCTCGCCGCAGCGGTGCGAGAACCCGGCGGCCCAACCATCCGCTCGCGCCCGCCATCGTGGCGTTGACCTCCGAGCCTCGCATCGGTCTCCCGTCGAGGACGACTCGTGGGCCGAAGCATAGGCAGGCGGTCAGAGCTCCAGGAGGATCTTCACGGCGCCCGAGCGCTGTCGACCGGTGATCGTGAGCACCGCCCGGTCCCACTGCTCGAGCGGAAACCGGTGGGTGACGAGGGGCGTGAGGTCGAGCCCGCCCCTCACCATGTCGAGGTAGTGCTCGAACGCGTGCCGGCGGACGCCGCCCACGTCCTCGATCCCGAACGCGTTCGACCCGACGACGTGGAGCTCCTTGAAGTAGAGCGGCGTCCACTCGAAGCGGGCCGGGGCCTCGACGCCGCTGATCACCAGGGTGCCGCCGGTCGAGAGGCAGCGCATCGAGGTCTCGACGGTCTCGGGGCTCCCGACGGTGTCGTAGACGACGCCGGGGCCGTCCTGCAGCCACCGCTTGCCGCTCCAGGGCACCAGTGGCGTCGCGTCGCGCCGCACGGCCACCTCGGCGATCAGCTCGTCGGGCCGCGACGGGAGCACGACGTCGGCGCCGAGCTTCGTCGCGAGCTTCGCGCTCACCCCGGGCCGACTCACCGCCCAGATCTCGAGCGAGGGGTGAAGGTGGCGCAGCAATCCGATCGCCGCGAGGCCGAGCGTTCCGCAGCCGTAGACCATGGCCGGCAGGGTCGAGTCGGGTGGCCGTTGGAGGATTGAGTGGAGCGACACGCTCGCCGGGTCGGCCAGCACGGCGGCCTCGTCGCCGATGTCGGCGGGCACGGCGAACAGCCGGCTCTCGTGCGCGCAGAACCGCTCGGCGTGCGTGCCGCCCGCGCCCGCACAGTTCCCGAGGTGCAGCGCCGGGGGGAGGACCCCGCGGCGAAAGCTCCGGCACTGCGGGTAGCGGCCCGTGGAGCAGGCGTCGCATGGCGGTGCGACGTCGCGCGGCCCGCAGGAGAGCCACGGGTCGAGCACGACCCGCTCGCGGGTGTCGGCCCGGATGGCAACGGCCTCGTGGCCGAGAACGTGTGGGAACGAGATCAGCGCGGTCAGCGGGTTGTCGCGGGCGCCGTGGAGGAGCATCTGCTTGGCGTCGGAACCGCAGATGCCGCTCAGCACGGTCTCGCACACGACCCAGCCGTCGGCCGGCAGGACAGGCTCGGGCACCTCCTCGAGCCGGACCGGCGCGAAAGGCGCGACGTAGGCCCGCGGGCTCAGGCGCCTTCCCAGCATCGTGGCCGCCTGTCGCGGAAGGCTGTTGCGGAAGACCAGCGCCTTCATCGGGCTCCTCCTCGTCCGATGTCGCCTCGTGCGATGTTGATGCCGACGGTCATCTCGCGCACGTTCGCCTCCTCCCGGAGCCGGGGAGGAGATCGTCCCCGCGACGGGCGCGAGCGGCCAGAGGCCTTTGGTCCTTGCTGCAATGGCCCCGCGCCCCTGCTCGTCGCGCGAGCGGCGGCTCAGGCTCGGCGATGGGGTCGACGAGCGCCGCTCGGCCCGACCGGGTCGAAGGGGCCGGGTCGAAGGGGCCGGGTCGAAGGGAATTGGGCGGAGGGCACGCTCATGACCGCGGAGACGTGGTGGCTGCGGTGGGCAGCGTTGGTGCACCGGCGCTTCCGATCGCTGCTCGCCGTCTCCGTGCTGGCGACGGTCGCGCTCGGGTTCGGCCTTCCGATGCTCGCGTTCAAGTCGAGCCAGGACACGATGGTCCCGTCGGGCTCCCGCGTCTACCGCGACAACGTCCGCTACCAGCGTCAGTTCGGCGGAGATCCGATGATCGTCCTCTTCGAGGGTGACATCCGCCGGCTCTTCACGCCGGGGAACCAGCGGCAGCTCACCGCCCTCGAGCACGATCTCGAGCGCACCGGGCAGTACCACGCCATCATCAGCCCGCTGACCGCGGTGCGCTTCGGCGCCGACCAGATCGCCATCGCCCCGGATCTCGCGCTCGCCGCGACGGCGCGCGAGCAGGACTCGGCCGGGCGGGCGGCGCGCGAGCGGGCGTCGGCCGCCGGCGCGTCCGGCACAGAGCAGGAGCAGGCCGTCGAGGCGGCCCGTGCGCAGGTCGCCGCGGCGTTCAACGCGCGCGCGACGGCCGACGGGGCGCGGCTGGCGGCGGTCGGCGAGCAGTCGCTGGCCAATCCGCGGTTCGTCGAGTTCCTCGTGTTCGACGACCGCGGAGCCATCCGCCCCACGTTCCGAGGCGTCTTCCCGGACACGAGTCACGCCATCATGGTGGTGCGCCTCCGCGGAAACATGACGATCGACGAGCAAGCTCACGCGGCCGAGGGTGTCGTCGAGCTCACCCATGCCCGGCGCTTCGAGGGCATGAAGGTGCTCCCGACCGGCTCGCCGATCTTGCTCAAGGAGATCAACGATGGGATGAAGACCGACATGACGACCATGGGCGCGGTGGCGCTCGTCGTCATGTTGGTCGTGCTCCTGCTCGTCTTCCGGGCCCGCTGGCGGCTCCTCTCGCTGCCGCTCGTGCTGCTCGCGATCGTCTGGGCGTTCGGCCTGATGGGGTTCCTTCGCATTCCGCTCACGATGGTCACCATCTCGGGCCTCCCGATCCTGATCGGGCTCGGCGTCGACTTCGCGGTGCAGGTCCACAGTCGCTACGAGGAGGAGGCCACGGCCGGCGAGGAGATCGGGGTGGCGCTCGAGCGCGCCTTCACCAGGCTCGGCCCTGCGCTGGCAGTGGCCATGGTCGCGGCGGTCGTCGGCTTCCTCGCCCTGCGCATCTCCCGCGTGCCGATGATCCGCGACTTCGGCGTGATGCTCGCCGTGGGTGTGGTGGTGCTCTTCCTCTCTGCTCTCGTGGTGGTGCCGAGCGTGCTCGTCTGGCGCGACACGCGCCGGCCGGCGCGGGCCAGAGACTCGGCTCGCGAGCGTCTCGGGCTTGAGCGGGGGGTACGGACGCTCTCGTCGGTCGGCCGCGGGCACCCGTTCGCCCTGCTCGTGGCCTCGCTCGCGCTCGCGGCCGGAGGGGCGGTGGCCCAGCAGCGCATCATCGTGCAGTCGAACGCTGAGCGGTACATCCCCCAGGACAGCCCGGTGCTGCGCGATCTCCACCATGTGCGGGACATCGCTCAGTCCTCGGGCGAGCTGGGGCTGATGGTCGAGGCCGACGACGTGATGCGACCCGACGTGCTCGCGTGGATGGCCCGCTTCGAGGCGCGTCAGCTCCGGCGGCACCCGAAGCAGCTCTTCCGCTCGGGGAGCGTGGCATCGATCACCGAGACCGTCACCGGCTTCACACCCGTGCCCGAGGACACGCGGGCGATTCTCGGGGTTGCTCCGCAGGCCATCGGGCGGAGCTTCCTGAGCGGTGACCGGCAGCGGGCCAACATCGTCTTCGCCGTCGCGCCGGTCTCGCTCGGCGAGGAGAAGGACCTCCTCGCGGCGATGCACGCAGATCTCCGCCCGCCGCGGGGCGTGACCGCGACGCCGTCGGGGCTCACGGTCGTCGGGATCGAGGCCATCGACGCGCTCTCGGCCAACCGCGCACTGATGACATACGCCGCGCTGGTTGCCGTCCTGCTCTGGCTGCTCATCTCGCTGCGGAGCATCTGGAAGGCCGTGCTGCCACTGCTTCCCGTCGTCGCCGCCGTGGGCGCCGCGTCGATCGTCATCTACCTGCTCGGCATCGAGGTCAACGCGCTCAGCGCGCTGTCGAGCCCGCTCGTGGTCGCGACCTGCACGGAGTTCTCGGTCTTGGTCATGGCTCGCTACCTGGAGGAGCGGCGGAACGGTCACCCGCCGGACGACGCGATCGCGACCGCCTCGCTTCGGATCGGCCGCGCGTTCACCGCGTCCGGGCTCACCATCGCGGGCGGCTTCGGCGTGCTCGCATTCTCCGGCTTCCCGTTGCTGTCGAACTTCGGCATCGTCGTCGCGGTGAACGTGCTGGCCGCCTTGCTGGCAGCGCTGGTGGTCCTCCCGCCGTTGCTCCGCCGGGCCGATCGCCATCTCGTGGCAACGCGGGCGTCCGGTGAAGGCAACCGTCATGCCCCGGTGGCGCGGTCGCGGCTCCCGGTTCCGTCACGCTGAGCGCGTCGCCCTGTGCTCGTCGCCCTGTGCTCGTCGCCCTGTGCTCGTTACACGGTCAGCCGTCGACCACGCGGGCCGTCTTGTAGCCCGACCGGGGCAACGCACCGCGCTCGAGCACCTCCACCGTGGCCTCCGCGCCCACCTGCTCGCGGATCGCAGCCGCGGCCCGACGAGCGAGATCCACCTGATCCGTCTCCCCGAGCCCGGCCTCGACCCGTACGACCAGCGCGGCATCCGGCTCGGACGGCCGCACGACCACGAACTCGAGTGAAGGCTCCGCGAGCTCGGACACACCGGCCCGCAGGGCGCGCTCGATCTCGGCGACCTGGAAGCGCCGGCCCTGCGACGCGAGGAGGTCCTTGAACCGGCCGCCCCAGAAGCCGCGGATCGTCGTCTCGCCACACGAGCACGGCTCCCGCGTGATCGCGGCGGCCTCCTCGAGGTCGTAGCGCAGCAAGCCGTTGTCGCGATCGAGGGTGGTCACGACGAGGTTGCCCCACTCACCGTCGGGAACCTCGCGGCCGGTGGCTGGGTCGACGGCCTGGACCACCGCCCAGTCCTCGTGCAGATGCGCACCCGCGCTCCGGCCGCAGGCGCCACCGAGATACGCGTAGGACTCGAGCCCCGCGGTCATCAGCGGCGCGCCCTTCCCGCCGCCACCCATCGACGGGATGCGCAGCCCGACGTCGGCGGCGGGGTCGAGGCCGAGCCGCTGGCACACCTCGAAGTAGCGGCCGAGCGAAAAGCCGACAAAAGGGATGTCGGGCTTGAAGCGCATCCACGCCCGGATGCCCTGCTCGGCGAGCTCGTCGGTGTCGGGCGGCGGCACCCAGATGTTCAGCAGCCCGAAGTACTCGTAGGTGCCCGACAGCATCGCGCCGCCGCCGTAGAGGTAGGCAGGGTGCGCGTGCGTCACGCTCATGCCGGGCCGGTACCCGAGCCGCCACCAGCTGCGTGCCGCCGACTCGTACTCGACCCAGATGTCGTGACGGGTCCACAGCGTGACGGTCGGGGTCCCGGTCGTGCCGGTCGACTGGCCGAGGCGGACGCACGCGGTAGGAGGCGTGAATCGGTAGTCACCCCACGGCGGGACCTCGGCCTCCGAGTCGCGCAGATCCTGCTTGCGCGTGAGCGGGACCGACATGAGATCGTCGACGCCGCGGACGTCGCCCGCCGAGCTGATGCCGGCCGACTCGAGCCGACGGCGGAAGAGCGGAACCGGCACATCGAAGACGCGCCCGATCAGCGCGCGGACCCGCTCGTCCTGGAGCGCGCGCCGCGCCTCGGGGTCCATCGTCTGTGCCTCGGGGTCCCAGAACGCCTGCGCCGGATCCCGAGGCGCGGGGCCGAGCACTCCCGGGTCCCATGTCGGCATGGCTCCTCCCGAGCTCGCGAGCGAGAGCCCGACCATCATGGCTCGCCCTCATCCATCCCGGGCGCCCCCAAGGACCGAACGGATCGACGGGAGCGACGCGGGTGTGGTCCACCGCTTCGGCGCCGGCCGGGTTTACCCTCGCCCTGGACCTCCCGCGCCGAGGAAGGGGTGGTCGATGATGCTGATCGTGGTCGCCGTCGTCGTGGCCATGCTCGCCTTCTCCCTCGGCTTCTTCACCGCGTGCCTCCTGGCCGCGACCAGCCGGGACGATGACGTCGCCGAGGAGCGAGCCGCGGCTTCACGCCCCGTGCGGGTGCTCTCACGCGGCTGACTGGTCCTCAGCGCCGTTTCTTGCCCCGGCGGAAGCGCGACTTCTTGCGCTTCGACTGGAACTCGGCGAGGACCTCCGGCGCGGCCGTGTTCACGATGTCCTCCGCCGCGTCGAGCAGCGCGGCGACCTCCTCGCCCTCGGGCTCGGACTCGGGCGGCGCGGCCGAGTGACCGAGGCTGCCGTACTGCCAACCCGCGTCGAAGCGGCGCTTGGTGAACGACGGGCAGTCGTCGGGGCAGCGCCAGGGCGCCTCGGGAGCGAGATCGAGGCCGCACCTCCGCACGATCTCACCGGTCGGGTACGTGCGGCTGTCGTAGTGCCGGCAGTCGGTCCGCATGGGCATGGCCCCATTGTTGCGCACCGCCGCCGCACGCCGGGCGCGGGGGCGCGCGGCCCCGATCCGGGCACTCCAGCTAGCCCAACCACTCCGGCGCGTGATCGAGCAGGTAGCGGCTCACCGCCAGGCAGCAGTCGAGGGTCGCGCACGGGACCTCCTCGCCCCGGCGCATTCGTACGAGGGACACGCGCTGGTGCGCGACGACGCGGAGGCTGCGCTCGGGCGCGTCCGTGGCGGCCGGGTAGGAGTCGATCGCGGACACCTCGAGTGGGAGGTCGGGCCCGCCCTCGCCCGCGAGCTCCGTGGCGAGCACGAGCAGGTCGGGGCCGCGCGGCAGCGGCGGCAGCGCCCACGTGAAGCTGAGCGGGAAGTGGAACTCGTCGGGTGGCTCCTCCTCGTCGCCGACACCCACGACGAAGTCCTCGAAGCCGAGCAGGACACGCGGATCGACCTCGAGCGACAGGTACAGGTCGACCGGGCCCTCGCACCCCTCCTCCGGGTGGAGGTCGACCTCCCACGTCTGGCGCAGCGAGTAGCTCTCGACGAAGTGCCGCTCGTCGTGGACGTGGAAGCCGTGCTCGACCGCGTGGTCCTTCAGGTCGGCCACGAATCCGGCGACGTCGATGACGGCCACGGTCGGTCCTATTCGCCGAACGCGGCCCGCAGGGCGCCGACCGTGTCATCGAAGGCCTGCTTCCCCGGATCGAGGACGGCGTGCATGATCAGGAAGTCGTGGAAGACGCCGTCGTAGCGCGTCACCACAACGGGCACGCCGGCGACGGCGAGCCGCTGCGCGTAATCCTCGCCCTGGTCGCGCAGCGGGTCGAACTCGGCCGTCACGACGAACGCGGGAGGCAGGCCCGACAGGTCGGGGGCGCGGCAGGGCGAGACCCGCCAGTCGTCAGCGTCGGCCGCGGAGCGCAGGTAGAGCTCGTAGAACCACTGCATCGACGCGCGCTCGAGGAAGTAGCCCTCCGCGTTGGCACGCATCGAGGCACTCTCGAACTCGTGGTCGGTGACGGGGCAGACGAGGAGCTGGAAGACGAGCGGGGGTGCGCCGGTGTCACGCGCGAGCAGACTGACGACAGCCGCGAGGTTGCCTCCCGCGCTGTCCCCCCCGACGGCGATCCGGCTCGGGTCGCCACCGAGCTCCTCGGCGTGTTCGTGGGCCCACGTCGCGGCCGCGTACGCGTCGTCGACGGCAGCGGGGAAGCGGTGCTCGGGCGCGAGGCGATACTCGACCGAGACGACGATGCAGTCGGCCGCGTTGGCGAAGGCGCGGCAGGTGCCGTCGTGGACGTCGAGGTCGCCGAACATCCAGCCGCCGCCGTGGAAGTACACGAGGACGGGGAGCGCCGGCTCGTCGCTCGGTCGGTAGACGCGGACCCTGATGTCGCCATCGGGGCCCGGGATCGTCCGGTCCTCGACCTCCGCGACGGCCTCCGCGCTCGGGATCAACATCGCCCTCGTCGTGGCCCTGACCTCCTCGGGCGTGTGGTCCTGCACCCTTCCGAGGGGCGTGGCGTTCACCACGTCGAGGATCAGCTGCGCCTGCGGGTGCAGCGGCATGGGGCTCCTTCCGGATCCGGTCGACTCAAGCGTCGCGCAGCAACGCCGCGAGCGCGCGCAACGCTCGACCGCGGTGCGAGAGCGTGTGCTTCTCGGCCGTGGTCATCTCGGCGAACGTGCGGCCGCCGCCCTCGAGCGGCTCGAACACCGGGTCGTAGCCGAAGCCACCCGCGCCGCGCGGCACGGAGGCGATGACGCCCTCGACCTCACCCCGGCCCAGCAGCTCGTGCCCGTCGGGGAAGCACACCACCGCGACCGTCGCGAACCGGGCCGTCCGCCGCTCGGGGGCGACATCCTCGAGCTCACGCAGGAGCCTCTCGACGTTGTCGGCGTAGGTCGCGTCGTCGCCCGCGAAGCGGCCCGCGCGCACGCCCGGAGCGCCACCCAGCGCGTCGACCTCGAGCCCGGTGTCGTCGGCCAGCGCGGGGAGGCCGACAGCCGTGCACAGCGCCCGCGCCTTGAGCCGGGCGTTGTCGGCCAGCGTGGCGCCGGTCTCTTCGACGTCCGGCACGTCGGCCGGCCGCGGCACCAGCTCGATCGCGAGCGGCAACGTGGCGAGCACGTGGTGGATCTCGCGCGTCTTGTCGGGGTTGGCGGTGGCGAGCACGATCCGCAATACCGGCCGGCTCACGTGCTCCGCGGCGGAGCCGGTGTCGCGAGCGTGGCGCGTTGCAGCTCGAAGATCTCGCCGATGCCCTTCTCGGCCAGGATGAGCAGGTCGTCGAGCTCGGAGCGGGTGAACGGAAGCCCTTCTGCGGTTCCCTGCACCTCGATGAACCGGCCCGAGCCCGTCATCACCACGTTCATGTCGACCTCGGCGCGCACGTCCTCGGAGTAGTCGAGGTCGAGGTGGGCGAGTGCGTCGACGACGCCTACCGACACCGCCGCGCACTGGTCGGTGACGGGATGCGCGGCCATCTTCTTCGCCGCCACGAGCCGCGAGCACGCGTCGTGCAGGGCGACGTAACCACCGCAGATCGAGGCGGTGCGGGTACCGCCGTCGGCTTGGAGCACATCGCAATCGACCGTGATCTGTACCTCGCCCATCACCTCGACGTCGGTGATCGCTCGCAGCGAGCGGCCGATGAGCCGCTGGATCTCCTGGGTACGGCCCGAGGGCCTGCCGCGCGCGGCCTCGCGCTCGACCCGCTCTGCGGTCGAGCCCGGCAGCATCGAGTATTCGGCCGTCACCCAGCCGCGACCCTGGCCTCGCAACCAGGGTGGGATCCGCTCCTCCACGGACGCCGTGCACAGCACGCGCGTGCGCCCCATCTCCACGAGCACCGACCCGGCGGCGAACTCGGTGAAGTCGCGCGTGAACGCGACCGGTCGGAGGTCGTCGGGCTCGCGCCCGTCGCGCCGGATGCCCATGGGAGTGCTCTCAGACCCTCGTGACAAGATGCGGAGCGGCGAGCGTGACGGACTCGCCGAATGCCTCCGATCCTTCCTCGACCGAGGCGATGGGGTCGAGCCGAGGCCAGAGGTGGGTGAGCATCAGGCGCCGGGCCCGAGCCTCGCGGGCACCGATCCCGGCCTCGTGGGCGGAGAGATGGAGCGTGGCCGGCCGGTTGTCGTGCTGGTAGGTGGCCTCGGAGAGGACGAGGTCGGCGCCGGGCTCGAACGCGCCCACGGTCCACGACGGTCCGGTGTCGGCCGTATAGACGAGGCGCTTGCCGTCGCCGCGCACCTCGACTGCGTGCGTCGGCGGCGGGTGGTCGGTGCGCGAGAACACCAGCTCGAGATCGCCCAGGGTGGTGCGGTCGCCGTCGCCCACCACCCGCCAGTCGAAGGTGCCACCCCAGTCGGTGATGAGCGAGCCGAGGTGCTGCTCGAGGCCGGCTGGGGCGTACACGGGGAGGTCGGAGCGTTCGAGCCCGTAGCGGAGCAGCACCTGCAGCCCGTAGATGTCGACGCAGTGGTCGGGGTGCTCGTGGGTGAGCACCACCGCCGAGAGGTCCTCGATGGCGACGTGCTGCTGCAGGTTGGCGAAGGTGCCGTTGCCGCAGTCGAGCCATACCACGGTGCCGCCGGCGCGCACCAGGTACCCACTGCACGCGGCGGTGGGCGACCCATAGGAGCCGGAGCAGCCCAGCACGATCAGGTCCATGCCCAGGCCTCCACCGTCTCCACCTCGGGACCGAGGAAGCGAGCGCCGAGCCGCCGGAACACGTCGACGTCGCCACTGGTGATGAACCGGCGCGTCGGCGTGCCGGTGCTCGCGGCCGCCAGTCCCGCGCTGCCGACACGGGCAGCGGCGGGGACGAGGATGCGCCGCACCTCGAACGCGGTCTCGTCGGCGCTCGACACGAGCACGACGTCGCGGCCCATCACGTCGCCGATGGTGCGGGCAAGCAACGGGTAGTGCGTGCACCCGAGCACCATCGTGTCGACCCCCGCCTCCCGCACCGGCGCGAGGAGCCGCTCGGCGAGCACGTGCACTTGATCGGAGCCGACGTCGCCGGCCTCCACGAACTCGACGAAGCCCGGGCAGGCCGCGCAGGTCAGCTCGATGCCGGTGCCCTCCGCTGCCCGTTGGTACGCACCCGAGCTCACCGTGCCCACGGTGCCGATCACGCCCACCCGCCCACTGCGAGTGACCGCCGCCGCGGCTCGGATCCCGGGCTCGACCACGCCCACCACCGGGAGATCGAGGCGGGCGCGCAGCGCGTCGAGCCCGGCCGACGCCGCGCTGTTGCACGCGACCACGATCATCTTCACGTGCTGCTCGACGAGCAGGTCGGCGATCTCGATCGCGTGCTTCTGCACCTCGTCGCCGGGCTTCGACCCGTAAGGGAACCGGCCGGTGTCGCCGAAGTAGACCACCGGCTCCCGCGGCAGCAGGTCGATGAGCGCGCGAAGCACGGTGAGGCCGCCCAGCCCCGAGTCGAAGACGCCGATCGGCCCTTCGGTCATCGGCGAGACGCTACCGGCTGGGGCCGGCGGCGCGGCGCAGCCGATCGGCGACCGCTGCACCCACGCCCTCCTCGCGGGGGGGCACGGCCAGCAGCACGTCGAGGCCGAGCCGGTCGGCTTCGCGCAGGCGCGCGTAAAGCACGCGGGCGTATTCCTCGGCCGAGCACGGCAGATCGAGCACGACGAGCCCGTCCGGGAGGCCGGGCGGCCGGGCCGCGGCAAGGAGGCCGACGCGCTCACCCCGGGCGAGCAGCGCGACAGCCTGCGCCACGACCTCGTTGTGACCAACGACCACCACCGCGGCTCGCGGCGCGTAGTGCGACGCGAGCGAGCCGGGGCCGCGGGCCGCGCCCGGCGCCCGCGCCGGCACCAC
>OBEQ011836853.1_pt1 | contig 19003 bp, 13 predicted proteins | sample 1670901 | NCBI WGS metagenome assembly OBEQ01 (sample SAMEA104232315, study PRJEB22302) | groundwater metagenome | biome: forest; feature: aquifer; material: groundwater | place: USA | collected 2011-08-07 | depth 5.4 m
GGTGTTAATGTAAGCCCAATTAAATCAGTTGCTGCAATTGTCCACGAACCATCACCATTATCGGTGCCGGCAGAAAGGGTGACGCCATTTGGTAGGTTAGAAATAGTGATTTCTGAGATATTTCCAGTTGAGATGAAATCAGATAAAGCGGCGGATAAATTTAATGCGATAGCGGTATCTTGATAACCCGTGATGTCATTTAAAGGTAATGTCACTAATGTTGGAATAGGTATTGCAGGTTCTATTGGCGTAATTATTAATGGTGGCTCTACATCAATATGTAATGAACCATGTAATGAAAGTGACTCACCATTATTTATATTTGCAGTTGCAGATAATGTCAAATCAAAATCCGTATCTGTTGATGGTGTTAATGTCAAACCAATTAAATCAGTCGCTGCAATTGTCCACGAACCATCACCATTATCAGTGCCGGCGGAAAGTGTCACGCTATTTGGTAGGTTAGAAATAGTGATTTCTGAGACATTACCAGTTGAGATGAAATCAGATAAAGCGGCTGATAAATTTAATGCGATGGCAGTATCTTGATAACCAGTAATATCATTTAAAGGTAATGTCACTAATGTTGGAATAGGTATTGCTGGCATTGCTGGTTCTGTTGGAATTGTTGGTGTGATTATTAATGGTGGTTCTACATCAATATGTAATGCACCATGTAATGAAAGTGACTCACCATTATTTGTTGTAATAGCAGTTGCAGATAAAGTTAAATCAAAATCTGTATCTGTTGTGGGTGTTAATGTAAGCCCAATTAAATCAGTTGCTGCAATTGTCCACGAGCCATCCCCATTATCGATCCCAGCGGAAAGTGTCACACCATTTGGTAAGTTAGAAATAGTGATTTCTGAGATATTTCCAGTTGCAATAAAATCAGATAAAGCAGCAGATAAATTTAATGCAATGGCGGTATCTTGATAACCAGTGATGTCATTTAAAGGTAATGTCACTAATGTGGGTAGAGGTATTACGGGTGCAGCTGGTTGTGTTGGAATTGTTGGTGTGATGATTAATGGCGGTTCCACATCAATATGTAATGAACCATGTAATGAAAGTGATTCACCATTATTGGTTGTCACAGAAGTTGATAATGTTAAATCAAAATCCGTATCTGTTGTTGGCGTTAATGTAAGCCCAATTAAATCAGTTGCTGCAATTGTCCATGAACCATCGCCATTATCAGTGCCAGCGGAAAGTGTTACACCATCTGGTAAGTTAAAAATAGTGATTTCTGACACATTTCCAGTTGAGATGAAATCAGATAAAGCGGCAGATAAATTTAATGCGATGGCGGTATCTTGATAACCTGTGATGTCATTTAAAGGCAACGTCACTAATGTTGGTAGAGGTATTGCTGGTTCAGCAGGTATTGCGGGTATTGTAGGTTCCGTTGGTACCGCTGATGTGATTGGAGTAGAAGTATCAATTAAAGATGAAGAAGGCGATGAAGACGGTAATGAAGCTGAAGGCGAAGACGATGATAATGGTTTTTCTACTTCACTATTTATATTACTATTTACATTATTATTTATACTGCTATTTATATTATTATTGACGCTGTTATTTACATTGCTATTTATGTTGCCATTTACATTATTATTGACACTGTTATTTATAGTTGTATTTGTAGTTTCTTGCTGATTAATTTGTCCCTCGCTATTTCCCCTATTACCTGGTGGAGGCGATGCAGCAGATGCAGTAGGTGCAGCAGGCGCAGTATAAGTAGACGTGGTCGACGTGCCGCCGCTAGAATTTAATGGCAAAGTTGAATGTTGAGATTCTTTATGCGCAGAAGCAGCAATGTTTTTTTCATCTGGATTAATAGTAAAATTAGCAGATTTTTCTTTCATTCCTTCTTGTGCCATATTATTTTTATTTGTCTGATTAGTTTCTTTTGAGGTAGCAACATGTTGTGTATCTGGTTTTTCTAACAAAGATTTATTTTCTGTCGCAGATGAACTTTCTTTTGAAGCTATATCATATTGTTGATGTCCTTTATGCAGAACACCATAATTTTTAGCATGATCTTTTTCAGTAATATCAGTTTTTTCGTTAGAAGAATATTCATGTGCATCTAATTTTTGCGATGATACATTTTTTGATGCATTTGATGCATTTGATGCATTTGATGCATTCGACTCATTTGCTGAAGATGTATCTCCAGATGATTTAGGATGTTTTCCTTTTGTGTTAGCCATAGTAACCACTCCTACTTAATTATCTTTCATTAATTATTTTTTATTGGTTATCTTTCATTAACTATCTTTTATTAACTATTTTTCATTGATTATCTTTCATGAAAAGAAGATGTAAATGCAGTTTGAATTGGTTTTAATAAATATTTCATTAATGATTTTGTGCCAATATCAATGTCTGCTTCCACCGTCATTCCTGGTAACAATCGATTTTGCGTAGGATCATTACCGACATAATCATTATCTAAACGAATAGTGCCTTTGTAATAAGGAACATTTTTTTCATCAGAAAAAGTCGTCGCAGAAATAGTAGTTAATTTTCCAGTGACCATGCCATAGCGCGTGTAATCAAATGTTCTCACTTTTATTTTTACGTGGTCACCCACTTTAATGTGACCTATATCGGTGGTGGCTATTTTTGTTTCTACCACTAATTCTTCATCTAAAGGGATGATTTCTAAAATCACACCACCTGGTTGGATGACACTACCAGGATGAATTTGTAATCCTTGAATTAATCCATGAATAGGCGATTTAATATTTAAACGATTCATTCTATCATCTAATTTTTTAATCAGATGTTCTGTTTCAATATATTCTGCTTTGGTTTTATCAATTTCTCCTTCTGTTTGATTGACCATTTGTTGTATGCGTAAATGATCTCTTTCTGAGGCCGCTCCTCTTTTAACTAAGATATCATACATGGTCAATTCTTTTTTCTGTAATACTAATTGTTCTTCTAACGTTTCTAATCGTCCAGCAAAATTCATTTTTCTCTGGCGGAGTTCATTTAACTGTACATTCACAATAGATAAATCATTTGTTCCTTCTACTAATTCAGCGGCTTTGCTTTGTAATTGCTGTAATTCAGCAAGTACAGCAGTAGAATCCAGTTTCAATAATAATTGCCCAGGTTTTACTTCTTCACCTTCTTTTATATACACAACAGAAACAATTCCACCTTCTAAATGTTGAATAATATGCGCTTTGTCTTTTGGAACAATTTCTCCAAACGTTACGGCGGTTTCTTCTATTTTGGCAAAAGATGCCCACAATAAAAGTGCTAATAAAATAGCGCAAATAATACCTATTAAAATAATAATAAGCAGAGAACCATTATTATTTTCCAAACGTTCAGCAGGCGGTAAATAATTTAATTGAAACCGACGACGTAATAAATCTAACAGAGAAATATTACCAGCATGATTATCTCCAGAAAAAATACTTTTCATTGTAAAAACTCCTTCGGTAAGCGTGGTAATATTTGATTCGTTTGACCGGCAAGTAATAATTGACCTTCATGTAATAAAATAATTTTATCAGCCGCCTTAAGATGTGATGGTCTATGCGTAATAATAAAAATAGTTGAATGACCACGAAAATGTTTAATTGCTTTCAGTAGCGCGGCTTCACCTGCTTGATCTAACGTATTAGCAGGTTCATCTAACAAAATAATGGCAGGATGTTTTAAATAATTTTGTGCTAATGCTAAGCGCTGCATAAAACTAGAAGGAAGATTTAAGATGATTTGATCATCTAAATGAGTATTAAGACCGTGAGGTAATGCTGCAATATCTTCAGTTAAATGCGCATATTCAATTGCTTGCATTAATTCTTTTTCGGTTGCGATCAAATTAGCAAGATATAAATTTTGCGCGATAGTGCCATAAAAAATAGAAGGTTTTTGTGAGACATAGCCAATCGCATTACGTAATTCAAACGGATCCATTTGCCGAATATCTTGATGATCAATATAAATTGTGCCTGCTTGCGGTTTGTAAAGCCCCAGTAATAAATTAAAAATAGTTGATTTACCAGAACCATTGCGACCTGTAATAGCAACTACTTCGCCAGTATTTACTATAAAACTAGTATTCATTAAAGCGGGATCAAGTGTATTAGGATAACGAAGCGTGACGCGATTGAAGCGCACATTTCCATGAAAATGATTCAGTGGTGTTGCAATCACACTGGGTTCTCTTTCCACTTCAATCAGCATTAATGCATTCAATTGGCGAATACTTGATTGGAATTGACTGATGCGGGTTTGATTAGCGAATAACATTTTCATGGGCGACAAAACGCGCCATACCAACATCATAATGGCAATGAGCGCACCCACGGTTATATTATTCGATAATATTTTTATCGCACCAAAACTAATAATACTCAAAGCAGTCAACATCATTAAGAGATCAGAAATCGTATTTACAAACGTGGTCATCATATTATTTTTAAAATTAGCAAGCGCAGATTTTGCTGCCAAGGTTCGATAGCGATGACACCAAGTTGGAATCGTGCCGGTGTATTTTAATGTTCGAATATAACGTAATGCTTCCAAGGTGAGTTCTTGTTTATCGCTAGCATTTTTAGCGGATTGTTCAATGCGGGCATTAATAGCAGGGCGCAAAAAATAAAATAATACAAGGTAAACACTGATCATGATTAATGGAATAAAAACTAATGTTCCGCCTAAGATGGCGATGGTCGCAAGAAAGAGAATGGCAAAAGGTAATTCAAAGACGAGATTAAATAAAGGCCCGGTAAAAAAATCGCGAATATTATCAAAATCGCGAATACGCGCAATTTGAGCGCTGACAGAAGCACTTTCTGTATAGGAAGCGGGTAAAAATAATAAACGTTCTAATACCGCATTTCCTACTTTATTATTTATTTTTCTTCCTACAAACGCCAACAGTTTTGATTGCACTAATTGCAAGATTGCTATTCCAACAATCGTTATTAATACACCTATAGTAAATTCGTTGAGTAATGTTTGAGATTTGCTAGGAATAACTTGATCGTAAATGATCATGCTAAATAATGGAATGCTTAATGATAATGTATTTGCAACAAAACTAGCAAAAAAAGCGCTATAAAAAAAACGATTAAATTGATTAAGAAGATGTTTAAACCAATGGGCGCGCCGAGCATAAGTTGCAGTTGCCATTGATTCCATGCGTTGAAAATAATAAACCGTTCCATTTAACGAAGGAAGCGGAATCTTTTTTTCTTTTGCAGAAGAACCGTCTAATATAAAAATTTCCTTATCTGTTTTATCAAGTATTAACATCACTTGATGAGTATTGCTCATAAATAAACACGGTACAAAAGCCGGATCAATCAATTTTACATTGATGTTAAAAGAAGAATATTGATAGCGTAACGCATGCATTGTTTGTAAAAAATCGTTTATATTTAATTTATCTGTAAAATAGGGAATGGCTTCTAATAAATGCCTTCTTTCCCCTGGCCAACCTAATGCTTTTAATAACGGTTCTAAGCAATGAATCAATGCAATAGATTGTTCTTCTGATAATTGACTGTTTTCTGAAACAGTTTTTTTTATTTTTTCTTGCATAAATTACCTCGTTTGTTCTAATTTTTTATGCTGTAAGGTATAAACATGATCTGCTAATTGCAATAAAGAAGGACGTTGTGATACTAAGATCCAAGTGCAGTGACCACGATATTGCGCAAAAATAGATTTTAAAATTGCATCTGATCGCATATCAATCGTCGTATTTGCTTCATCAAATAAAATAATTTTGGGTTGGCTAATTAACGCGCGCGCGATGCAAATACGTTGTTTGAGGCCATAGGGTAATGTTTCGACAGCTTGTTTACCTACTTCTGTTTCGTAACCTTTAGGTAATTGTTGAATATCGTGTGTCAGCCCCAACATTTCTGCAATACGTTTTGCTTGTTGGGTTAAATGCGGTCGGAACAGCGTAATATTTTCTATTAACGTGCCGTTAAATAACACGCCTTGCTGGGGAATATAAGCGATTTTCTCGCGCACACTTTGTTGATCGTAGTCTTGAATATTTTTGCCATCAATGAGTAATTTTCCTTCAGTGGGCGTCAAAATTCCCATCATTAACCATAATAAAGTACTTTTACCCGATGCGTTTTCACTCTGTAAGCCAATCATTTCTCCCGCGTTAATATGAAGCGATATATTGCTAAATAACCACGGCTGATTTTCAGTGTATCTAAAACTAATATTTTCTAATGTTAATTCACCTTTTACCGTTGAAATTTTTGGAAATGTTTTTCCATGTTCTTGTGGCAAATGTGCAATTTCTTGTAATCGTTTTTGTGCTTGTTTCACTGCTTGCAATCGAGCCCAAATAGTTGTTGCCCGATTGACAGGTTGTAAAATCCGATTAGAGAGTAATATGCACGCCGCTAAACCACCAATAGTTAAATGACCATGAATGACCATGATCGCGCCAAATAAAAGCGTAAAAATAGTGACTAATTGCGAGATAATATTGCTTGAAAGTAGTGTCGTCGCACTTTTTAATACGAGTTGATGATCAGCGTGAGATGCTTTTTCTTGTATGCGTTCGTAACGACGTAACATTTGCATTTCTAATGCCATGCTTTTAATAGAGTGAATATTAGTTAAACTGGAAATAATAAAATTAATTCGTTTATCATCAGCTTCACGTTTGGTTGTTAGACAACCACTTAATTGTTTGCCAAAAATATGTGCCGCGTAAGCAAGTACACTCAGCAGTATTAAAGGAACAAGTACTAACATGCCGGCAATATAAAAAAATAAAGCAATGAATACTAAGACAAAAGGAATATCTAAAATAATGGTAATGACTTGGGTGTTAAAAAAATCCTTGATGACTTGAATAGAATTAAGATGCTCAAGATAAACACCTGTTCCTATCAATTCATAATCGGTAATTTTCGAATTTAAAATCCTAGAAAACGCTTCAACACTAATTATATATTCATAACGTGCATCTAACCATCCGGTGACAAATGCTCGTAATATTCTTAATATATTTTCTAAGATCAGTGCGCTGCCTACACTAAAAGCTAATAATAATAATGTATATACCGCTGCATTAGGAACAATACGGTCGTAAATTTGTAATAACATGATGGGAAATGCGAGTGAAAGTACATTAATAAATAAAGTGGAAGCCACTATACCAATCAAGAAGCTCGTGGGTGTAATCAAATATTTTAATTGTTGGATAAAAGCTGTTTCTTTAAGTAAATCCTTTTCTTGAATCATTGCACTCCTCCTTGTAATGAAGAGATAGTGAAGAGAGAGATAGTGAAGAGTAACGAATATTTTTTTTATTTAGTCACTATAATGAAACGATAAACCATTATAATGGAATAACAGAATAAGATTCTTAAGGTGAAAATAGTTTTATCTTGTTGATAAGAACGAATTAAAAATTAAATTAGCATTATTAAGCTAGAAAAAGAAGGAGTTTTTGCATGCCAGCCGCACCGCTATCACCCGATGAAAATGAACGACTCGCTGCTTTGTATGAATATAAAGTTATTGATACGGCAGCAGAAGAAATTTTTGATCATATTACTTATCTCGCTACAAAAATATGTAATACACCTATTTCACTGATTAGCTTGGTTGATCGTGATCGGCAATGGTGGAAATCTAATATTGGATTACCTGGCCATGAAACACCACGCGAATATGCATTTTGCTCTCACAGTATTCTCGGTTATGAATTAATGGAAGTAAAAGATGCCAGCAAAGATGATCGATTTTTTGATAATCCTTTAGTAACGAATGATCCTAATATTCGATTTTATGCGGGTATGCCACTGGTTAATGCGCAGGGTTTTAAATTGGGAACATTATGTGTGATTGATAGAGAACCTAAAGAATTGACAGCAGAACAAAAAGAATTATTATCGCTCTTATCCAAGATTGTGATGACACTGCTTGAATCAAGAAAGATAATTTCTGAAAATTTGATTGAACATGAAAAATTTACTGAAGCACTTAAAAATTCAAATAATAAGTTAGAAAAAAAATTGAATGAACAAAAACAAAATACACAAATTATTATGTTATTTAGCCAAATGAATGGTATGTTGCAATCAAGCATCACCAATGAAGAAGCGTATTCGGTTATTAGCAAATTTTGTCAGAAAATATTTCCCATGGTGTCTGGCACTGTCTATTTGACCCACGCATCGCGAGATTATCTGGAACCTATTATCACGTGGAAAAAACCTCATTCATTAGATGAATTATTTATTTATAATGATTGTTGGGCTTTGCGTCGTGGACAATATTATTCTGTAAATAATCCTATTAATGATTTAATTTGCAAACATTTCCAGCAAAGTAATTCAAATAATTCTAATTCTATGTCAGCTTATATGTGTTTACCATTAATGGCACAAGGTGAAGCATTAGGATTATTATGTTTAGAATTTAATATAAATATAAATAAAGAAAATATAAATAAAGAAGAATGTCATCGCGATATATTATCCGATACCCAACAATTATTTGCTGTGCGCATGGCAGAACAAATTGCTTTATCGCTCGCTAATATAAAATTGCGACAAACATTACATTATCAATCTATGTATGATCCGCTGACTGGTTTATATAATCGTCGTTATCTAAGTGAAATTTTCAAGCGTGAATTACCCCGTGCTATTCACAAACATACGCATTTGGGAGTCATTATGGGTGATATTGATCATTTCAAACGGTTTAATGATACTTTTGGCCATGATGCCGGCGATTTTGTGTTGCAAGAAGTTGCAAAAATATTTAAAAAACAAGCACGCGAACATGATTTTTCTTGTCGTTTGGGAGGAGAAGAATTTATTTTATTAGTGCGCGACATGAATATAAATGACACGCAACAATATGCAGAAGCTATTCGTCATGCCGTGAGTTGCTTAGAATTAAAATATGCTGGAAAAGAATTAGGAAAAATCACTATTTCTTTAGGCATTTCTGAGTTCCCCACACAAGGTCAAACGCTTGAAGAATTGGTAAATGCAGCAGATTCTGCCTTATATAAAGCTAAAGATACTGGACGTAATAAAATAGTAATATGTGAATAAATAACACTACAAATAATTTTTTAAAGCCTCGCGATCCAATTTATTGCTTTTTGTAAGTGGTAATGAATCAACAAAATGAATTGCTGCTGGAATTTTATAATCAGCAAGTTGGTTTACAAGAAATTTTTTTAAGGCTTCTTCTGTTAGTGTTTTTCCTTTTTTTAAAACAACAAAAGCAATCGGCACTTGACCCTCATTGACATCTGGCACACCAATCACACCCACGGAACTGACTGCGGCATGGCGAAAAATAGCTTGCTCAATTTCATAAGGGGTGATGTTTTCACTATTTCTTTCGATAATTTGTTTTATGCGACCAACAAACCAATAATTATTATCTGCATCTTGATAGGCGCTGTCGCCAGTTTTAAACCATTCATTTTCAAATGCAGCGAATGTTGCGCTGGGATTATTCCAATAACCTGGCGTATTCATGGGAGCATTTACCCAAATTTCGCCGATTTTACCTGAGGCAACATCTTTACCTAATTTATCTACTAAACGCAGTTTAATTTGAGCATTAACAGGCTTACCCATGGCGCCACCTTGATGTAAATAGGCTTCATGTGTGATCGTTAACCAAATTGATTCTGTCATACCATAACCCACCTGGATAAATAATCCTGTTTTATCCACGAATGCTTGTTGTAAATTTAATGGTAATTCATCGCCACCGGTAAATAGTTGCATCATTGATTTAAAATTATCTCGGTGTAAATCAGGATAAGAAATTATTTCCCATAAATGATTGATATGCGCGCCAATAATACTCGGACGGTAATTTTTTAAATCATGATAAAAATTTTCTACATTAAAATTTTTTCGTAAAACAATTGTTCCACCAACATATAATTGTGGCAACGCTTCAAGTAAGCCATCAATATGACTAATAGAATCATGAATAACAAAAGTTGAATTTTCTGTCATAGAAGGTAATGCATCTAAAACGCTGGCAATCATCGCCGCTGCGCTAGCATAGCTGTAAATAACCCCTTTTGGTAAACCTGTTGATCCTGATGTATATAGTAAAAAAGTATAAGTGTTAGGTGAAAATTCTGTAGCATGCAAGGGTAGAGTGATATTAAATAAATCATAAAAATTTTTGTAAGAGGTATTGATGGTTTTACCGACAACAACTATTTTTTCAATCGTGGTTTTTTGCAGCGCTATCAATTTTAAATCAGATAATTTATCTTCATGAATAATTAACCATTTGGGCTTGGCATCGTCATAGACATGCAACGCTTCTATTGGCGCATCTCGAAATTCTAAAGGTACAAGAATTGCACCGGATTTAAAACAAGCTAAATAGATGCAAATAAGTTCAAAACTATTGGGCAGAAGAACAGCAATTCTTTCATTTTGTAATGCCGCTTGCTGAAAATGAGCGGCCAGTAAACTGGATTTCTCTTCTAAGGTTTCGTATGAATATATTTTATCGCCATCAATAATAGCGGTTTTTTTGGGGGATTTCTGTAAAGGAGATTTTAAAAAATAATTGATTGTCATGTTTTTATTCATATTGCTGCCATTAGTTATATTGCTTCCATTAATCATATTACTTCCTTAATTAAAATACTATTTAACAAACCTACAACCTAAGGGGTCAAGTCTGGACAGCGGACATTATTTTTATGATTTCGTTGATCTCTTTCTGTAGCAGTTTATCTTTTCTTAACCTATTCTGTCTGGGTTGTTAAATGTAGTAATAAGGTGAGCGTTCATAGTACAGTTAAGAATATAAACTTGACCACTTTACTAATAGAATATGGAAAAACTCAAATGACAATTTTAAGAAAGATGCTAACGCTTGATATAGCTAAAAAATTGGCGTTAGCAACAGAAAAAAAAGCAATGGAAAATAAAATTAACATTGTTATTAGCATTTGTGATAACAGCGGCAATCTTAAATATTTTCAGCGTATGGATAATACCAGTTACGGTAGTATTAGAATTTCTCAGCTTAAAGCAAAAACATCAGCAAGTTTGCCGCTCTCATCAAAAACATTGGCAGATCGAAGTGCTAATATGCCAGCAAATCCTTATAGTGCTATCCCTGATATTTTATTATTAGGTGGTGGACTACCTATTATTACGCAAGATGGACAGCATATTGGTAGCATAGGAATTAGTGGAGCAACGCCCGAATTAGATGAGTTATGTGCGCAAGCGGGTGTAGAGGCAATTGCTAGTGATTTAGCTTAAATTAGTTTCTAGAGGTGCTCTTAAATTAATTTTTAATTTAGCAATTTTTCTTCACCATTTTTAATACGCTAACCGAATGTTTGATACGAAAATCATTGGGATATAATTCATAAATATCTTTGTGCCAGTCAGCATCAAGTAAATAAATATGCCAGTTTTCAGTTTTTGGTAATAGACCGGATGCTATTTGTTGTTTGAGCGTGTGACAAGCTTGTTTGATGCTGCAAAAAGCTTCGCCGCCACCATAACTGCCATCTTGTTCCAGAAATGATTTAGGAAAAGTAGGTGGAATGTCTGTAGCAGGAATAGGCCCTAATTTGGCGACAGTTGCGTGTTTAGCAAATGCTTCATCATACGCACCAATGGTGTAAACTTGTTTGCAATTAGCTGCGGTGCCGTTTAAGGAAGCGGCTAATAATAAAATAAATAGTAGAAAGTATTTTTTTGTGATCATAGACACCTTAATTTTTACCTGCGCTCGCTCTTCGGACAGCTTGCGGCTATCTCAAAATGTCATTAAGAAAAATCAATGGGTGCTGAATCCGGTAAAAAATAATGATATGAATTAATATATAAAGCGAATTTTAATTTGCTAGTACCGGTACGTTGAATAATCCAATCTTCTCCCACATAACATTTAATAATGGCATCCGATTGATTTTTTACTGCTTTTAAACAACCCTGCCAATAGATGCAACCTACAGCACGTACACGTTCTGGCTGATGACATAAAGGAGTAATCAACCAATTTTTTTGTGGAATATGAATTTCATTAATTAATTTTTGGTGGATGTCATAATTTTCTTGTAATGAAATATCAGTACCATGTAGCAAAATAATTCTTGCTTCAGGATACATAAAAAATTCGGCTTGATCTTTCGCAGTGCCTTTTTTCACCATGACAGTTTCGTGAAATTGGTTGCTCAACTCGATTACATCTTGTTCGGTAATTGCCATATTGTCTCCAGATGAAATATTTATTTACTATCTCATAGTTATAGTTATTATTGCCATATTTTTGTCGTCTACCTTTACAGGAACTCTACTTGTGTGGTGGTTGCAAATACCATACAATTTTTTCCAATTTAATAATTTTTAACGCGGAGTATTGTTTAAAATGAAACCAATTACAATAACTGAATTAGAAAATGAATTGCAATTATTAACCAAGTGGTTTGAAGAACATCTTATTTTATCAGGCTATATAAAAGATAACATCGATTCTTTTTTGATTTTTCAACAGAAAAAAATTGATCAAAGTAATCTTTATTATGAATTGGCAACAGAATATGAAAAACAAGGTTATTATTCTGAGGCGATAACAGCTTATTTAGAAGCCGCTAAATTGACATCTGCTACGAATGCGAATGTTCGCTTAGGATTTCGTTATCAAAATGTGACACAGAGCACTGTTCAATTAGATGAATATAAAAAATTAATTAGCGAAACTGAGTTTACTCATTTAACTCCTCATGAAATGAGTTTGCTGGCTTATCAATATTTAAGTGGTATGGGAAAACCACGTTCTCCGCAAAAAGCCATCGTTATTTTTCATCAAGCAGCTGAGTTAGATTGTTGTGTTGCCATGAATGCGTTAGCTTGTCTTTATAATATGGAAAATATTTTTAGGGAAAATGAAGAACTTTCTTTAAAGTATTTATTAAAAGCCAGTGAGTTAAATGATTATCAAGCACAAATTAATCTTTGTCATTTGATAAAAAATGCAATGGAATTTCAATTATATGAAAAAAAATTAAGTCCTTATTTGCTGCAAGCATTGGTTTTTTTTAAAAAACAAATAGTTGCATGGCAGCCGCAAGCAATTCGTTTTTTACAAAAATATAATGAGTTTTTGGTGGAGCAAGATGCGGAATTTTTAAAATATACTATATTGATTAATCATTTAAATGAAATAGATAAAAAAGAAAATGTTAACCAAGAACAAGATGACTTCATTGTTTCAGATAGTGAACTGGAATTGAAGATAATCACTCAATTAAATTGCATGAATGAAGCGCGCGATAATCAGAAGATGTTTGATTTTTTATATAATGACGTTATTTTACGGTGGAGAGATTTTTTATTTTCGGGGGTTAGTGGTGGAGGCTATATTAATTTATATTTCTTTCTATTTTATGAATGTTTGTGTCCGGATACAGGCCGATTTAATCGTTTTATAAATAATCGTCGACAACAAATTGAAGATACTGTTGTAACTGATTTGCAAACATACATGTCTTTCTCTGACACAATTCGATATTTGAGTCTTGGGGCAGGTGGTTTATTGCAAGATTTATTTATATTAATCAAATTAATCAATGCTGGGTATACTTCTTTTGAGATATTTTTGGTTGAACCAGAACTTGATGAACAGGTAAAAAATGTATTTATTCATGTGTTGACGTTTGTCACGCAAGAAAAAAATCTTACTATTGCAATAGGAGATTATGCTTCGATGGAAGCATTTAAGCAGGTACATCCTAATCAAGAAATAGATTTATTGTTGGGTATTGATTGTGGCGATTTTATGAGCTCACTGGATGCTATTGTAGAAGCACATCAATCACTCAGTGAAAAAGGCCGATTTTATTTGTCATTTGGCGAAACAAATTATATTTTTAATCAACAAGGTTGCTACGATATAAAAAAATATGATGAAGCATCAGGCCAATACCAACAATGTATTGATCACATGAATGAAGAAATACGAATCAATTTTTCTCCGCACACTGTTCGAGAAAAAGTATTGCGATATCTTAGTTTAAGTACCAGTTTTCATGGGACAGAATGGGTAGAAAATATTCCGAAGTTAATTAACAATGGTTTTGAAGAAGCGTATATTGGCTTGTTAAAACCTAATGATATTTTTTCTAAGGAAAAAGTAAAAGAACAATATAATCAGCCAAAAAATATTGTTTATATTATTTCACTTTTCTTAAAAAAATCTGTCAAAGTGCATGTGAAAATTTATGATGACATTGCTGCAATCATTGCAGATAAACAACATGAAAATTATCAATTAATCACTTTATATAATTTTTCCCGACTCTTTGATATAGGAATGCCTATTTTAAAAGCAATTCACGATACTTTTCCTGAGGCGATAAAATTATATGCTGTTCATTTGAGTGCGGCGGTTGCTACCAAAACATTGGAAGGCAAAAGAAATATAGAACAACAAGAAGTTGTTACAGCAATTTGGCAATATCATCCAATCAATCAAAATCTTATTCATTGTTTCCATGTTGAACCAAATATAAAAGATCAATTTATTGGTGAAATGGGGCTGGAAAATAATGCGATTATTGTTAATAAAAATAAAGTTTATGAAGATAAGGCAATCCTTGCTAATACAAATATTATTAATACGAACGTTGTTAATCCAAATACTAAACGTAATAGTTGGTGTAGTTATTTTCAATACTCGACTCCTCCTCAACCATCAGGTACTCAAGGAATCACTGTAAGGCTAAATAGAAGCATGAGTTTTCCCTAGAGGAATTATGCTTTCCATTTTTTCGGGGCGAGATCACTACTCATCCTCCAAGAATTAACAGACAATAACGGATAATTAACAGACAACTAATGGACAACCCATATGAAGAATACTAATGAATATGCATTGAGTAAGGTTCCAGAGATAACTTTGATTTTTTGGATCATCAAAATAGCTGCTACGACATTAGGTGAAACAGCAGGTGATGTATTGTCAATGTCATTGAATCTCGGATATTTAGTAAGTACATTTATTTTTGCAACCATCTTTTTAGTCGCTGTGTTTGTCCAAATTAAAAGTAATAGTTTTCATCCACTACTTTACTGGGCAACGATTATTGCGACGACAACAGTTGGAACCACGTTGGCAGATTTTGCAGATCGTTCTCTTGGGATTGGTTATGCAGGCGGATCATTGTTATTGTTTTTTTTGTTAATGGCCTCATTATACCTCTGGTATCACTCATTGGGTACCATCTCGGTCAATACGGTAAATACACCCAAGTCAGAAATGTTTTATTGGGTAACTATTATGTTTTCTCAAACATTAGGAACTGCACTTGGCGATTGGACGGCTGACACAGCTGGTCTTGGTTACGCAGGTGGCATATTAGTATTTAGTACATTATTAGCATTTATTGCTGCGGCATATTATTGGAACAATATATCGCGCACAATATTGTTTTGGTCTGCTTTTATTCTCACTCGTCCTCTTGGAGCCGTTGTGGGCGATTTTCTTGATAAGTCCACTACCGCTGGGGGGCTGGCATTGAGTCGTTCTTCTGCATCAATCATTCTTTTGATGTTTATTTTTATTTGCATCGTGACCTTCAAACAAAAAGCTGCAGGAAGTAATAATGAAAGCTAATCTGACATACGGATTATTAATTTTCGCAAAGAAAAATGACGAGAGGTGAAACGAGATGACAAAGAAACCATTAACTAATCCATCAGGTAAAGTTCGAGAGTTAACACGCAAAAATACATGATTATTTAAATTAAGTTTATTAGCGATTTCTTCAATACTTAAACCGGTGTTGTTTATATTTATGCAGGTAAAAATTCCTAATTCATCCGCAATAGAAATGACGGCTAAGTGATACATTGACATCCACATATCCCATAGCGGCGTGTCGGTTATGTTGATGTTGTTAAATGTAGTAATAAGATGAGTGTTCATCGTAGTGAGATGTTTGGACGTTTTTTCATGTACCTCGGTTTTTTTCGGTAACCGGTAATATGAGGCAACGACTCTTTCTTAGCCCTTTTTTCCACTTTCCTTCGGTAACACTTAATATGAATCAATTCGCGGCGTTCAGGAGTTTCTCACATTTAATACTATGTTAATTTTATGTCGCCTTTTTCCTATAAAATAAGACCTTTTAATGTACTCAATCACACTAAATAACACACCAAAACTAAAGAGAACTTACCCATGCAATCTGGTCAACAACCTCAAGCGCTCTCCTCTAAAAATGAACTTGATCTTGGCCTAGCACTTCTGCACGCATTACGTGGCAACAGAATGCTAGATGCAATATTCATATTGCAAGAAATACCCACAGGTTCACCGGCTGTTAATGCTATCTCGAATTACAGAAAATTTTCCTGTCTCCACTGGGCAGCAGAGCATACCGCACCTATAGAAGTTGTTCGATTGTTAATTGAAAAGGGCGCAGATTTAAGTATTAAAGATTCTTATAATGCGACACCTATGAAGATTGCAGCAGAGAAGGAAAATTTTACATTTATGCAAACGGCTGCTTCTTTTAAAAATACTGATCCAGAAACAGACCATCTTCAATTTAACCTCCCTTTAATATGCGCAATCAAACAGAAGAAATTTTATGTTGCAACCCAATTAATACGAGGTGGCGCAAAAGCTAACAAATTTTTCAATCCATATGACGGCACCGCCTTACACTATGCCGCTGTAAATTTAGGTCGTCCGGAGGATCAGGCACTTGTTTCTTTGTTAGTGGTGGAAGGAAAAGGGGATTTAAGCTTAAGAATTTCAAGAGGATGTACTCCTGCAATGCTTGCTGCGAGTCACAACAATCCTCTTTTTTTAGAGACAGTTGCTGGGCTAAAAAAGACAGATGAAAAAGATATGTTTGGATATAGTTCTGCTTTAGTGTATTTAGTGAAAGCGAAAGAATTTGTTACTGCTTTAACTTTACTTAAGGCTGGCGCTAAGGCAAATATATTTGATCTTGACGGTAGCACTGCGTTACATTGGGCGGCACAGCATACTGAAACACCGAGAGATTTAATTCATTTACTTTTAGAGAAATCAGATTTAGACACAGTAGACGAACAAGGTAAGAATCTTTTTAAAGCTGCTATAGAAGCTATTCATTTAAAATTTATTAGAATGTTACTTGAAAAATTAAATGAGGATAATAAGCAATCAGCCTTATTTGAAAGATTCAAAAATGAATTAATACAGTCAACACTTTTTGATGTGAAATTTACGAAACCAGAAGAGTTTTTTGAACTTGCTAGCATTTTTTATTTACTTGGATTAGATGAAAAATGTTTAGAGTATTTAGAGAAAATAAGTCCACATCTTTATGCTTTACCAAGTTCACTCACTATGGCGAGAAATATATATTCGAGAACGTTTAATGAGGAACCTTCTACAGCAGACAAAGATGACATGATTGTTATGATTAATAAAATAAAAACGCATCGAATCAATATTATAATAAATGCTTTAGTTGGTGGTATTATATGGAAAGAAGCATTTAACATTTTTTCTAAGATGACACCTGCCGATTTGATAGCAGCAATCAATGCTCATAAAACAATGAAAAAAGCTTTAGAACATGAACCAATTGACCCTCAACTATATCTTGCTGTTCAATTGTTCCATTATCTATATCAATCAATCGACACACGTTGTGCAAACAATTCAGCAATTAAAGATTTATTTACGCAACTAGATAATAAGCAGGGACAAGCACATTTATTGCGGTTGTTAAAATCTTCATCGACCTCATTAATACCTATTATTGCCTATCTTGTTTATGAAAATGGAGAATCGGCACTAGCGGATAAAATTTTAAAATTACCTGCAGCAAAAACTGAAATAAATGCTTCTTTACAATTAAAATTATTAATTCTGGTAGTGGAACAAGGTGTTGATCCTTTCGTTATTTATACTGTTGCAACACAGTATGTGAATGTTTCAGCTATCGCTAAAGAAGATGCGGATAAGTTAAAAGAATATGCAAAATGTTCAATGATTCCTTTATTGTTTGCGGACACGCATTTGGCTGCGACACATAAAGCAGATCTTGTTAATCTTGATACATCAGATCAACACAAAAAATATAATAATGATAATCATATGAAAGTGAGAAAATTTTTAAACGAAGGAAGTGGATTGTTAACCCAAAGTTTATTTCAACAATGTGAAAAAGGAAGAAAAAATCCAGACAATGTCAGTAAATTAATTGAAGAGAGAAAAAATAAGTTGCAATTAAAAGAATGGGTGCAGCAAAAGAAAGCAGCAATTTAAGGAATAATAAAAAACAGGGGGTATTGCCATGAATACAATGCAATATAAAGGTTATGCGGCTCGCATTGAATAAAGTTTCACCCAACGTCGGTGGTATTTTATTTTTTTCTTTCGAGGTATCTAATTTTTTTAAGTAATTGTCAGCGATTTGTTGCGCAGCCGTTTCAGTTTGTCCAGAAGAAGTGAAAATAGCAATTAACTCATTACGCGATAAATTTTTCAGATTAACTTCTACAAAACGATTTTTAAATGCATCAGAGAGCGGTAAAAAAGCTGACAGCATTTAATAAATCAAAAATACCTTGTTTAGTAAATTACTGTGATTGATGATTAATAAACATCAGTAAATCAAAGCAAGCGATAGTGAGTGGCGAAACGCCATTGTTAATGGCTGCTAAAATTTTCTGATACTCATTGCGCGTACGCACACTTGTTAATATTGCACCCCAATAAAAAAGACTTTCTGGCAATAAATAAATTTTAGCAGTAGGAGATAGAACATATTTTTTCTTTTTCTTGAGAAGAAATTTTAAGCCAACTAAAGGTTCTACTAATATCCCTCTGTGCCAGCGACAGTGAGACAAAAATGTGTTAGAAACTAAGAAACTGAGGGTGGTAAGGAAAAATGCACAATGCAGCCAAAAAGAACAGATTCTTTATTACCAGAAACAAGGGAATCATTAGATAAAATTGATCA
>OBEQ012887149.1_pt1 | contig 19001 bp, 17 predicted proteins | sample 1670901 | NCBI WGS metagenome assembly OBEQ01 (sample SAMEA104232315, study PRJEB22302) | groundwater metagenome | biome: forest; feature: aquifer; material: groundwater | place: USA | collected 2011-08-07 | depth 5.4 m
GAATTCAAGCCAGATATCTGTTTCATTGACGGAGAACACACGAATAGTAAAGTTATTGCCGATTTTAATTTTTGTAAATCTATCCTTAACCAGGATGGCATCATCCTTTTTCATGATGCATTTGTTGTGTGGCAAGGGTTAAAAAAGATCATTTCTTGTCTGAAGAAAAACCAAGAGAATTATAGAATTTTAAACCTCAATTCCTGTATTTTTGCCATTTTTTTTGGTAAAAGCATCCATTGTATGAAAGAGATAAAAATGATGGGGGTAGTCAATAAGGTAGGATTTAAGAAGAGGTTGATTCTAGAGCTTCCTAAATCTTTGAAAGAAAAAATTAAAATTTTATTATCTTTCCTTCCTGCATGGTTTGAACGTATTTCAGCATGAGCTTACTATCTTGGCCCTTGTACAACATTATTCTAATAGATGATTAAACGTCAAATAACCATAAAACAAATTGCTTATGAAAGTTTGGGGCGTTTGTGGCCGATGCGTAGAGGCCGTGACCGTTGGTTAAGATTTCTATTAAGTTGTTTTGAAGTAAAATCATATGGGTTTTTTAAACAAAAAAGTTTTGGGAAATATCATCTCCAACTGGATCCAAGCGATCCAAATGACCGGTGTTATTATTTTTCAATTGCCGGCAGTGGTTATACCTTGCTGGCATCTCGATTGCTTAGGGCTGGAGACTGTGTAATTGATGTGGGTGCCAATGTGGGCCATTTCAGCGCTACCTGTGCTCAGTTTGTAGGGACTTCTGGTATGGTTCATGCAATAGAAGCTAATCCCGATTTATTTAATCGCTTGCAGTTAATGGCCTCGGATACTTCAGAAGGATCGATAAAGGCCCATCACTTTGCTATGTGGAAAACATCGGGTTCTGTCCCATTTTATGTAGCAACTACTTCTGGCTGGTCATCTCTTATACAAAATAATACGTTTAAGACTTTGAATACTGTCGATGTTCCAGCGTTGACACTTGACGAATTTACCCAAACGGAAAATATTAGACAAGTGCGGTTTCTGAAGTTGGATACAGAAGGAGCAGAAACCGATATATTATTGGGTGGTAGAAATTTTTTAGCTCATCAAATAGCTGATACCATTTTGCTTGAGGCAGAGCCAATTCGTTTGATGGCCTTTGGACGAAATGGTTCTGAGATTGCAAATTTAATGGGAAAAAATAAATATCGACTTGTTTGTATAATTGATTCCGAAAAGGTCAGACCCCTTTCAAAAAAGAATCGAATTCCTGGGAGTTTAAATTGTGACTACCTCTACGCTGCTGAACATTTATACAAGAATATAAGAGATGCGATATTTAGTTAGTCAAATTTCTGCGATTGGCGATTGGTAAAAATGTCCAAAGAAGTCGTTCCGACAGAAAGTAAAATACCTTTTATTAAGCGTATGATTCGCGGGACCGCGTCATCGGCTTTGAATCAAGCGATTTTAGGAGTCCAAGCGTTTATTTTGGTACCTTTTTTTCTGCATGCTTGGGGCAACAGTTATTATGGCAAGTGGCTTGTGCTGACATCCGTCGTATCTTACATGGCCCTTTTAGATTTTGGATCCCAGAATTATGTAGCCAATCTTCTTGCCATGGATAGAGCAAGGGGAGATAAGGTTAATTTTACAAAGAATTTGTCCGAAGGCGTTTCTCTTTTCTTATTTTTGGGGGTTATTTCATTTTTTATTCTTGTCTTATTGCTTTTTATTATTTCAAATACAGCAATGTTATTTCTTAGCTACTCTCTTGAATCATGGAAAATCTGGGTATTGGTGTTTTTGGGGTGTCATATGTTTTTACTTGCCATTCCGGCTGGAATTTATGTAACAGCCTATTGGTCGGCAGGACTTTTTGTAAGAGGTGTGATGTTAGGAAATTTGATGAGAGCTTTGAGCATTGTTGTATCTATCTGGCTTTTATATATACGAATAAAACCTATATGGTATGCCGCGGCGATATTGGGTATGGGAGTTCTTACGACGATTGTAGTTATATGGGATACACGTCGATACATTCCTGAGTGTCGGCATATTCGCATCAGTCTAGAAAACGCAAGGCTGGGATTAAAACATCTTAGAAATTCCTTTTATTTTTGGCTGATTGCTGTGGCACAAGTGGTTAATCAGCAGGGAGTTGTTTTAGTTTTAGCAACGGTCTCTTCACCCATTGCGGTTGCTCTTTATGCGACCCACAGGACTTTTGCTAATATTTCAAATTATGGAAGCCAGCTTATTCAGGGGCCCATTTTTCCCGAATTAAGTTTTCTTTGGGCTCAGAAACGTTTTTCTGATCTTAAACAAATCACATTTTTTGCGATAAAGATACTTACCATTATTACCGGTTCTATTGCTATCTTCCTTTGGTTTTCTGCGCCGCTGATTTACCCCATTTGGACGGCAAGGCATCTTGAATTTCAAGGTTTTCTTTTTAGTATTTTACTTATTCAAGGAGTGCTGGCGGCAGGATGGTCAACCTCTGTTTGGAGTCTTGTAGCAGCCAATCATCACCGAGTGATTGCTAGATGGTCCCTTGCTAACGGTTTATTGACGGTTTGCTTAGCCGCATGGTTAGTCCGGAAACATGGAATTATGGGAGTTGCGATTGCTAGTCTGGTGGGTGATTTGGTTTGTGGCGCCGCTATTTTTCCGATTTTAGCCTCGTCTTTTTTGAAAATATCCACTAAAGAGATTTATCGTTGGATCTTTTTAGCAGCGTTAGCGCTTATTCCAGTGATAGCCATTGCGATTCTAACAAATGTTTTTTTGCAGGGTTGGTGGTTTATTTCAGCGTTGTTTTTTATCTGCGTTGGATTCCTCTACCCAATGATGTGGATTTCCGTTGGTAGCAAAGGAATAAGAAGAGGGTTGGAATTATTTAAGACGGCTTGGAGTTAGGAGTACTATTATAAAGCTTCAGGGGAAGTAATAATGAAGATACTTTATGTTGGGCCTTTTCGTATAGGGAGTTTAACAGAAGCAAGACGTCACGCATTGATTAATTGCGGTCATAAAGTGATTGGGCTTGATTTGGCGTCTTATTTTGATGTATGGCCATATTTTCTGCATAAGATCCAGGCTCATTTACTTATTGGGCCAGGTATCGCTCGATATAACCAAGATATTATTCGTTATGCCAGAAGGCACAGTCCGGATCTTATCTATTTAGATTCCGGGATATATCTTCGACCTAATATAGTGAAGTCACTTCGCTCAATGGACGCCAAACTGGTTCATTACACTTCGGAGTACCTTGGATTCCGAAGTTATTTATACAGGCATTTCTTCAAAACCATTGGTTTGTACGACGCGCACATTATCACTAACAGTTTGAACAAAGATACCTTAGCGAAGAAGGGGGCAAAAAAGATTGTTATAACAAAATTTGGTTATGATCCGCTTTTACATCAGCCTCCAACATTGACACCGGAGGAAAAGATCCGATATGAATCAGACGCAGTTTTTGTTGGTCATTGGGAACCAACGACGGAACGGATGGTTTTTGCACTCAGGAAACGAGACATCGCTGTTAAAGTATGGGGCACGGGCTGGAGAAATGCCAAAAGTTTAAACGATCATCAACACATACAGCCTATCTCCCACAGCGAATACACAAAGGTTCTAGCCGCGTCGAAGATTTGTCTTTGCTTCCTTTCAAAATGGAACCGCAACCAATCGGCAGGCCGTACTTTTGAAATTCCTGCCGTCGGTGGTTTTTTGTTAGCGGAACGGACGCTGGATCATCTCTCGTCTTTTAAAGAAGGTGAGGAAGCAGAATTTTTTTCTTCCGTTGAAGAACTAGCCAGCAAAACAGAATATTACCTAAAACACGAAGACCAGCGCTTGAATGTAGCAAACGCGGGCCGCCAACGGTGTCTAACATCTGGATACACCCATCAGGATCGTGTTCGAGAATTTATAGAAGAAATCATTTAAACTACTTATGGGAAAATATCTTTCAACTCTTGTAAAATACTTAAAAGATTCATACGTAGGTGTTAGAGACTGCCCGCGGTTCTTAGACAAACTTGCGTTGGCTTCTACAAGGATTGGTCGTGTGATAACCTATTTAGTCAATGTCATTGGATCAAGATGTTTCAATCGAACTTTAATAAATCCAAATGCTATTTTATTTCGCGATATTATGATGAAAACTCAGGATGGTATTTTTTTTTGCAGACGCAGGACAGGAGATTTTAGCATGTGTTTTGCAAGCCACGAACCACTCCACAGAGGGTTTCTTGATTTAACATCAGGTGTTTTTGTTGATGTAGGAGCTAACATCGGTAAATGGACGGTAAGTATAGCCAAAAAAATTGGTGATCGCGGCCGAGTAATAGCCATTGAGGCGGAGCCAAGTAATTTCGCGGCGTTGTGCCGTAATATTAATGCAAATGATCTTAAAAATGTTATTCCTATCTGGGCGGCCTGTTCAAATGTTGATGGACCTCTAACACTGAATTATTACCCGTGGTCTAGACATAGCAGCACAATTGATCCTAAACATTTACTTTATGGAGTTTCTCCAAACGCGCGATCATTGGATCAAGTTCGAACCGTACAAGTTCAAGGAAGGGCTTTGGACTCCTTATTGAATGAATTGGGTATAAAAGATATTCATCTTTTAAAAATCGATGTGGAAGGTGCTGAAATGGCTGTTTTGGAAGGCGCAGAGCGCACATTAGCTGGTGGCGCCTCTTTGAAAAGAGTTATCATCGAGACATGGAGTGCCGATCCTATTCTTTTCTTGGCAGAACGAGATTTTAAACTATCGCGCATTCAAGGCCAAGATTACGTAGCCGAAAGGATCAATCATTTATCATGAAAGCATTTGCCTCAATTTTCAATAAAGTAATCGTGTTTCAAACTTGGGGAATTGGGGATATGGTTATGGCTATGTCAATGTTATCTGCGCTGCGGCAGAAGCTGCCTAAAAGTAAGATTACATTGGTTGCTGGTTCTAAAGCAGCAGCGGACATTGCTGAAGGATTTCATGTATGCGATGAAATCAGAGTAATGACATTAAACAAAATGGGAATGGTTCATTTAACGCGATGGTTTTATTCCATCCGAAAAGAAAACTTCGACGCGGCTATTTTATGCACGCGCCTTTCTTTTAGGATTGCCCAGTTTCTGAAGATTATTTCAGGAGTCAAACTGATTGTGGGCGATTCGTTGTCTACCAGACCTTGGGGTTATACTTATTGGCGGCCCGTGGAAGGGGAATTGCATCGCGTCGTTTCTAATTTAAATATTTTGCGATTGCTCTTTCCAGAGATAAAAGATTCAGAACAGCTGACTTTTTATCACGAAGAACGATCTCGGATTTACGCTTCTCGGATCTGGTCGGATTGGAAATTAAATGGCCATCCGGTTCTGGGCATACATCCTGGCTCAGACAAAAAGCAAAAACATAGGCGCCTGCCAGTTGAGAAATTTGTAGTTCTGATCCACTCATTTTTGCGTAAGTTTCCAGAGGCCAGAGTACTTGTTTTTATTGGTCCTCATGAAAATGAACTTATCCCATTTTTTCATCATTTAGATGAACGTGTCTTGTTGCTAACAAACACTTCTATTTTGCAAGTAAGTGCCGTCATTGAAAAAACGCATGCGATGGTAACAACGGCAACCGGCCTTGGACATATTGGCGCAGCTTTAGGAGTCCCGAGTGTTGCGCTGGCTGGCCCTACTCATGATTCTTCTAAACCTTGGGCAAGTAGGGTCATCAGGACAGAAAAGGATCTTCAATGCATGCCATGTTATGATACGCCACTTTATGGACATTGTCCCTATCGCATAGAGTGTTTACAAAGTATATCTGAGACAAGGATTGTCGATGCTTTAGTTACAATCTTTTCAAATAATCAGAGAATATTTAATAATGAAATCTTGAAATAAGTGATCAAATGCAATCTTTTACAGATTATGAGTTCTATATTCGTTTATAAGAAGTAAGAAAGGGTTTTCGGAACCATATGACAGTAGCCACGTTACTACCAATAGTAGGCCTTGCAGCATTGAGTGTTATTGCACGTATCGTGCTAGGTAGTTGGATTGCTCCAGGCGCTTTTTTTCTCATCTTTTGGACCATACTTATTACGGTTTCAGTTGTCGCAGTGCAAGAATACAAAGTCTGGCATATAGCACTTTGGTGGATTTTTGCCTCTTTATTCCTCTTTTTTATGGGGAGTTGTATCGGTAATATGATAGCTTGTGGAAAGAGGGTCGCTCCGTTAGAAGGAAAGCTAGTGGCGTCTCAAAAACAGTTAATCTTTCCAAAACTAAACATCACTACTCTTATTTGTACCCTTCTTGGATTTTCATACGTTTTATTCAGAGACCTATTTGCGCCAACGATTATGTCCGTACCCCCATTGTGGTTTCAAGCATTGCTTTCTTTTTTGTATGCCGCTCCTTTGTTTGGTGGGATCATGTTCGCGTCCACTTTATCCAGACCCGCGCGCTTATTAGCAATTATGTCGGTTTCACCTGCTGTATTTTTCTCTGTAATAGATTTAGGACGCAGCCCGATGCTTGCGGCTGTTTTTTTTTGGATTGCGGGATTTTGGTCCGCAAAAGTTCTTATAGGCCGTGGCGTCGTGCCACTATGTACTCCAAAATTGATGCTAACCACTTTATTGCTTGCAGTCACTCTCATCGGCGCAGGCATGTTCATTGCGCCGCTTCGAATAATAGGAGTTGAAAATGAATGGTCTATGAGAGATAGACTAGTTTTATACCCAGACATTCTCTGCCAAGTAGATCCTGTCAAAGAATTTTCAAAATTTAGACACTGTGTTTTTTCCAGTCCATTTGCTTTTTCATACTATCTTAAGAAAGTTTTACTTCATCCTCCAACGCCAAGTCATGGTGCTATAATGTTTGGTGGGCCTTTACAGTTATTCGGTGTTCACATGCGGACACCGTTTGAATCGTTTGAAGTGGACCCCAATGTTTATAGCAATGTGTATAGCCTCTTTATGCCACCTATCGAGGATTTTGGCCTATATGGTTCCTTTGTAGCGTTCTTTTTTTGTGGCTTAATTACCGGTTGGGCCTATCGTCTAGTAGCAAAAGGAAATTTACTTGCGATTCCGATATTGACTATGTTTTATCCCCATGTTTTGGTAATTGGCGGCTATTACTTTGTATACAATTCTTTGATTCTTGCTCATACAATTTTAGGAATTTATCTTTTTTGGGTGAAGAAAAAGGTGCGCATATTAACTTCTTAAACGTTGAGTAAAGAAAACAAATATCAGTGTTTTTACGCTCATCCATATCCATAAATATCTAATGAATAGGAAACGATAATGCGACTAACCATCTCTATCATCATTCCATGCCGCAATGAAGAACGATATATCGGGTCTTGTTTGGATTCAATTTTATCAAATGGTTTTGATTCAAACCGTCTTGAAATAGTAGTTGTGGACGGAATGAGTGATGACAGGACGCGAACTATCGTAAAACAGTACACAGACCAGAATCCAAATATTAAAATGCTAGATAATTTAAAAAAGGCAACACCAGTAGCTCTTAATCTTGGCATTATCAATTCAACAGGCGACGTCATTTTTCGAGTGGATGCTCACGCGCGTTTAGAAAAGGGGTATATTTCCGAATGTATTAAATATCTGTATGCGTGGAACACAGATAATGTGGGTGGTATTATGAAAACGCTCTCTCAAAATGACAGCCGTATGGGGAAAGCCATTGCCATTGCGCTTAGTCATCCATTTGGAGTTTGGAATTCTTATTTTAGGATCCATTCAAATAAGACCAAATGGGTGGATACCGTGTTTGGAGGATGTTATCGGAGAGATGTGTTTCAGCGTATCGGGTTTTTTAATGAAAATCTGATCCGTGGGCAGGATCTGGAGTTTAATCTTCGCTTAAAGAAATATGGTGGCCGCACGTTGTTAGTGCCCGACATTATCAGTTATTATTATGCTCGATCTGATTTGAAATCATTCTGGGAACACAATTGGACGAATGGTGAATGGGCGATTTTGCCATTTCTTTATTCGACCATTATGCCAGTTTCATGGCGGCATTTAGTTCCACTATTTTTTGTAATTGGCTTACTAATGTCTATTATTTTTGCTTTAATTTCATTCAAACTGATTTGGATTTTTATCCTTCTTTTTGGTACTTATGGTCTGATGAATTTAGCCGTGTCCTTATTAATATTCATTAAAGAAAAAAACATTTTCTATCTTGTTCTTATGCCTTTGTCCTTCGTGAGTTTACATATTGCCTATGGCTTGGGAAGTTTATACGGTTTAGTCAAGGCTTTAAGCATATTTTTTTTCCGTTTTAGTTAGCAAACAGAGAAAGAACATACTTATGATCAAACGGCTGTTTGATTTCCTTGTATCATTTTTGGCGATTTTATTTTTAGCCCCGTTATTTTGTATTATTGCAGTGTTAATTAAGTTCGATTCACGTGGGCCTATTTTTTTTAGGCAAATGCGAGTTGGACAATATGGTAAACCGTTTATGATTTTAAAGTTCAGAACAATGACCATAAGCTCAAATCAGAATGGTCCTACATCGACTTCAAATGATGATTCTCGGATAACGCGCATTGGCAAATATTTGCGACAGTATCATCTGGATGAATTGCCGCAATTAGTTAATATTTTAAAAGGAGAAATGAGTATCGTAGGGCCAAGACCTCAAGTGCCATGGGCTATTGAACTTTACAATATAGAAGAAAAGGTTATACTAAATGTGCGTCCCGGGCTTACGGATTGGGCTACTATTTGGGTAGGGGATGAAGGAGAACGTTTGCGCGGAAGCCTTGATCCAGACAAGGACTATCTTCAGAAAATTTGGCCGGAAAAACGTAAACGGCAATTGGAATATGTTAGGAATCACTCATTATTGGTGGACTTGAGTATCATTTTTATAACTTTTTATACCTTTTTGTTTAGGCGTTTGTTTAAAAATATTATCAGTAATAGGAGCACTGTTTCTAATGTCTGAACGTATAAAACCAGAAGGTTTTTTAAGAACTGAAGCTGAATTTGAAGCAGCAAAAAATTATGCGAAGGTTTTTGAAAAATCTTCAGACGACATCGAAACAAAATTAAAAAACTTTCCGAAATATACTCGCCGGCAGGATCTTACACGTCTGCTTGCTTGTTACGAAATTTTCAAAAAGGTTTTAGGTATCAAAGGATCGATTATTGAATGTGGTGTTTTTCGTGGATTTGGTTTAATGGCGTGGTCTAATTTCAGCGCCATTTTGGAGCCGAATAATCTCACGCGCCGTATTTATGGTTTTGATACCTTTCAGGGGTTTATTCTACCCAATGAGAAAGATCAAAATAAATTTCGCACCCCCGAAAAAGGTGATTTGAATTCTGACTCGTATGATGAACTCCTTGAACTGATTAGAATTTACGATAGCAACCGCTTTTTAGGGCATGTGGCAAAGACGGAGCTCATCAAGGGAGATGTAAAAGATACAATTCCTAATTTTATCAAAAGGGAGCCACACCTTGTCATTAGTTTATTATTTCTTGATTTTGATCTTTATGAGCCTACAAAATTAGCGATTGAACATTTTTTTCCACGAATGCCTAAAGGGGCTGTGATAGCGTTTGACGAGCTTGACAATCCGATTTGGCCGGGAGAAACGTTAGCATTGCTAGATACAGTTGGAATTAATCAGCTCAAAATCCAGCGGTTAGATTTTGATCCTTATATTGGTTTTGCGGTTCTTGAATAATGAATAGAATAAGCAATATGGATAAAGCAACAACAACTCTTCATCAACTCGCAAGTAAGATTCGCATTCATGCTTTAAAAATGACTCATCAAGCTAAAAGCGCGCATATTGGTACATCGCTTTCCATGGCCGATCTATTAGCCGTGCTTTACGGTACTATTATGCGAGTGAATCCAAAAAATTCAACTTGGTTGGATCGAGATCGATTTATTTTGAGTAAGGGACATGGTTGCGCCGGGTTGTACGCCGTGTTGGCGGATGTTGGTTTTTTTCCTATAAGTTGGTTGACTGATTTTTGTCAGAATGGGTCTCGCTTAGGTGGACACACCCATGAAGGCATTCCAGGCGTAGATGTTTCTACAGGTTCTTTAGGTCATGGGCTATCGATTGCTTGCGGCATGGCTCTGGGTGGGAAACGCGACAACAAACCTTTCCGCGTTTTTACATTATTAAGCGATGGAGAGTGTGACGAAGGTTCACTTTGGGAAGCTGTTTTGTTTGCTCCACACCATCAATTAGATAATTTAATTGCCATTGTGGATTATAATAAAATTCAAAGTTTGGGCAATGTAAAGGAAGTTTTAAATTTGGACCCACTTGCAGCCAAATGGGAAGCGTTTGGGTGGGCCGTTCAAGAAATTGATGGTCACGATTTGAATCAAATTGAGACTGTTTTCAAAAAAGTTCCATTTCAAATTGGCCGGCCAAGTTGCATTATCGCCCATACCGTTAAAGGGAAAGGGATTAGTTTTATGGAGAACAAACTTCTTTGGCATTATCGATCCCCTAACGAAAATGAATTGCTCGATGCTTTGGCAGAATTAGAAACTAACCGATGAAGACAACGTTCTTTCGCACGATTTTGGATTTAGCTGAGCAGAAAGAGGCTATCAATTTGGTTGTTGGAGATGTTGGATTTGGAGCAATTGAACCTTTCGCTGAACGATTTCCAAAGAGATTTCTGAACGTTGGTATTGCTGAACAAAACATGATTGGAATTGCTGCAGGGATGGCACTGAGCGGCAAAATAGTTTTTGTATATTCAATTGCTAACTTTCCTACACTCAGATGTTTTGAGCAAATTCGAAATGACATTTGTTATCACAAATTAAACGTCAAGATTGTAACTGTCGGCGGAGGGCTCGCTTATGGTCCGCTCGGTGCAAGTCATCATGCCACAGAAGACATTGCTATCATGAGAACTTTACCTGAAATGTTGGTTGTTGCACCCGGGGATACACTTGAAACAGAAATGGCTACTCGATTAATAACGAATTATCCAGGTCCGTGTTATCTGAGGCTTGGAAGAGCAGGAGAACCTCAGATTCATCAGACTGGTCTTGCATTCAATCTCGGCAAAGCTATCAAAGTCCGTAATGGTGATCACTTAACTTTAATTTCAACAGGCGGTCTTTTGGAAACCTCTCTTAAAGCAGCAGAACTGATGGCTTTAGATGGAATCCAGGTTCGTGTACTGAGTATGCATACGATAAAGCCTTTGGATATTGAAGCAGTTCAAGCTGCAGCCTCGGAAACCAATGCTATTGTGACCGTCGAAGAACACAGCATCATCGGAGGTTTGGGAAGTGCGGTAGCTGAAGTTTTGGCGGAATATTCTGGTAAATCAATATCATTCAAAAGATTAGGACTGCCATCTTCTTTTTCAACTCAAGTTGGCGACCAACAGTACCTCCGGGCAATTTATGGACTCACGCCTGAAGGTATCGTCAAATCATTAAGATCCGTCTTGGACCTTGTCATCAAATAAATTCCTCATGAATTGGAAAGTTCGTTTCGTAGATTACCCATCGCAATTTAAGAAAATGGAAAAAGAAATAATGGATACTATTAAAACCACTCTTTCTAATGGAGATCTTATACTTCGTCAGCAGCTAAGGGACTTTGAGAAAAATTTTGCAGCTTTTGTAGGAGTAAAGTATGCAGTTGGTGTGAGCAATTGCACGGATGCACTTCGTCTAGCATTGATTGCCACAGGCGTCGGCTATGGAGACGAGGTTATTACTGTTTCGCATACATTTGTGGCGACAGCTGCAGCGATTCATCACGTTGGAGCAATGCCTGTTTTGGTAGATATTGACGATGACCATAATATAGATGTTGATCTTATTGAACAAGCGATTACACCGCGGACCAAAGTGATTATGCCGGTTCATTTGAATGGGCGCGTGTGTAATATGGCTCGTATGGTGTCGATTGCTGAGAAACATGGAATCCTAATCATCGAAGATGCTGCGCAAGCGCTTGGTGCTTCTTTCAATGATATCAAAGTCGGCACGTTTGGTCTGGCAGGTTGTTTCAGTTTTTATCCCGCAAAATTGCTTGGGGCTTTTGGAGACGGTGGCGCTGTTGTTACAAACAGTTTAGAAATAGCTCAAAAAATAAAAGCACTTAGAGATCATGGTAGAATGAAAGATGGAAATATTAGCGGTTGGGCTTTTAATTGCCGGTTAGATAATTTACAGGCTGCTCTTTTAGATCTCAAACTTAAGCAATTACCTGAATGGATTAAGCGACGTCGTGAAATCGCGTTACTTTATTATGCAAAATTGTCTCAGGTGACAGAAGTGCGTTTGCCGCCGCCGCCCGCATTTCACGGTTCATATTATGATAGTTTTCAAAATTATGAAATTGAGGCACAGGATCGAGACCGCCTTGTTTCTTATTTAAAAGAAAACGGGGTGGAAATATTGATTCCATGGGGTGGTCGTGCTGTGCATCAATTTGAAGAATTACAATTATCTGGTTTTCATCTTCCGCGCACTGAACGTTTATTCCGCGAAGTTTTGATGCTCCCGTTAACCACAGAATTGTCGAATGAGCAGATTGATTACGTTGCAAATACGATTCATAATTTTTATCAGCTAAAAAACGTGAAATCTACGCCCGTTTCTGTTTAATCTTTCCATGATTTCACAAAGTTATGCTTCGGTTACTGAACTTCCCGGTCTTGGGGCGACTCGAGAACAGTTATCAATGCTATATACACGATATAAATTTGCTCAATCATTCTGTGATGGAAAGGAAGTTTTGGAAATTGCTTGCGGTGCGGGTCAAGCTTTGGGATACCTTGCTCGTGTTGCAAAACGAGTCGTGGGCGGGGATATTGATGAGGATAACCTCAAGTATGCTTTGGGACAGTACCAAGGGAGGGAGCATATAGATTTCAGACAACTTGATGCGCATAACCTACCTTTCAGCAACGAAAGTTTTGACGTTATTATCTTATTTGAGGCGATATACTATTTGGAAGGTCCAGACCAATTTCTTGAAGAATGTCATCGAATCCTTCGGAAAGGTGGCATCCTCTTGATTTCTACAGTGAACAAGGAATGGTCCGATTTTAATCCCAGCCCTTTCAGTACGAGATATTTTTCTGCCAAAGAGCTACATCAACTTTTAGGTAAACATGGGTTTGAAGTTGAGCTTTACGGTGCTTTTTCTGTAGAGAGAAGTTCCACACGAGAGATAGTGACATCGCTTTTCAAAAAGGTTGCCATTAAGTTGCGTCTCATGCCCAGGACCATGAAAGGTAAAGAATTTTTAAAGCGCATCTTTCTTGGTAAACTTATCCCTATTCCTTCAGAAGTTATAGATGGGATGGCTGAGTATAATCTGCCACAATCGATCTCTAATGGTTCTCAAGGCTTCGGATATAAAGTTCTTTATGCTGTTGGTTATGTGAAATGCTAGCAAAACAGCCTACATACAAGAAAAATTGGAAGAGATCTCATTATGTTGCAAGATAAAAGTCCACCTAAAGATTTGCGTTTTTTTCTTAACTTGATTTTCAATTGGCTTCAATTACGTTATATCTTCGAAAGCAGAAGACGCACTACTTTCCTCTTATTTGACATTTTGATTTCTGTCGTTTCTTATTGGGCAGCTTTTGCTCTGCGCTTTGACATTGAAATTCCCCAGCAGGAAGTAACTCTTCTTAAGGTTACGCTTCCGTTGATTGTTGTTTTACGAATTCCTTGCTTCATTTATTTTGGGCTTTATGAAACGCTTTGGCAATATGTGGGCATTCCGGAACTTTTTTCTATTATCGGAGCCGCGACAGCGGGATCTGTTTTGCTCCTGATCGTTTCTTTCTTCTTGGGGTTTCAACTTCATCCCAGGTCTGTATTGGTAATGGATTGGTTAATGCTGATCATGGTGCTGAGCGGGGTAAGAATACTTTTTAGAGTTGCTGTTGAAAAGTGGAGAGATCTCCATAGGGTTCGACCGAAGAGGGTTTTAATTATAGGTGCGGAAAGCACTGCTGAGTTTTTGGTTATGGAATTTCTGAAGCAGCCGAGCTTAGGCTATCAACCTATTGGTTTGATTGACGATGACCCCAAAAAATTAGGAGCGCGCATTCGTGGAGTTAAAGTGATTGGAAAAATCTCTCAATTAACTTCAGTTGCTCGAGCTAAAAAAGCAGAGGAAGTTATTATTGTACTTCCCAAAGCGTCTAGAGAGGAAATCAAACAGATTATTAAAAGTTGTCGTGACTTCCACTTGATATGTCGTGTCGTTTCACAGGAATTCTTTCTTCTCCCATCCAAAATTCGTCCTTTGAAGCTACGTCCCGTTAATATTTCTGATCTTTTAGGTAGAGAGTTGATTCAAGAGAGCTTTGCAGGGATTGAGGATTTCTTTCGCGGCAAGTGCGTTCTTATCACAGGCGCGGGCGGTTCAATTGGTTCAGAACTTGTCAAGATGATTTGTCAAACTCACCCTCAGGAGCTGATTTTGATAGACAACTCTGAGAATAATCTTCATGAAATTTCTAAAGAACTTGAGGGAAGGTACTCTAATATTGAAATCTATCATTATCTCTTGGACATTACAAACGGGGCAGAGATGGAGAAGATTTTTGTCAAACACGGCCCCAAAGCAGTCTACCACGCCGCAGCTTACAAACACGTCCCTTTGGTAGAGCTTCATTTTCGAGAAGGGATTATCAATAATGTTTTGGGGACAAAAGTAATTGCTGATCTTAGTTTCCAATACGGCGTGGAATGCTTTATGCTTATTTCAACGGATAAAGCCATCCGCCCACGAAGTGTTATGGGAGCCACCAAAAGGATTGCCGAGATTTATGTTCAAAGCTTAAAGGGAGGTCAAACACGTTTCTTAACTGTCCGCTTTGGGAATGTTTTCGATAGTAGTGGGAGTGTTGTTTCTGTTTTTCGGAAGCAAATTGAAGAGGGAAAACCGCTTACAGTTACTCATCCAGAAGCGAGACGCTATTTTATGGATGTTTCGGAAGCTGTGTTTTTGATCTTGCAGGCTACTATTTTAGGTTCTGATTCCGAAATTTTTGTGCTCGACATGGGAAAGCCCATTAAAATCGTTGACTTGGCGCACGATCTAGCTCAACTGGTAGGGATAAAACCCGAAAATGTGCCTATTGAATATATAGGGCTTAGGCCTGGAGATAAACTGGATGAAGAGCTTGAACTTAATGGAGAACAAGCTATTCTTACCAAACATAAAAAAATAAAGATTTGGAAATCAAAACAGAATACCCCAGTTAGTATTAGGCAACAAATCGATGAACTTATTGATATGGTGGAGCAGGGTTGCTCGAGAAATCTAGCGGTTCAAAAGCTTAAAGATATAGTTCCAGAATATGAGCCTTGGCGTCTAACTGATGAATTGGTCCCACTTGATTTGATTTCTGTTCAAGGAACGAAAGTGTCTGATGAAAACCTTTGTTAAAATGGTCCCGAAGAATCAGTGGGTAGATGAGTTAATGGGTAGATGAGTTAAAATAAGCAAGCGAGATGCATTGTGTGAAATAATTACAGTTATTTAAAAGGTATGGGGTTGCCAGCATTTAGCGAATTTAAGTCTTATTGGCCGCTGTCAATTACTCAGCGGTCACTTCATATTGCGGATGGGCTTATTCTAGCTGCAAAGGTTCATGGTGCCGTTTTGGTTTTCAACTCCGGGAAAATTCATCAGAATATTAGGAAAAAGATGAAAGAAAGAATTAAGGAAGCAAATGGTGTTGTCATCGGGGGAGTGATTAACCGTGCTAATTACAGAAAATCAGATTATTCTTACTACCGATATTATCGTCAATACAGCAAGTACTACCATCATACGTCGGACGATTCTGAAATGTATGCAATAGCTTCAGCTCAGAATCTATGATAAAAACAGATAACCGTTTGGATGAAAGACAGGGGAAAGCCATGAAAAAATCAAACCTAAGAATTAAACTAGCGGTTTTGTTTGGGCGTTCGATTTATCTTTTTATGTTTTTTTTATTATTATTTTTAGGCGTCTCTCATATTTTTTATGCTAACGTTCAGCAGAAAGATTTATCCCAATTGTCAAAAAAAGGATTTATGATAGTTCGGGTACCAAAAGATGTTGGATCAGCGTCAACCGTCACGATTTACGAAAGAACCGTAGATAGTAATGGGGAAGAATACCTTACGCCTATTAAGAGGTTTTGGGTGAAACCTGGAGAAGAAAAAGAAGTGCCAGAGACTTATACGGCGGTTTGCGCCTATAATGCACTTTCTACAGCACAAATATTGCAGGATGACAAAGTCATCGCCGAGGTGACTGGACCTCAATCAGAAAAGTTGCTTTGGAAACTTAAACAGGAACAAGGGGTAGTTGCTTCTTCAAAATATGAACCTCGAACTTACGTTGAAGTCTATAAAGAAAAGGACAAAGAAAGTAAAGTTTATTTCCAAAGGGTAACAAAGAATGAAAAGGGAGAACCTGTAGGGCTTGGAAACGGGGTTCTGGTACGCGAAGGGCAAAAAGCAGGCGCCGCGGGTGCTTGCGATGAAGTTTTTGTTGCGTCATCCCTTAAGTTTCCCGATGCCCTTGCCGCTCAAGTTAGAGAGGCGATGGCAAGAGAAGAAATTGCAGGGCCGCCTCCAGAGTCTACAGACAATCCGCCACTTCCAAGCCCCCCACCGCCAGGAGACGAAGGGAAGCCATGTTCAAGCCCGCCTTGTTAATTTCTCAGAGATAAATGTAGTTTAAAGATGAGAGCTATCATTGCAAAAGTTTGTTTTCATTTGCAATGGTGGGTAATCCTAATTACGATTTTTTATACCACAGTTTTATACGGTGGTATCTATGCTCCCGCTGTTTACGTTACCCGTCTTTTAATTTTACTCAGCTTCATTTTCCAGGCTGTTCTCTTTTTTTCAGAAGATAATTATCTTAAAGATTTCCATCGATCACTTTGCCCTTCCTTATTGGTATTCATTGTTTTCCTTGTTTTGGTGTATGCTCAATTCATTTTTGGGATTAGAATTCTCCACGGTTCCATTGTCGGTTCTTTAAATCCTTATGCTACTTTCAATTCAGGGGTTCAATTGGTGTTTTATTTTTTGTTTTTTATTATTTGCATCAAAATGTCTTCCCGGCGTGAATTTATAGAAAGATTAGGTTCTTTAATTGCCGTATTAGTTTTTGGCATTACGATGGCAGGCCTGGCTCAGAAATTATTTGCCAGTGAAAAAATCCTTTGGAGAAGTTACTCGCCGGTTGACTGGCCATTTTTTGGGCCTTTTGTTAACGAAAATCATTTCGGCGGATTTTTGGGGCTCACATTTCCTCTTGCTCTTGGTGTGATGCATTACCGTTTTAATAAAGCAAAATATGAAATCGAGCATCAAAGCAATGAGAAGAAAACGCTGTGGACTTATTGGAGTGTCCTTATGAATAACGGTGTTGTATTTTTATTTTTTCTCGTTATCTTTACCTTGGCAGTCTGTTTTTTCTCTATGGCTAGAATGTCCTCACTTGTTCTTCTTTTTTGTTGTGCTGCTTACTTTATTATTTATGGTATCAAGAGAAAAAATATTAAATTTTATTTGATATTACTTGTGATCATCATAGGTTCTTTTTTATTATTGCAATGGTTGGGTTTTGACATTATTGTGAAAGCTTATGGAATGAACAAATTATTCTTAAATTGGGTTGAGCGCTCAACCGTCGCCAAAGAATCTTTGGCTTTACTTTCCTCGTTCCCATTCTTTGGAACTGGGCTGGGAAGCTACCCATTCCTTTGGGAAAAAGTGGTTTCTGTAGGGATTAATTCAGTGTGGTGGAGTCATGTTCACAATGATTACGTAGAATTGTTGACAGATACCGGTATTTTTGGTTGTCTCTTATTTTTAGCGGCGTTTTTTTTTATTTTCTTTTTTTCAATTCAAAAAATTTTGAAGAATCCTTCCCAATGGAGCCAATTCATGACCCGGCAAGCCTTTATTTCTATTCTTGCGATTGCTGTCATGGAGTTGGCCGATTTTCATTTGCGGGTGCCTGCTAATGCCTTATTGCTTCTTTTGCAAGTCGCTATCTTGTTTCAGAGCAGCCACCATGAAAGAGATCGTAGCTCCTTACCAACTTCATCGTTTGAGAAGGGAAGAATCATTTTTAAAATAGGGCTTCTCCTTGGATTTTTGAGTCTGTGTCTTTTTCTATTTTTTTACGCTAGGGACGAGTACAAAGCTTATCAGTTATCCCACACCCAGGATCATCATATTACTTATTTGAAAGAAGCCATTCAGCTAGAGCCTTCCAATGCTGAGTTATGGTTTCAACTGGCAAAAGAATACGACAAAAATGCTAAAGGGAGTCAAAACGATTCAGATAAAAGCGAGCTGACAAAAGAAGCAATTGCTGCTATGCGGAAGGCCACCGCTTTAAATCCAGGCTCTGCGCAGTTTTGGTATTATTTGGGAGTGCTCACTTATTCTTCCGGGTCTGAAGAAGAAGGCATCCAGCCGTTGGAGAAAGCTGTTTTCTGGGCGCCCGCCCGTTTGAAATATTCAGTTTACCTTCTCGCCGTTTACCTGAGAGACAGCGAAAGAAGTAAAACGCATCAGGAAAAGATAAAACTTCTCACCAAAATATTGACTCTTTACAAAAGGTTGCAGCGATTAAAGGAAATTCCAACAGAAAATGATTATAAATCCTGGATGGGAGAGTACTATTTCAAAAAATTTAAAGAACTGATACGGTCTGGACAAAGCGCCAACAGTTTATCGTAATTCATTTGTAAGAGTCAGTTTATAAGTCAAGACCCAGTAGCACGTTATATAGTTGTTTTTAATTGGTTTTGTCTCTAATCTGATAAAAGAGTGCACTCGGCAGAAAACAAAGAGTGACCTGGCAAGACGCCAGTGGCAGAAATTTAAAGGTTATCTTCTGGAATAAAAAGACACTTAAATCAATAATTAAGGAGGTGAAAACGAAACAAAATTCTCAC
>OBEQ012201411.1_pt1 | contig 18997 bp, 21 predicted proteins | sample 1670901 | NCBI WGS metagenome assembly OBEQ01 (sample SAMEA104232315, study PRJEB22302) | groundwater metagenome | biome: forest; feature: aquifer; material: groundwater | place: USA | collected 2011-08-07 | depth 5.4 m
AAAGCGCGCTTTGAATTCCGCTGGGAAGATCAATTCAATCTTTCTCTGGACCCCACCACGGCGCGGGCGTTTCACGACGAAACTCTTCCCCAAGATGCGGCAAAAGTAGCCCATTTTTGCTCGATGTGCGGGCCGCAGTTTTGCAGCATGAAAGTGACCCAAGACGTGCGTGATTACGCGGCCAAACTCAATCTCTCCGAAGCCAAAGCCTTAGAATCCGGCCTCAAAGAAAAATCTGAAGAATTTAAAGCGAAGGGTTCTGAAATTTACCAGAAGGTCTGACTCAGCTGTAGTGAAACGCGAAACTGATCGTAATCTCATCCTTCCCCGTCAAATCTAAAATTTCTTTCGGCAAATCTCCAAAATCCCTGGATTGCCGGACCGCCTCCGCGCAAAAAGCGGCAAAAAGAGGGCTACCCTTGGATTCGACGACTTGGGTGGATCTCACTTTTCCGTGCTTATCCAAAGTAAATTCCACCACCGCGTCCGCCGTCTTAAAATCCCGGGGAAATTTGAAAGCGACATAAGGAAACCACTGGCTCCAAATTTTGTCTTTTAAATTTTTCATATAAACACCCATCCCGGATCCGGTGGCTTCAAATGAAGTTTGCCCTGAGAATTTAGCCCCCCCGGATTTGGTTCTTGAAATTTCCTGAGTAATGATTTTCCCTTGGCCTGAAATCCATGGCGAGGCTCTTTGGGTGGTGGTGACCGGCCTGCTAGGCCGGACAGGATGATGACTAGGATGTCCATGCGGCGTCCTCATCTTTTGAATTCCTTGATTTTCCGGCTGTGATCTTAAACTTCGCGAAGGCACGCCCGAGCCTTGCCTCTGGCCCAACTGATCGGAGGAGCCACGGACTTCCGTCTTGGGAGAAGAATCTTTTTTTAACGAACTCGAAGCCAGATCTCTGGCTTCGGAGTCACGCTCGGCAATTTTACGGGTCTTTTTGGGCTTTTCAAAGGCGGCTCCCGGCGGGACTTCCACAAATTCAAATTGAACGATTTCTTTTTTTTGTTCCAAGACGGGGCTTTTAAGCCGCGCCTGAAGCATCCCTTCGGGGGAAATGGCCTGATCCACGGACAAAAAGATCGTGCCATTGAGTAAGAGCGAGACCGCAAGAGACGAAAAACCGGTGAGAAACCCGTCAAATGAGGAATCGTTCATGACGGCACAGGGGGCGTCTTATTGGGGCGTGGCTCTTTGGCCCTCTCAGGAATCCGGACCACCACGTCCCCGCCCATGATTTGAGCCTGACAACTTAAGCGATGAGGCGATTTAAGATCAAAAGCGTCCAAAACTTGAGACTCGGCCGACTCCACCCCCGATAAATGGGCCGCGCCTTCCAGCACAACAACACGGCAGGTACTGCAAGAAGCGTTCCCCCCGCACGTATGATAAATAGGCACATAAAACCGAAGCGCCGCGTCCAGAATAGACACACCTTTCTCGACATCAACGGTGGTTTGTTTATCTTTGTGCGTGAAAGTAATTCTAGGCACTCGTATTCAAATATTCCAACACCTCATCGGCGTGGCCTTCGGGTTTTACTTTTTCGTAGATCTTTTCGATCCGGCCATTCTTGCCGATGATAAAAGTCGTGCGGGCAACGCCCATGTATTCTTTGCCATACATGCTTTTTTTGACCCAGACACCGTAGTCTTGGCAGATTTTCTTGTCCTCATCCGCCAAAAGGATAAAGGGAAGCTTAAATTTTCCGATAAATTTGTTGTGTGAAGCGACATTATCCGGGCTCACTCCCAAAATTACCGCATCTTTTTTCTCGATTTTTTTTATGGAGTCGCGAAAACCGCAGGCTTCGACCGTACAGCCGGGAGTATCGTCTTTCGGATAGAAATAAAGAACCACGCGTTTGTCTTTTAAGTCTTTAAGTGAAGCTTGTTTGCCCTCCGACGAAAGTGCGTTAAATTCCGGTGCTTTGTCCCCTTCTTTTAGTGCCATGAAAACCTCCTATTGATCTTCTTGCGGCCAAGCCGTGATTTCAAGTTTATTGCCGTCCGGGTCCAGAAAATACAGCGACCAGGATTTTTCTCGTTTTTTAAAAAAAATGATCGTCAGTCCGCGCGCTTTGACTTCCTCGATGATCCGGTCAAAGTCTTGGGTTTTTGCCCGGAAAGAAACATGATTGGCCCCCACCCCGCCGTCGGCGAAAAGATGTTTTTCCCCTTTGGGTTCCCCCTGAATGAGCCCGATCAAAGACTCGCCGCAATCCAGAAAATACTCGATGCCCGGCTTGGAAACTTCGCGCTCGGTGACTTTAAGTCCCAAAACTTCGGTGTAAAATTTAAGCGAACTCTCCAAATTTCTGACGCTGATCGCCACATGGTCAAGACCTAAGACTTTAATCATAATTTTTCGAGGCGCTCCACTTTCCTTTTTTTAAAAACCCTGTATTCCCCATACCCCGCGGCGCGGGCGAGCTCAGCGGCTTTGTCGTAATCACACCCCACGTCCTTTGGGTCGTGCGAATCCGAAGAGAATGTGATCGGTACGCCGGCTTTTTGGTAAATTTTAAGGACATCCAAGGAAGGATAGATCTCCTTCACCGGTTTTCTTAAGCCCGAGGTATTGATCTCAACCGTCACTCCGGTCGTTTTAAAAATCTCGGCGGTCTCTTTGACTTCACCGGTCATATCCTTTGTCGGGCGGTGACCAAATTTTTTTACCAGATCCACGTGGCCCATGATGTCATAAAGGCCCGAGAGCGCCGAAAGACGCAGGAGTTTGTAATAATCCCGATAAACCGCGTCAATGTCCTTATCCTTCCAGCGAATTTTTTCGTCCGGATCGTCAAAAGCCCAGGCGTCAATGAAATGGATCGAGCCGATCACGAAATCATAGGGATACCCGGAAAGGATCATTTTGGTCTTCGCCTCAAAACCGGGAATAAAGTCAGCCTCCAAGCCGAGTTTGATCGTGAATTTCGGATATTTTTTCTGAACGTCCTCGATCATGCGGTGATAAAGCGGGAGCTCGGCGTGCTTCATCGTATAACGCGCGTCCTCATGCGAGACTAAAGGCGCGTGGTCTGAAAACCCAATCTCGGCCAGGCCCACCCGCAGCGCCTGCTCCACATACTCCGAAGGCTCTCCCACCGCGTGGCCGCAAAGCGGCGTGTGCATGTGATAATCAACTCTTGGAAGCATGTTTGTCCTTGAAAAAACGCTTAGGCGAGGCCCAGCGCGAAAACCGGGAATTTTTTTTCCCTAGCACAAGATCCGCGGCCAGGCGCCCCACTGAAAAACTGGTCGTCACGCCATGCCCGCCAAGGCCCGCGACCCAGAAAAAATTTCTAAGCTTGGGGTCTTCCCCGATCACAAAGCGTCCGTCCGGCGCCATGGTCCGCAAGCCTATTTTTTTCTTCCCGAGCTTCAAAGAATTAAAATAGGGGCTAAAACTCTTTAGTTTCCGCGACAAAGCCTTCCGAGCCCTTAAATCTTCAAATTGAATTTCTTTTTTCTCAAATGGATGGCCCAAACTAACGGCCCGTTTGTCACAAGGACTGAGCAAAAGTTCTTTTTTGACCGGCCTGAAATAAAGTCCGCGGCTTAAATCCCACACAAAAGGCCACTTTTGGATTTCCGAATTGAGCCCAAAACCTTTACTCTCGTAAAGATGCCTAAGATAAGGCTTGAGAGGAATCAGCGACGCCCCCGCTTGTTTGGCGACTTCCCCCACCCAGGCTCCGGCCGCGTTCACTATTTTTTCAGCCGTTAAATTTTGATTTCCCGCCGAGAGGATAAAACCTTCACGGGTCCGGTGGATAGAAGTCAGTGGGTGGCCCAAAAAAATACGAACACCCAGAGTTTTAAGTTCCCGTCTTAGGCCCTGAAGCAAAGCCCCTACGTCCACCAGCGCGTCCGTCGGGCAAAAAAGAGCTTTGTCAAAATTAGCCCTTTCAAGCTCCGGAACAACCTTTGAAATTTCTTTTTTGTCCAGTTCCCGGCAAATGATCCGATTTTTCAGTCCGGCACCGTGGATTTTTTTAAGGTCGCCTTGGTCTTTTTCTTGGGCCAGTAAAATCGAGCCATTGGAACGAAATGCCAAATCTTTCCAAGTGGGGCCTCCCAGGCGCGACAACTTGTTTCTTCCTTCCGCGGCTAGGTTCGCCAAGACAGGGTCGCTGACGGTCTGGCGGATCATGCCGGCATTGTTGCCCGACGCGTGGGCGCCTATTTTTTTCTCACGCTCGATCACGACAACGCCGCAACAGCCGCTTTTGGCCAAATGGTAAGCTGTCGAAAGGCCCGCCAGCCCTCCTCCTATCACCGCCACTTGAGTTACGATCAAGAAATTAGAGCCTCCAATTCGCCCAAAAGCTTTTGTTTCTCGCTCTCAAGATTGCTGATACTGCACCCGGCGGAGTTGTGATGACCGCCGCCGCCGAAAGCCCGGGCGACGTTGGCGACATTGATTCCGTAGGTCGAACGTAAGCTCACGCGAAAACGTTTTTTGTCGGTTTCTCTGAAACAAGCCGCGACTTTTACGCCCTCGATTGAGCGCAAATCATCGGCCACCGCGTCCACGTCCGAGATTTGGGCTTTGAAACGTTTAAAATCTTTTTGATACACCGCGGTCCAGGCCACGACGCCGTTGTCCGAAAATTGAGCGTGCATGAGGCAAAAACCCGAAATGCGCGCCGTCGAGCGGCTCTTTTTCCAGTAAGATTCCTCGATCAAGTGCTGGAGATCCACGCCGGTCCGGATCAGCCGGCTGCAGATATCAAAAGTTTTGGGCCGAATATTCGAAAATCGAAAAGCTCCCGTATCCACGATGATCGAAGTTAAAAGGCAAGTCGCGATCGCCGGAGTAAACTCGACTTTGAGCGCTACGATGAGTTCATAGACAATCTCGCCAACCGCGGAAGCTTCCTCCTCCATCACTTGAATTTTCCCGAAAGCTTCCCCAAAATCATGATGGTCTACTTGGATCGTATTTTTGGCTTTGAAAAAAGCGCCTTGAATATTGCCAAGCTGGGCCTTACTCCCGCAGTCCACCGCGATCGCAAGATCCGCGATTTCCGACGTCTTTGAAACAATAAGCTCACTTCCTTGCAAAAACTGAAAACGATTTGGCACGCCGTCTTGACTTAGCAGGATCACACGCTTGCCCATGCGTAAAAGCGTAAGCCCAAGCGCCAAAAGACACCCGAGCGTGTCCCCATCAGGATTAACGTGAGCGGCCACAATGATTTTTTTTGACCGGTGTATCGCCGCAACCGCTTCCTTGATATTTTCGTGGATTCCGTTACTTTTAATTTTACCTTTAAGCATTAAGCCTTCCTTATGTAAGCAAAACTGACCAAACGTTCATTCTCAAAACCCAAAAGTTCTTGTCCGTTCACACGGCACCAAGCGGACAAATCCGGCTTAGCCCCGGGATCAGTGAACGCCACTTCAAGCACATCGCCGGCTTTCAATGCAGCTATTTTTTCTTCCGTCATCAAAATCGGCACCGGACACAAATGCCCCCGGCAATCCAACTTCTCATCAATATTCAAACCTTGAATTAATTTATTCATAACCTATTGTAAATAAATAACTTGTATAATTTTAATTTTAGAGAAACACCAGACCCTATTAAAATTCATTGGGGAATATCTTTAGAGTATCAAATGGCCCAAGCTAAATCAAGTATCACCACTTTTGTTACCATTCGAATATGTTTCAAAGCAAGGCCAAAGGGAGGCATTGAATTTCCCCGCTATGGTCGGCTCCTCTTCTACTGGGGGATGAGTATCTTCTAAGATCTTAGATAGACCTTTACTGCTTCGCCAAAAGCGAAGCAGTAAAGGTCGGGCAGTCCAGGGAAGCCTTTTATTTCCCGTCGCGTGACCTCCGCGGGGAAATTCAATGCCTCCCTTTGGCCTACGCTCTTAAAACAAGACCCCGACTACGTCCGCAGAGTCTGGACCAAGGTATTTCCTGATCCCCGGCTTTACCGGCGAGGGCAGGGTGTGTCCTTCGCAGCGAGCGTCCAGCTATGGCCTAACTGTAAAGCCGTAGCTATCTAAGCGAGTGAGAAGGATACACCGTGCCAGGCGCCTCACGCAAATGATGGCGTGGCACCGACTACGCTATTTAATCCACTTCGGGCAGATTTTTTGGAAGGAGCAAAAGCCGCAGAGCCGTTCGTTGGAGGTGAATTCGAAATCCACTTCCGGACGAGGAAGGTTTTTTGCCGGGTCCGCCAGAAGTGTACGCATACCCGCGACACTGGCCCGGATCGTCTCCTTGGTTTTTTGTATCAAGCCTTCACTTAAAATTTGGATTTGGGCTTCGGGATTTGGGGAGCTTAGATTGAAAAGATACGCCCTGATTTGAGACAGCGGCAGCTGCCATTTTTGCATCGCGTAGATCGCGTAGGCGCCGATTTGTACCGAGACTTCCCCGCCGATTTCTTCTTTGCCCGTTTTCCAGTCATAGATCTCGACACAGCCGTCTTTAAGCCTCGCAAAATCAAGCTTCACAAATATTTTGGAACCTTCAAAATCAAATTCCTCTAAATCCTCGATCACAAGCCAAGATTTCTTGTCCTCCTCGGAGAGTTCTTTAAAAAACCGGGACTCGAAAAAATGCCGGACGCACGCGGCGGCTTCGTCGTGAATTTTTTTCCAGACTTCGTCGGATACGGGCTTGGAGTACTCATGTTCAAAAAGACCGGGAGATTTTTTAGGGTCTTCGAGATATTTTTTAGACTTGGAAGCGCGGTAGCTTACGCGCATCGAGTTCGTCAGATAAGCCAAGGCCTCTTCGAGCGTCCATATCTTTCCGGTACGCAGCGATTTAAGGGTCTGCTCAATCAGGTGATGGACCGCCTCGCCTTTCCAGGCCCAACGGTTTTTGAGGTTCTTATAAATATACGCCAGGCGTGTGCGGGGGCTTGAGCCTTTGTCCCATCCGCCCCAGGATAAATATTTGTCAAAATAATATTTACGCCGGCATTCCCGAAACTGCTCGTCGCGCGACTTGGACCAGGAAAAAATATTTTCAATGGCCATAGGCTTAATTTACTTGAGAATCCCCTCCTCCAGCCAGAGGTATTTGCCTTCAAGAATTTTCCGGCCGACCCGATAAATCATGTGGTCGTCATTTTCACGCTGAGCTTTGAATTCATGACAGATAGTCAGGGTCATTTCCTTGCAAAAAAGATCAGCCAGCTCTTCGGCTTGGCCTTCCTCTTTGCTTTGAAGTCCGTTTAAATAAGCGGCGCGGGAACAAGTCGCCGCCATGGCAAAAAGACCGGTGCCGATATTCACAAAACGCGCCAAAATCTGCTGGCGTTTCTCCAAGCCCTGCTGGTGGACCACCATCGCTCCAAAAAGATCCCGGGCCAGGCGATGAGTCGTCTTTTCGATGAAGCGGATGTGTTTGCGGATCTTCGAGGAAACTTTCGCATGATTTCTCCATCGGGAAAGATACATCCATTGGCGCGGAACCCAGATGGCATAATGCCCAAAAGCTTCGACCGCTTTTTTCAACTTTCCGGCAAACGGAGTCCTGGAGCTTAAGATCGGCAGGATTCTTCGAAGGTGCGGGTCCATCGCCTCGCGCGCGATGAAGAGCCTCATGATTTCGCTCGTACCTTCGATGATCAGGTTGATCCTGGAATCGCGCATGATACGCTCGACCGGGATCGGTTCTTCTCCCCGTCCTTTCAGAGAAAGTGCTGTTTCATAACCGCGGCCGCCGCGGATTTGTACCGTATCGTCGGCGATACGCCAAGACGCTTCGGTGCAGAAAAGTTTGGACATCGCCGCTTCAAGACGCACATCGGCTTTACCCTTGTCCACCATCGCCGAAGAAAGCCACGTCACGCTGTCCATCGCGAAAGTCGTCGCCGCCATCATGGAAATTTTTGAAGTCACCGCTTCATGCTGGCCGATGGGCGCGCCCCACTGCACGCGTTTATTGGACCAATCCCTGACAATCGAAAGTGATTTTTTAGCCATCATGGTGCAAGCCGCCGGCACCGTCAAGCGGCCGGTGTTCAGCGTAATCAGGGCCAGCTTCAAACCCTGACCAAGCCCCCAAATGATATTTTCTTTAGGAACTTTCACGTCTTTAAATCGTAAAAGACCGTTTTGAATTCCCTTTAAGCCCATAAAACTACAACGGTGAACCACTTGAAACCCCGGCATCCCTTTTTCAACGATGAACGCGGTGATTTGCGTTTTTTCTTTGCCGTGGACAACTACCGACGGGGTTTTAGCCATGACCACGATCACATCCGCGATAACGCCGTTGGTGCACCAAAGTTTTGTGCCATTAATCAAATAAGAGTTGTCATTTTCAACAGGGGTGGCGGTCGTGCTCATTTTGGCGGGGTCGGAACCGACTTCGGGTTCCGTGAGAGCAAAAGCCGAGACCGCTCCCTTGGAAAAAAGGGGCAGGTATTTTTTCTTTTGTTCGGGAGTGCCAAAAAGTTTTAAAGGTTGCGGTACGCCAATGCTTTGATGCGCCGATAAAAGTACGGCCGTGGAACCGCAGTGGCTGGCCACAAGCCCGATCGCGCGGTTGTAATTGATCTGAGACAACCCCAGGCCGCCGTACTCCTTGGGGATCTTAAGGCCAAAACAGCCCAGCTCCGCCAGACCCTTCATCACTTCATCGGGAATTTGTTCGTTTTTATCAATCGCATCGGCGTCAACTTTTTCCTTAAGAAAAACCCGGAGTTTCTTTAAAAAATCATCGCCTATTTTTTTATCGGCTTCGTCTTGCTCCGGGTAAGGAAAAATCAGGTCCCAACGCACCCGCCCCATGAATAAATCACCGACAAAACTGGGATACTTCCAGGATGTCTCGCGCGCCTCTTCGGCGACCTCGAGGGACTTGGCTTTCTCGACATTTTCTTTGCCGCTTTTTAAGAGTTCCATTTAGAGTTTACTGATGGCTTCTTGGATCAAGGGCAGGATGCCTTCGATTTCTTCCTTGGTCATGCGGCCGAGCTTCCCGAAACGGGTCTCGCCTTCCGCATTCTGCGTTTCACGCGAGATTTGAAGTTTTTTAGCACCCTTGTTGTAAGAATAAACGCTGACGACGATCTTCATGCCCTCATTTTCCCACGCTTTTGAAAATAAACTCTCGTCTAAACTCGCGTCATAAGGCATCTTTTAAGTCTCCCGGGTTAAAAATTGTCGGTGCGTTACAACGCCTGATTCTACTGGTTAACCAGCGGCGGCGTCAATAAAGTAAAGCGTGCCGCGACTTCCACATGTGCGGTACGAGGGAACATATCAAATGGCACTACCTCCACGACCTTGTAGCGGCCGTAGCTTGAGATGATTTTGATATCCCGCGCCAAAGTCACGGGATCACAGGAAAGATACACCACCGAAATGGCTTCCGATTTTTGGGCAATAAAATGAGCTAGCTTCGCCTCGATCCCCTGGCGCGGTGGGTCCATAAAAATGACTGCCTTATTTTGCCCGCTTCGCCGAAAATATTCCGGAAAGTCCCGTTCCACCCTCCCTTTGAGGGTTTCCATAGAGATTAATTTTCTTTCGTCCCGGTTCATTTTAAGCGCCTCGAAACCGGCCGGGCTTTCTTCGATACAGACTATCCTTGGGATATTTTTGGCCGAGAGGAAGCTGAAAGTTCCCACCCCCGCGTACAAATCAAAAAATACTTCCGGGGCTTCCTCCTCGACCCATTTCGATACCTGATCCGTGATAAGTTCGGTGACAGCGAGATTATTTTGAAAGAACCCGCGAGAGCTCACCAAAAGTGACTCTCCTTTTAAGCGGATCCTAAAAAATATTTCTTCCGAATCCGGGATGATCCGGCCTTCTTCCGAAAGCTTGAATGTCACCCGGCCTTCCTTATTTTTTCCTCCAGAAGCGGAAAAAATTTCAGCTAGCCTCGGATCCAAAAGATGACAACTCTGTACCGGGACAAGCGTTTGGTTGTCACGGCCAACAAACCCTGTTACGACCTTTTTTACGAGAGAATTTTTTTTAAAAGAATGCTTCACGTGAAACGTCACGCTGTTGCGGTACCCATACTCTTTCGCGGCCCAACGGATGGGGCGAATCAGCCCGGGGTCGGTACCGGCATGACGCGAAAGAATTTCGCGGACCTGACTTTCTTTGAATTTTAATTCGGCCGGATACGACACATGCTGGTATTGACAGCCGCCGCAAGTGTCGTAATAGGGACAAGGCGGCGTGACACGGTCAGGAGAGGGAGTTTTGAAAACTTTGAGAAGCCGCGCTTTGGCGAAATTTTTCTTTTCAGAGATTATTTCGGCCGAAACCGTTTCGCCGGGAAGAGCGCCTTCGACAAAACAGGTTTTGCCGTCAGCCAGGAGGCCTATTCCCTCGCCTCCGAAGGCCGTCTTTTCAACCTTAAGTTCAACAAGCTTTTTTAAAGGACGGATTGTTTAAAACTCGGGCGGGCTTGGATGCGGCCAAACCACGCACCCATATTTTTGAGGTCAGTCGGAATCCCGCTTCCTAAGATCGGGAGCGCGGCAATGTGAGGCGTGATCGCGATATCCGCCAAAGAGTAATCTCCGAAAAGATAATCTTTTCCTTCCAATAAATCGTCAATTTCCTTCATTCCGGACGCGATTTCGGCGCGAAATTTTATTTTAGTTTCTTCTTTCTGTTGGTCTTTGGGCTTTAAGAGACATTCAATCACCAAAAGGCCGATTTTAAGGACAAAACGCTTGTCATAAAGGGCGACCCATTCGCGGATCTTGACGCGCGCGGCTTCGTCTTTGGGAAGCAGAGGATTTTGAGGGTATTTTTTTTCCAAATATTCGTTGATCGCGTACGCTTCGGACATGTAAATGTCCCCGTCAATGATCGCGGGGACTTTGCCCTGGACACTGGCTTTGCGGAACTCGGGGTCTTCTTTATTAAAATCTTTTTGGTGAACGTCCACCTGCTCAAATGGAATGTTCTTCTCGGCCAAAGCGAGCTTCACCTCTCGCGAATTGCCGGATCTTGGGAAACAATAAAGCCGAATCATGTGGTCACCTTTTTAAAAATAAGTTCCGCCTGATTCCGGGCATCTTCGATACAATCGGGAATGCCCACCCCGTGATAAGCGGCTCCCGTCACAAAAAGGCCCTCGAATCGTCCGCAGGCGTTTCGAATCGCGGACACCAAATCCAAATGACCCACCCGGTATTGTATCACAGAGTGCGGATGCCGCTTAAAATGTGAAAAATAAGGTTTGGACCGGATACCCAACAGTTCCGAAAGATCGCGCCGCACGGCTTCCGAAAGGTCCGCTTCGCTTAAATCATAAATCTTTTTCCCAAAAGCGCCTCCGGCAAATGCCCTCAAAAGCGTGAAGCCCTTTGGCGCGCGGCCTAAAAATTTATTCGAAGTGAAACTGCAGGCAATAAGCGGACGATTTTCCGTCGCGGGCACCACAAAACCAAACCCATCCAAACGCTTTGGGATCCGGCTATCGGGATAAGCAAAATAAATGGTCGCGACCGATTCGGAAGTAATACTCCCCAATTTCTCCGATAAGTCCGCGCTTGTTCCATCCGTCAGCATTGAGGCCGCTCGCGGTGAGGTCGCCAAACAAACCGCCGCCGCGGTGATCTTCTCCCCATTTTGAGAAGTAACGGCCCAAGTTCTTGTCGCGGCATCGTAAGCCAAAGTTCTCGCGGTGAACCCAAGCCTTAAACATTCCTGAGGAATCTTGGCGGCAATCGTGTCGGGGAGAGTTTGCATGCCCTCTTTAAAGGACATAAAAAGCGAATAGCGGGGCCCGCTGACCTGCCTTAGGGCACTGTCTTTTTTTCGCGCGTCTTCTTTTAACCCGCGTATCACGCTGCCATACTTGGATTCAAGCTCGGCGAAGCGCGGCAACGCGGCCTTAAGGCTCAAGCTCTCGGGATCCGCGGTATAAATCCCGGCCAGCATCGCCTGCCCCACCCGTTCCAGCATTTCAGCGCCAAAGCGGCGGCGAATAAACGCTCCGACGCTTTCGTCTTTTTGGGACACGGAGGGTTTAAGAAAAGGCTCCAGCAGGGTTCTGATTTTGCCCGGCAAGGACAAAATGGGGCTTGCCAAAAAAGGCCCAAGCTTTGTGGGTGCGATGAGATAGAAACCTTCGGGGACCGGCAGCAGTTTTCCGCCACGAACGATAAAACTTTTTCGGTTTTTTTTCTCGGTCTCTATCAGCCGGTCTTCGATCTCAAGGCGTTTACAAAGTTCCAGAGCCGCCGGCTTTTCGGAAATGAACGCGTCCGGCCCGTCTTCAAGAACGAATCCCTCTTTTTTTTCGGTCTGAATAATCCCACCGAGCCGCCCGCCGGCTTCCAGGAGCAGGATTTCAAGCGCTGGAAAATTTTTCTCTTTTTTTAATTCCAGAAGGCGATGAACGCAGGCAAGACCCGAGATCCCTCCGCCAATCACTGCGACTTGGGCCATTTTAAGCGGATCTTGTTTTTATCAGGCCTGCTATCATTTCAATGAAAACCGGATGATCCATCACCGTGAGGGCCCTGGAGTAATGAAGCCCTGAAGCCCGCGCGGTTTTTTTAGCCTGAATATCCAAGTCATAAGTCACTTCCACGTTATCGCAAAGAAATCCGATCGGGACTAAAACAACGCGCGTAAATTTCCCTTTGGGCAAAGCCCGGATGGCCTGATTGACATCCGGCTCAAGCCAAGGATACTCGGCGGGGCCGCTGCGGCTTTGATAAGCCACATCCCAAGACCCAAGGTTAAGTTTCTTCGCGACGCACTCGGCGCTTTCATGAAATTCTTCGGCATATTCGCTTTTCTCGGCCCAATCCAGCGGAATGGAGTGCGCGGTAAATAAGTAATGTGTTTTGGACCATTCGGAGAGCGAGAGTTTTTTAGTCACTTCCAAAATTCTTTGTGAGACCGCCTCAGTAAATAAAGGATCTTTGTGAAATGAATTGGCGTAGAGGATTTCTATTTTTCCGCCAGAGGCGGCCGCCGCGCTTTGTTGGGCTTCCGCCAACCTTTCTTGATATTTTTCGAAGCTTGGATAGGAACGAAACGCGGAGAGCACAAAAATCAAAACCCTGCGAAACCCTTTTTTCTCAAGTTCCGAAAAGACTTCTGTAAAGCCGGGTTTGGAGTGCATAAAGCCCGCGAAGACTTTGACGGGCAGGCCTTTTTTCTTAAGGCACTGATCCAGCGCTTTTTGTTGCCTAAAAGTGATTTTATTGTAGTCAGACACGCCTCCGACTTGCTCGTAATGGCGCTCGACCTCTCGAAGCCGCTCCGCTGAAATTTTTGCTCCGCGGGCGACCCTTTCAATGAAGGGGCGTACTTCCGACGGCTTTTCGGGCCCTCCAAAGCCGGCCAAAAAGACCGCTGTTTTTTTAGACGATGGCATAAGACCTCCTGCTCATGGTGTGAACCAGTTCTATCAAAGCAATCACGTTTTCAAGCGGTGTTTCCGGCAAAACTCCGTGGCCGAGATTAAAAATATGCCCCGGCCTTCCGGCGGCGTACTTCAAAATAGTTTCGACGTGATGTTTCAAATTCTCTTTAGAAGAACAAAGCGCCAAGGGATCGAGATTGCCCTGAATGGCCTTATCCGTTCCGATTTTTTCCCAGGCCTCGTCGAGCCGTACGCGATGATCCACACCGATGACATCTCCCCCGGCCTTGGCCAGGAGATCTAAGAATGAGGCAGTCCCTGTCCCGAAATGAATGACGGGCACCTTGCCCTTGATCCCCGCGATCACTTCGGAAGTGTAAGGCAAAACATATTCCTGATATTCCGCGGGTTCGAGGCACCCCACCCAGCTGTCAAAAAGTTGTACGGCTTGAACACCCGCGCTGATTTGCGCATTCAAATAGTGCATCGTAGCACGCGCAATTTTTTGCATCAACTCCTTCCAGACTCCCGCGTCCGCGTACATAAGCTTTTTAGTTTCCTCAAAGTCTTGGGAGGGGCCGCCTTCGATCATATAGGAGGCAAGCGTAAAAGGGGCTCCGGCGAAACCAATGAGCGGGATGTCGCTTTTCAAGGACTTTCGCGCCTGCCGAATGGCCTCCAAGACAAATGACAGGCTTTCTTCGGGATTAATTTCAGGAAGTCCTTCGATATCTTCGGGAGTGCGGATCATTTTTCGGATCGAGGGCCCATCGCCTTTGAGATAATTTAAACTTAAACCGAACGGCTCCACAATCAAGAGAATGTCCGAAAAAATAATCGCGGCGTCGGCTCCTATTGATTCTTGAGCCTTCACGGTGATTTCAGCCGCCAAATCTTTATTTTTGCAAATCTCGATAAACGGCGTTTTCTCGCGAATCGCGCGGTAATCTTTCATGTACCGCCCGGCCTGGCGCATCAGCCACACCGGCGTGTAAGGCACGGGCTCGCGTCGGCAGGCTTTCAGAAAAACGCAGTTCTCTAGATCAGTCATTCTTTTTTTTCAACTCTTCTCCGGCATGCTCGGCGACCGCCGCGATCAAAGGGGCCATCTTTGACTGCTCGGGCTGGATGTCTACTTTGAGGCCGTGAGAATTCAAGACTTGAGTGCAATCGGGGCCGACTGACGCGATGACAATTTTTTCAAACGCTTTTTTTAAAGAAGCCTCCACTTTCATCTCTTTGGCTACTTGAAACACGTGATCGGCCTGTACCGCGGTGGTGAACACCGCAATTGGAATTTTTCCCGCGATCATTTGCTCAATGGCCAAACGAAGCGGCGCCAAGTCGTCCGGAAGCGCCCAGCGATAAACCGGCACTCTTAAAACTTTAGCGCCTCTTTCTTTTAAACCCTCGAGAAGTTCTCGATTGGTGACCCCATATTCCTGGACGGCGACCGTTTGCCCTTTTAAGGGGATTTTTTCTTTATTTTCATCCAACGTCTTCAAGATTTCATGCCAGGTGTTGGGCTCCGGCACGGTTAAGGCAAAGGGTACTCCCCACTCATTCAAAGCGCGGATCGGTTTAGGCCCTCTTGGCACGATGGAAATTGCCTTAAAAGCCTCTAAGATTTTATCCTTGGGATAACGGCTTTCCAGGACCGTCACCAGAGCTCTTGCGCCCACTCCCGTAAGTAAGATCAGAAGATCAATCTTATTCTCAAAAAGCAGTTGGCCAAATTGCAGGGCTTCAGGATTATTTTCAATCGGCACTTCTTTCATTGCCGGCGCGGAAACGGGAGTGCCACCTTGTAGGCGAACCAGGTCCGCCAAAGTCTTCGCGTGGCGGCTTTCAAACAAAACAACGTTTAAGCCTTGCAATTTTTTTTCGTTAGCCATGTTCGGCAATGACCTCCGCGTAAACGGACTCCAATTCCCTTGCCATGCGATCCATGGAATACGACTGCGATGCCATTTGATAAGCATTTTGAGCGAAGGACTCGGCCAAATCCGGATGTTCCATGATAAATTCAAGCGTCTCGGCCAGTTGTTTGGAATCCTTGGGCTCCACCAAAAATCCGTTCACGCGGTCACGAATGATCGAATGGATCGCCCAAATATTCGACGCGACAATCGGCACTTTGGCGATCATGGCCTCGAGCATCGCCAGGCCAAAACCTTCCCGAAAAATAGCCGGATGCGCAAAGACGTCAATCACCGACAAGACACGCGTGATATCTGATTCTGAAGGATACAAAAAAGCGTGCTTTTGAAGGCCCAGCTTGCGAATCAAACCCAAAAGCCTTTTTTTCTCCCGCCCATCCCCGACCATTAAAAGAGCCACGTCCGATTTTTTTTTCTTGAGTTGAGCGACAGCGCGAATCAAAACTTCATGCCCTTTGTCCCGCACAAGGCGCGAGACGCATCCGACGACAAAAGTTTTTTCCCCAAAACCCATTTCTTGCCTTAAAAGTGCCGGGTTTTTCTCCAGAAGCCTTTGTCTGAATTTAGGAATATCCACCGCGTTGAAAATAACCCTGATCTTGGACTGCGGCAAGCGATGGGATTTTTTAAGTTCCTCGGCCACAAGCTCGCTGATCGCCACGACGCGCCGCCCCCAAGCCCCAAAAAGCCTACGGCCAAAGCGGCGCTTGTAGTAACCATGAGCCGTAGTCACCATCGGCTTTCCCGTCAATTTCGAGGCCGCAGAACTTAAGACCTGCGTCACGCGCGTATGGGCATGCAAAAGATCGAAATTTTCTTCCTTGATAAGCCGAACCAGACGCGGTAGAGCCGCCCAAAGACGGGGATCAAGGACATTTTTGGTCTTCGGCAGAAAAACGTAGGTCTTAAGGCCGGCTTCCTCAAAAACCGGCTCTTTTTCGCCGCCGGAAGAAAGCACCGAGACCTGATGCCCTTCTTTGCCCATGGCTTCCCCCACTCCCAAGATGTAGCTCGTGATCCCGCCGGTATTTAGATGGGTCGTGAGGTGCAGAATTTTCATTGGGACATTATACTACGGAGCAAGTAGGGCGACACCCTTACTTGTATTCATTCCGCATGTTTGAAACAGTTTTGGAGAGCCCTTCCCCTTTCAGTCTGATTTTAGAAATAGGCCGTTTCCAGCCGGAAAAAGCTGTCGATTTGAGAAAATCATGGAGATGATCGTTTGACAGAGCCTTGAGCCTCTTATTGACCACTCTGGAAAAATATTCTTTCTCAGTCTTTGAGAGCTCGCTGCCTTTTAGACGCTTTTTCAATAGATCTTTTTGTTTTGAAGTAAAAAATTCGGAAAGAAGCAACTCAAGCTCCATATCCATTGCAGGCTCGCTTTCGTTCTGAGCCGCGGACGAATGAACGACATAATTTCTATATTGTCTTTTCAGTCTGTCCGTAGATAAAGAAAGAGCAGAGCCCAGGTTAAGGAGTTTGGACTGATTGAAATTCTCCTCAACCACTTTAAGATCCTTCTTCCAGCTGCTCGATAATTTATAAAGCAAATTTTCAGTTTGTTTAAGTTTTTTATCTTCTTCACCATACAGCTTGAATAACAAACGGGTGACAAGCAATAGATACTTCAATTTTACCTTTTCTTTATCGGACAAATCTTTTTGAAAAAATAAAGTTTCTCCATCCCAACCGGAATATTCGGGGTAATCAAGAACATGCTTATAGGCAACAGGAAAACCCTCCAAGAGTCGCGCGTCATTTTCTTTTAGAAGGTTAAGCAAGACTTCTTCACCTTTATAATGAGGCTGTGGTCTATGGAGTTCATATCCATACTGGGCCAATGCGTCCAGCAATTCACTTCGGCTGAATTTAGTCATGACATTTCTCTCCTTGGATCTTTCTAAACTCGCTCAAGATCAATTCCAAATTTTTAAGCACTCTTTCTTCACTCACATCGAAACTTGCCGTCTCTCGAAACCTTTTCTCCAGCTCTTTTAGATCAATCCGCTCATGCCGAGCAAGAGCCATACAATCTTGCACGTCACCCGAACTTCCTCGAAACATTTTTGTGATGACCCAATCAATTGAATTCAGAACGCCTAAATAGATCCTCTTCGATCGCAGAATTATTTTATTTCCACCTTCGACTAGTGGAGACTCGAGCAATTCCGTCGTAAAGACTCGTTTACCCTTATACAAGTCATAGATCACGTTTTCACCGGGATACATCCAACCCGAATTGGATGCCTGTTTATATCCGGCTTTTTGAAGGAAATCAATCAACCTGTCATACTCCGCTTCGACGGGTACCATAAAATCAACGTCTTTTGTTGATTCTTTATACCCGAGTAACGTAAGCGCGGTGCCGCCGCAGGCAATTAAATGGATCATTCCCCTTCCCGCAATAAACTTGTCCCACTTTTCTAAGGCTTCAACTAGCTGATTTTTCCCCTGTCTATATTCCATTATTGTACCTTTTAATACAATTTAATGTTTTTTTAAATACAAAATATTGTATATTAATATACATAATATAACATACTAAAAGCCGCCTATCAAGAGCTACGGGTCATAATTTGTAACCTTGAAAATCCTGTTACGCAGCTCTTTCAGACTCGGTTTTGGTGAGAGTGAGATTCTTAAACTGCCGCTCGAGATCTACGCGGGTGAGATAGAGAATCCAGCGGCCGTTTTGGTCTCGAGTCAACCCGGGCAGAAGCACGGCCGGCGCTTCGCCGTGATGAGACAGAAGCTGGACGATCGCGTCTTGGGCGGCGAAGGGTGAATATTCCCCTTTGACCAGAAGCGATTGGAACCCATTGCGCGGTTCTGAGAACGAATCCTCCGACCGATTGACAAAAAGCACCCGTGACTTGTCAAAATCCTTCAATTCATCCAAGGAATGAATCACGCCTTTGAATTTTGATCTCAACTCATCAGAGACCGTCTCGCCCGGCTTTAGATAGAGGTAATCCTCAATAACCATCGAAGACCCGGCTAACCGCTTGTTTCGATTCTCCATCCCAGGCACAAAAAGCGAATCAGAAGCCATTTTGAGTGTATTAACAGTGACATAAGGACTGTACTCAGTCCAAACAGGCTGTTTTGTACTCAGTACACCGCCAAAGAGATTGAGGCCGATCTCCCTCACCGCGTCGGTTAAAGTGGGGGCTAAGGCATTTTCGGCTTCTAAAAACGACTTTGGACGCATTACCGGCAAAAGTCTGAAGATCTCATCTCTTATCGTATCTTGATTATTTTTAGGGAGTTGCAAAAAATTCTCCGGAGTTATCTCTCCGATCACAAGACCAAAAACCTGGCGGGACAAATCCACACGGTTTATTTGATTAAATAGTTCCGCCCGACTTTTGACATCCAGCCGCGTTTCATCCAACAAAATACTCTGAGCGCCCCGGGCCAACCTGCTCAAAGTATGAAGCTGCGCCTCTCGCCTCCCACCCACCCGAACCACACGGATGTCCGGTCTGTTCAACAAAGCACGGATGACCTCTTGTCTGACACCGTAAGAACGCACGCCAATCGCCAACCGTGTTCCTGACAGATTTGATGCCGCTTGAGCGTGTAAAATTTCTTGTTTGATTTTTTCATGATTGAGAAGAAGTCCTATTTGTTGCACCTCATTTTGGCTGATTTGGCGCTGTACCTTCGTTTTAAGGAAAAAGACTACGGAAGTGGAAACCGAAATA
>OBEQ012961266.1_pt1 | contig 18995 bp, 17 predicted proteins | sample 1670901 | NCBI WGS metagenome assembly OBEQ01 (sample SAMEA104232315, study PRJEB22302) | groundwater metagenome | biome: forest; feature: aquifer; material: groundwater | place: USA | collected 2011-08-07 | depth 5.4 m
GAATGGCCACACGCGAGATTGAAGCGCGACGACGAGATGGCGCAGCAATTGGCGACGGACTTATTCAGTCCTTTCCACCAACCCAAGCCGCTCAACCTGCTGCTACGCGGCACCAACTTTCAGATCAAGGTGTGGGAAGCATTGCTGCGTATCCCGCCAGGCCATGCGCTCTCCTACAGCGACCTGGCCACGATGGCCGCGCTGCCCAAAGCGCAGCGCGCCGTCGGCACCGCGATGGCGCACAATACTATTGCCGTGCTGATCCCCTGCCACCGGGTGATTCGTGAAAACGGCGAAACGGGATTGTATCGTTGGGGCGAGGAACGCAAGCACGCGATTACCGGTTGGGAGCAGTCTTGCCGAGTTAGGCGCAATAACGCATTCCCGGCACGTTGAAACAAAATTTAGATAAAAAATGAACAAAAGCCAGAAGTGAACGAGGCTTTACACCCACTTAACGATGTGTGAGAAGTATTCAAGCAATTTAAAGTAGGCAAGGATTAGGCAAAATATCTTCATGTAAAACAATACATATCCCGGAAAGTTTATCCAGCTGCTTATGTAGAGTTCAGATTGTTCAGTAATTTCCTTTCTCTCCAACTTTCGCTCTTGAACTCTGAATAATATATGCCAAACAAAACTGCGATACACATACTGAAAAAAATCCAATGACATGGCTACGAGAACTAGCATTAAAGGCAGTAGCAAACTCTCGGGAATTTCATAAGCACTACCGTTTTCCCGTTTGAAAAGCCAAACAATTGCAATTGCGGATAAGGCTAAGGTGCGAGTGTTCTCCGATACTTTGACTGTAGCGTCGTAGTGATACTGTCGAAATTTTTCTAAAATTGGCATTGATAATTTACTTTTTCTTACCGGGTCCACCGCCGCCAGTAGGACCCTTAAGTGCTCCCTTTTTTGTAGGCGTACCCAGTTTAGATGCCGGTGTTTTTGCAACTTTGTTTTTTATAGTAGATACAGTTTTTATTGTCGACACAGCGCGCGGATTACGTCCTGTCCGTGACTTGTGAGCGGATACCTTAAAACTACCGAATCCCTCAACATGTATCGATTCACTATTGCTTAACGCATTGGAAATAACCTTCAAAGTCGCGTCTATTATTTTTGACGCCTCGCTTTTTGTGACAGACGCCTCGTTAGCAACTCTTTCAATAAGCTCAGTTTTATTCATAATTTAAGCTCTTGGCAGCGCTTTCTCATTGATATCCTTTAGATAAGGCTTAATTAATATTATGCAGGATACACAACAATGTGGGTCCCCAATTTCATCAAAACAATTTGAGCATGTACTGTCACACCTGATTGACGGCTTCATGCCATTTGTGCAGTCCGCCGTGACTGACTTATGGAAAGACGCGGCGAGTGAAAACAAACACTTGAGATGATGAGGTTAATGGTACTAGCGACCTTAAATATTGACACCGACGGGACCAACTATGGCGCCGAACTTGAATGCAGTTTCCATCAGGACAAAATCATCTGGGTTATCGCATGTGAGCGAGTTCGAGCAAGTCTATATCACGCCCGGCGCGAATCATGAGCACTGCGAATAATTTGCATATGCCCTAGTTAAGCAACGTAATAACCGTTCATCCTTTAGCAATACGAATCTCCGCAATCAGCGGCAGATGATGGGAGGCGACGCGAACCAGTTCGGAATCGGGCACTTCAATTCCCGTCACTTCAAGGCCGGGGCTGATAAAAATGTGGTCGATGCGCATGTGCGGCATGCGGCTGGAGAAGGTGGCGCGGGGGCGGTGACGTTGCGCTTCTGTTTGCGCGTCTTTGAGGGTGCCGCCGAGCCGGCGGCATACCGACGACGAGGGCAATGCGTTGAAGTCGCCGCACAGGATCACCGGCGCGCGGCACTGCGCATGCGTGAGCCACTCGCTGCCGAGCAGGGCTTCGATCTGCACCACGCGTTCGCGCGGATTGAGGCCGAGATGGGTATTGATGATCTGCACCTCACGGCCGTGCAAGTCGATGGCGACCCACAATGCGCCGCGCGGCTCGAGGTGCGGTTTGCCGGCAAATCCGGGCAGGGTGCCGGCCTTGATCAGGCGCTGTGGCAGATGCGTCAGGATCGCGTCGCCATAGCGTTCTTCCTCGATATGCATTGCCGGATGAAAATGAAATTCCATTTCCAGATAACGGGCGATAAGGTGCGCCTGATCCATGCCCAGGCTGCGGACGCGGCCCACGTCCAGTTCCTGCAACGCGACCACATCCGGCCGGGCGCGGGCGATCACGCGGGCGATGCGTTCGGCGTCGAGCTTGCCGTCCATGCCCACGCAACCGTGCACGTTGTAGGTCATCACGCGCAGCAGATCCGTCTGCGTGCCGGGCGCCTGTGGACGGGGGGCGCGCGCGTGACGCGTGGCGCGCCCCAAATGCTGCAGCGCCGCCTGGCGCAGGTCGATCGGGCGCAGATAAGCGCGGTGATGCGCGGGCCGCGGCGCATCTTGCGGAAGCAGCGCGAAGCCATTGGTTTCTTCCGGCAATACGCCGGCATGCGCGCCGTTTTCGGTGGCAAACGTCATCGGCGCCACGCCTTCTCGCCAGCCGAGCAACACAAAATCGCCGGCGTCGGCGTGCTCGCAAAGACGCACCAGGTCCTCGCCGATCGAATCGAGAAACGGATGCTGCGCGCCAAACAACGCGGCGCAATCCTGCGGCAGGTGGAATTCGCCGGCAGCGGAGCAGGCGGATAGCGCCCCGTTCGGCGTGATATGGAGCACCAGCGGAACCCGATGCGTGTGCGCCAATTCACGCGCGATGATGCGGCGTTCGTCGCCGGACAGTTCGCGCGGCGAATAGACATGACCCACCGGGCCTAGCGCGGCGACGAGTGGCTGGCTCGCGTGCGCTTCTTCGCTATCGATGCCGAGCACCGAGAACAGGCGCTGAAATTTCTGCCCGCCCAACGTGCGAACGCGCTGTGTTTGTATGCCCCGCGCGGCCTGGCGACGAATCGTCATCTTTGCGGCGTCCAATTTTTCAAATGCTGCTGTCACCGCCTCTTCCAGCGGATAGCCTTGGACTTGTTCGTATATGTCCACGGCGGCTTGTCCGTGATCGGAATAAATCCAGACTTCGTAATGCCGCCATGCGGCATGGTTGGCGGCGCGCCACAAGCGGGCCACGGCGTCGTCGATGCCTTTTAAGGTCCAGTGCGCGAACAGCGAGCGGGGGCCGCGGCGATGCGACTGTTCGTCATAGCCAAGGAAGTTGATATGGATAATCGGCAGGCCGCGGCTGATATCGATCTTGCCGCCGATGACGCACAACTCGCGCAGCAAAATCGAAATGGCGACCCGGGTCGGCACGAATTTCAGTTCCTTGAAAAAATCCTGTCCCGCGATCAAGCCGCGCACCAGGTCGGTGAGCGCGAGTCCAACTTCGATGACCAGCAGCACGATGACACGCACAAAGCTGTAGAAATTGCTGATCAGAAATGCCAGCAGCACCGGCGGGTTGGCGGCGCGCAATGCCGGGCCCCAGCCCATCGCCGAGGCGCAGAAATGCGATTCGGCCGCGCCGCCGGTGAAGTTGTCCGAATACGCGCTGCCTTCTGCAAGCAGCGCTTGTCCGCCGTTGCGCGCGATTTGGGCCTCGACGCGCGCGGCGGTTTCGGCCTCGTACATCCGATCGACGTGATGCGAGGCCGGGTCTTTGAAGGCAAACGCCGGAACCGCTGCTTTGGCGCCGTAAAAGAGTTCGGCCTGGACCGCGGGCGTGGTCGCGGGCAAGCCCGAATAATGCGCATGCAACTGGTAGTGTTCGCGCTTGAGCAAGCGCCGCATGAACGGGAATTCGCCTCGTCGCAAAGCGCGCTCGAATTGGGGTTGCGAGAGCCCGTCGATCTGGATCAGGATCAGGCCCGGCCGCGTCGGCGCGCCTTCCGAAACGGGCAAACGCAGCAGCCGCGCCAGGATGACGCTGCGGCTCAGATTGCGTCGCACGCGTCGTAAAAAAGTCTCGATTTGAGCGAGCATCGGTTATCCGTTCGCGTTGCTCACGTGGGCTGAACCGGGTTCTCCTGCATCCGGATCATCTATTGCATTCATACCCTTGTCGGAAAGCAGACCAACACCCAGCGCCGCGTCGCCCGCGACTGCCACGCTTTTCAGAATATCCCATTCCGTTTTGATGGCCGTCGTCACCTCTTCCCAGGCGCTCATGTCCGCGCCCGATTCCGCACCGGTGCCCGGTTGCAATGCCGCAAAACAGGCCAGCGCCTTGTCCGCCGAGACAGGCATGGAGAAGGCCTCGGCGGTCGCGTGGGCGGCGTGTTTCATCTGCTGCAATGCCGCGGGCGGTCGTTCGGCCAGCCACTGCAAGGCCGCGCTGAATGCCTGCGGCGTCGCGTCGGTCAGCAGGCGTCCGTTGTGCTCGTTTTTGACCACCTCGCGCGCGCCGGGCGCATCCAACGCGACGACCGGCAGAGACGCCGCCATGGCTTCGGTGAGCACCATGCCTTGCGTTTCGCTGGTCGACGCGAAAGCGAATACGTCCATCGCGTGCAGCGCGTCGGCCAACGCCTGCTGTTGCAGAATGCCGGCGATGTGTAGCCGCTCTGCCAGACCCTCCCGGGCAAACACCTCGCGTATTGCGGATTCGGAAGGACCACTGCCGACCACCAGAAAATAAGCGCGCGCATGCTTGCCGACAAAATCGGCAACCGCCTCGGCCAGAAATTCCAGATTTTTTTCCGGCGCAAGCCGACCCAAATGACCGACCACGAAAGCGTCCTCGGGGATGCCGGTTTGCCGACGAAAAGCAGAACCGTCGCCCCGTTCAAAATGCTCGAGGCGGACACCGGTAGGCACGACAAGAATCGGCGTGACGACGCCGCGCTGTTGCAACAGATCGCGAATGCTTTCGCTGGGCGCAAAGACCTGGTCGGCAAGATTGGCGTAGCGAGTGGCGAGCTCGATCGTGAAGCGCTTCAGCGCAGTCGAATCGCCAGGCACATAGTGCGTATACCGCTCGTACAGCGTGTGATGGGTGAACACCAGCGGCAGACCCCGGCGGCGTGCGATCCGCACCGCAGTCATGCCGAGCAGGAAGGGATGCTGCGAATGCACGATGTCGGGTCGGAAGGCATCGATCGTGTCGGAAAGCTGGGGATGAATCGGCAGCACCACGGAAAAATCGCTGGCATTGAAATTCTGGATCGCGGGAATGCGCACCACGTCGATTTCGTGCTCCGGCATGTCGGGAAATTCGGGCGCCACCACCAGCACCCGGTGCCCGCGCTTGCGGTATTCCGCGACGAAGGCTTCTACCGAGCGCGCCACGCCGCCGACGTGCGGGGTAAAGGTGTTGGTGAAGATGAGAATATTCATGCGTCCATTTCCAGTTTAACGAGTGTAGTCGTATGCATGCCGGCTTCCGGATTGACCGGCGTGAAACCGGGCAGGCGGATTTCGATGGGCGGCGCGGCGCGATGCCAGTCGCCCTGCCAATCGACGCGCGGCGCGTTGTTGGGTTCCGGCGTGATCACAATCGTTACCGCGCCGAAGGTCGTCGGCGCAGGGCCGAAATGGATTGGCGCGGTCTGGTCGAGCCAGCGCGCGGGAATGCCCGCGCACAGAATCAGACGTTCGCCTTCCTCGCGCACAAAACAGTTGCGCATCATCAGCAGCCATTCGGCAGCGGCCCACACGTGGTGACCGTCGCCCATGCAGCCACCGCCAGTGCGCGGATGAATCGCCTCCGGCCACTGCCCGGTCGGCGACGCGAGCGCGGCGACCGCATCCATCAGTTCGAGATGGCGCGGGTCGCCGGCGCGCAGCAGCACTTGGGCGACGTGCAACGTGAGATACGCGTTGAGGCCGGAGTGGATCATGTCCTGGTAGAACGCGCCATTGACGAAACAGCGGTCAAGCAGGAACGCGACGCAATCGAGCAGACGGGGATCGTCCGCCGCATGAAGCTGCACCGGATAACCGCACGCCAGCGAGCCGATGGCCCCGGCATCCAGACGGCGATAGGGTGACGCCGGCATCGCCGGGCGGCCGAGCCGCGCCGCGCAGCTCGTCAGACTGCGCTCCACCGCCGTCGCGAAATCGTCGGCGGCTTGCGCGAATTCCCGGCTGCGGTCGGGGTCCGGGTCCGCCAGCAGAGACGCCGCCGCACGCAGGCCGGCGATTCCCCAGAAGTCGTCCCAGTAGTAATAGTCGTTGGGCCCCAGGTGCTCGGCGCTGAAACCGGGCGGCAGCAAACCGGCATGCGGCACGTTCAGATCATCGCTGAGCCGCTTGCGCATAATCCAGCGCGCGCCGCGCCGAATCGGGCCCAGCCATTCATATGCGAGCGGACGACCCGTCAGCGCGGCGAAGCGCTGCAAAATCCACAGCACTTCGCCGTTGGCATCCCACTCGCCCTCTTGCGAACGGAAATAGCCGAGCGCCGTCTGCCGCGCCGGAAAGCGCGCCAGCGCACGTTCGGCGCGATCCGTGAGCCCTGCACAGAGCAGCGCATGGATGATGAACGCGGCATCGCGAAACCAGAAACGCTTATAGGTAAAAGGGCCGGGGTAGACGTCGTCCGGCGAATGCAGGATCAAGGAGGTGACCGCGGCGTCGTACAGAAACTGATACTGCGGCTCCGGACAAACCAGCTTGCAGTGGTTGCGGCGCGCAGTGTGCCACGCGTCGGCGGCAAAAACCGCAGCCGACGACGCTGCGAGCGGGATGCTTGCGGTGATTTCGCCGGCCTCGCCGGCCTTGACCGGAAACAGCGCCGCCGCAGTGACCATGCCGACATCGCAGCAGCCTTCGGTCTGATCGCCGCGATCGCGCAGATGAATGAACACGTCGCCGTTGCGGTAATCGGAGACATGGTGCCGTTCGGCGGCGCGGCTGAATTCGACCCGCTGGATATCATCGATAGTCCAGGCATCGCGCGTCGGCGACAGGCTGACCTGGTGGATGAAGCTGACGCCTTCCGGGTTGTACGGGCGCAGCGCCAGCACCAGCCATGCCGCAGTGTCGGCCCGCGCCTGCAAATGCAGCTTGCAGACCGGAATACCTGATTCGAGCGCTACCCAGGCGCTGCTGGTAAGCGAGAGGCCGGGCGCTTCCGTTTGCGTGACGACGCGTACGCCGGGGTCCATATCCTGCCGTTGATGACAGTCGGCGGCTCGCGAAGGCAGCAAATGACGTCCATCCTCGGCAATCAGCCAACCGTCCAGCGACCAGCCGTCGAGCTGGGGCGTCAGCAGTCCGCGCGGATCGACGATGGGCAGCGCGTCGCAATCCGGATAGCCGATCGCGGTCCAGTTGCGGTGCGTGAGATTGATATGCGTGATCGAAAAAGCGCGCGGAATGAACGATACGTCGCGCGGATTGAACTGACGTTCGATCCAGTAAGGCCATACCCAGTCGAGATTGTGCTGGATGACGCGGCTGTTGATCAGGCCGCGCGCGTGAAACACCACGCCGGCCCGCAGCAACTCGATGGGCTCGCCCACTTCGGAGGGCTGGGCAAAGCTGTGCAGCCGGGCCAGCAGCGCGATGGGATCGAGAAAACCCTGCCGACGCGCGACATGTCGCACAATAAAACGCCAGGGTAGCCATTTCATCCAGCTCACGGCAGATTTTTGCCGATCTGGCCGCTTTTTTCATAGCGGTCGAGCGCCCGGCGTGCCAATCGATTAAGAATGACCACCGCGATGATGGCAGCGACGAAGCCGCCGCCGTAGAGCGCCCACTCGAGCGGTGTGCGCTCCGCATTGCGCACGCCGAGCGTGGAGAGGTCGGCGGCGAGCGAACCAAGATAGGCGTTGTGGACGGAGAAGGGAATAAAACCCAGTAACGAGCCGCCGATGAACCCGCGTAGCGAGAACGACGTCAAGCCAAAAAAATAATTGGCGATTTTGCTGGGGAAGAACGGGATCAAACGTGTCAGCAGCACAATCTTCCAGCCGTGCGGCGCCAGTTCCTCATCCACGACACGTAGCCGCGCTCGCGCGAGGATGAACTCCCGGGCGCGTTGCCCGAACAGATGACGCGCGATCAGAAAGGCCAACACCGCGCCGAGCGTGGTGCCCGCCACCACGTAGAGGGAACCCTTCACGACGCCGAATACAAAACCGGCGCCGACGGTTAACAACACGCCCGGCAACAGCAACACCACGACCGCGGCCATGACGAAGATGAAGAGTAGCGGTGCCCACGCGCCCTGGGCATCAAACCACTGCAGCAAATGTACGATCTGCTCGTGGATACCAAAATAGACCAGCAGCGCAACGACTAAAGCGACGAACACCATGCTGGCCGCAATGCCCCACAACGGCGATTTCAGGTGTCGACCGGTCGGTTTGGGAATGATGTGCTTCATTCTTTATCGATTTTCAATTTAGCTTGAACACCGCGTTTGTAGTGCCACAAACCCTTGGGCTTGCACATGGGAAGTTGGCGCGGAGATCGATGTCATAAGCTCAGCGTAGTCCAAATCCGCTCCGCATGCGCGTCTTTGCCCGAACAGAACTGCAAACAGGACAGCGTGTAGATCGCCAGCTTCCACATTTCCTACACGTCAACGCGAATGGCACTGCACGTCATCGGGGGGATGCGCCATTGTAGGAAGGTCGGATTTTTGAAAATAATATAAAAGAAAAACTCCAAGGAGAACTCGATGGAACCTCAAGCATCACGTCGCTTACTGGAAACGCGCATTCCGATTATCAGCCTCCTCGGCGCGATGACATTGCTTGCTTTTCCTGTCGGTAGTCATGCGGAGCAAAAAAAATCCGCGGCCGTTCCTTTGGAGTTGGTACAGCCTGCATCTGCAAGACCGTGGACGCGTTATAACGGCTGGCCTGCCACCGACTGGAAGGAATACAGCACCCTAGCCAACACAGCATCGCCGCCTTATGCGCCGCCGCCCAAACTGAATGGCCCGCTTAAGGGAGATGCCAAAAATGGCGAGAAACTGGCGTTCGATCGCACGCGGGGCGGGAGCTGCGTTGCCTGTCACGTGATGGGAAAAAACACCCCTTCATTGCCGGGCAACATCGGTCCCGATTTATCGACGGTTGGCACTTGGGGACGGACAGATCAGCAATTATTCAATTACGTATACGATCCGCGCAGCGTCAATCCAAATTCCATGATGCCGCCGTGGGGCGCGCATAAGCTGTTCAACGTGCAAGAAATTCAGGACATTGTCGCGTTCATGAAAACGCTCAAGCAGCCTCATACCTTCAAAGACAAAATGGAAAATCCAGCCACGCGTCCTGTACCGGTCGAAACCCGCGACAACCTGGATCCTTTCGTCAACGACGGCATGGCAGCGATAGATCGTGCCAAATCGATTTATGCGCGTGCGGGAACGAGCGGTAAGTCCTGCGCGTCGTGTCATGCCGCGCCGGAAAAAAGCTTCAAGACCTGGGCCGCCAGCATGCCGCGTTTTGAACCACGCCTGAAAAAAGTCATGGGCGTGGAAGAATTCATCACGCGCCACGCGCGCAGCACGACGGGCGACAATCTATTGATGGAAAGCAAAGACAATATCGATCTGGCCATTTATCTGCGCTACCTGGCCAACGGCACGCCCATCAAGGTCGATACCCGCTCACCGGCTGCCGCAGCCTCGATCAAGCGCGGCAACGATTTGATGACGCGGAAAATCGGACAACTCAATTTTGCCTGTATCAATTGCCACACCATGGGCGCCAATAAATGGATACGCGGTCAGTGGCTGACCGGGCCAAAAGGCCAAATCGCGCACTTCCCCACTTTCCGTACCAGTCGCAGCGAAATCTGGGATATCCGTAGACGTTTTCAATGGTGCAACGTCGCGATCCGCGCCAATGAATTGCCGCCCGATGCATCCGAATACGGCGATCTGGAACTCGCGTTGTCGGCCATCAATCAAGGCCAGAAGTTGGATGTGCCTGGCATCCGCCATTAAAATTCCTCATTAAACAGTTAACATATTGACGGCTCGCTATGGCGAGCCGTTTTGCATGAAGCGCTGCCGATCGTTATCGAACGATGGAAATCCATACATGAATCTAAACAGGGAGTATCAATGAAAATAATTGCAGGCATCACAATCACAATGATGTTTATGGCCAACCTCGCTGCGACTCCTGCCTACGCTGAAGACGTGGTGTTGGTGCCGTCGTCCATTCCTTATCAAAAGGAAGGTAGCGTAAAGGAAAATATCCGTCGCGAATGCACATGGAATACCGCGATGCCTCAGTATATGGCCCAAAAATCCGACGGGCGCGTGCAAGTTGCAGAGAAAAATATCGATACCGCACCCGGCAAAAAATTGATGTTGGTGGCAACGCACTTGCACGCCATTGGCGGAGGCGGCTGGACCGGCCCCAAATGGCTGGTGCTTGAAGGCAAGCTGCTCGAGAAAGGCAAGCTCGTCGGTAATTTTGAAGCCAGGCGGCAAACCATCGGTGGTTCATTAAAGACGTGCAGCACGCTGGAATCCTTGAGCGAGGAAATCGGCGACGATATTGTCGAGTGGCTCAAAAACCCCAGCCTGAACGCCAAACTGGGTGATGCGGGGTAAAACGTGTCATGCATTTGGTTCAGATACTGATTCCGGTTTTTGACAACACGGGCCAGAGATTTGAGCAGGCTTTATTTGAAGAAGTGCGCACCCAACTCATCGAGCGTTTCGGCGGACTGACGGCCTTCGTGCAGTCGCCGGCGCTCGGCTTGTGGAAGGACACGGAAAGCGGCACCACCACGCAAGACGCGATGATATTGATAGAGGTGATGAGTGATACGCTGGACCAAGCGTGGTGGGCTGCTTACCGTCGCGATCTGGAAGCGGTTTTTCGTCAGGATGAGATCGTGATCCGCGCACTGGCGTGCCAGCGCATCTGAATTATTTCGACGACGCTTCCGGCAGAAACATTTCCAGCAGATTATTCAAGAAGCGCTGTCCTTGCAGCGTGGGCTTGAGTTTCTTCATATCGTGCTCCAGCAATCCTTGCGCGCGTGCTTGCGCAAGCGCGCTGGCGCACACAATGAGCGGCAAGCCGGTGCGTTCCTCAAATATCGCCGCATCCACGCCTTCGTTCAGCCGCAACGCGTTCATCATGAACTCGAACGGCAGATCATGCCGTGTCAGCACCCGTTGATCGGCGAGTGGCGTGCCTTTCTTGACTGCATCCATGTATTGCTGGGGATGTTTGACGCGCATCTGTCGCACGATGCGATCGTGAAAACTCAGTTTGGAATGCGCACCGGCGCCGATGCCGAGGTAGTCGCCAAATTGCCAATAGTTGAGGTTGTGGCGGCAGGCATGGCCGGATTTCGCATACGCCGAGGTTTCGTAATGCTGCATACCCGCTTCCGTCAGGCGCGCTTCGATCGCGAGCTGCATGTCGGCAGCGAGATCGTCGTCGGGTAAATGGGGCGGCGCGCTGTGGCCGAAGGGCGTATTGGGTTCGAGCGTTAAATGATAAGCCGACAAGTGCGGCGGCTGAAATGTCAGCGCCGTATCGATATCGACTAACGCCTCGGCCAGCGTTTGGCCGGGCAGCGCAAACATCAAGTCGAGGTTGAAGGTCTCGAAATGCGTCGCGGCAAGTTCGGCCGCGCGGCGCGCTTCGCGATCGTCGTGAATACGGCCGAGCGCTTTCAGATGGCGCGGATTGAAACTTTGAATGCCAAGCGACACGCGGGTAACGCCCGCGGCGCGAAACCCGGCGAACTTGGCGGCTTCGACCGTGCCGGGATTGGCTTCGAGCGTGATTTCAGCGTTGGGCAATAGCGGCGTGAGCGTACGCACGGCCGTCAGAATGCGATCGATGCCATCAGCCGAAAACAAACTGGGCGTGCCGCCGCCAAAAAAAATGCTGTGGATTTTGCGGCCCCAGATATCGGGAAGCGCCAATTCCAGATCGTGCAGCAACGCGTCGATATAGGCGGCTTCGGGCAACCCACTTTCCCCGGCCCCTGTCCCGCTTGCGGGCGAGGAGAGAAGCGCGTGCGAATTGAAATCGCAGTACGGGCATTTTTTGACGCACCACGGAATATGAATGTAGAGCGATAACGGCGGCGCAACGGTGAGGCCACTGCCGGCAAAGCGGATCACCGATTCAGCCAAGCGCAATCAACCCAATGCTTGAAGCTTGGCTGCCAGTTCGCGCAGCGCCTGACCGCGATGCGAAACGGCATTCTTCGCATCGGGATCCATTTCGGCACCGGTAATGCCCAGATGCGGCAACAGAAAATACGGGTCATAACCAAAGCCGCCGTCGCCGCGTGGCGTATCGATGATCTCGCCAAACCAGCGGCCTTCGGCGATCACCGGCTCGGGGTCGTCCGGATAACGCACCAGCACGATCACGCAGTAGTAATGCGCACGGCGGTTGGCTTCACCTTGCAACGCAGCGATCAGTTTGTCGTTATTGCGCGCGTCGGATTTGGGATCGCCCGCATAACGCGCGGAATGCACGCCCGGCGCGCCGTTTAACGCATCCACGCAAATGCCCGAATCGTCGGCCAGCGCGGGCAGGCCGGTGTGTGCGCTGGCGTGACGCGCTTTGGCGAGACAGTTTTCGATGAAGGTCACATAGGGCTCGGGACATTCCGGTACGTCAAAATCGGCCTGCGGCACGGCATGCATATCAAACGGTGCGAGAATGCGCGCGATCTCGCGCAGCTTGCCGGGATTGCCTGATGCGATGACGATTTTGTTCATGCGCTATTTTTTTACCCGGCGAGTGCGGCTTGCTGCGCCGCCGTTATTTGCGCAATACCTGCGGCGGCGAGATCGATCAGCTGGTCGAGCGTGGCGCGTGAAAAGGGTTCACCCTCGGCGGTGCCCTGTACTTCAACGATACCGCCCGTACCGGTCATCACGACGTTCATATCGGTGTCGCAATTGCAATCTTCGGCGTAATCGAGATCGAGTACGGCGCGGCCTTGAAATACACCGACCGATACTGCGGCGATGCTGTTCATCAGCGGCGATTCCATGAGCTTGCCTGATTTGAGCAAACCCGCAATCGCGTCGGCGACCGCGACGTATGCGCCGCAGATGCTCGCGCAACGCGTGCCGCCGTCGGCCTGGATCACATCGCAATCGAGCTGGATGGTACGCTCGCCGAGCTTTTTCATGTCGACCACCGCGCGTAGGCTGCGTCCGATCAGACGCTGGATTTCCTGGGTGCGTCCGCTCTGTTTGCCGCGCGCCGCTTCGCGGTCGGTACGGGTATTGGTCGAGCGCGGCAGCATGCCGTATTCGGCGGTCACCCAGCCCGCGCCAGTGCCTTTCACATGCGGTGGCACGCGCTCGAGCACGCTGGCCGTGCACAGCACTTGCGTGTCGCCAAATACGACGAGCACCGATCCTTCGGCGTGTTTGGTAAAACCGCGGGTGAACGATAGCGCGCGCAATACGTCGGGCGCGCGGCCGCTGGGGCGGGGCAAAGTTTCAGTCATGGTGTAAACGCCAAAAATCGGAAAGCGCGCAGTGTACCGCGTTGGCCTGCGCAGCGCGCGGCATGCGGTATCGCGCGGTCGCGCGTTATTTTCCGGAAATGCGCAGGATGGCTTCCTGGATTTCGGCGATGGCGCGCTCGATTTCGGCGTCGGTGACCATGCCGGAGCCGGGAATCGCGCGCTGGGTATTGATTTGCGTGGTAATGCCATCGTCGGGCAAGGCCATCGTCGAGATCGCGTCGCCGCCGGGGATTTTGGCTTCGCCCCAGGCCATCGCGACCAGACTGAGATTGTCGCCATGCTCGCCGCCACGAAACTCGGCATGATCCATCAGATGCCGCACCGCGTCTTCCAGCGAATAGGCATGCATGATCGCGGAAATTTCCTGCACGTTGATCGAGCCCCAGATGCCGTCGGTGCACAACAGCATAATGTCCGCATCCTTGATCGGGACCGGCGCCGCACATTCCACTTGCGGCACCATATAGCCGCCCAGGCAATTGGCAACCTTGTTGCGATCCGGATGCGTGCCCGCTTCTTCTTCGCTGATGATGCCGTCTCGTACCATTTGCGCGACAGCCGTGTGGTCCTCGGTGCGCAGCACGCGGCCTTTTTCGCCCAAAAAATACAGGCGCGAGTCGCCTACGTGCGCCCAGTAGGCGGTTTCATTTTGCACCACTGCGGCGACACAGGTCGTATGCGGAATTTCAAGCAGATCCTTGGCGACGGCGTAATCGTTAATGGCGTGATGCGCGCGGCCTAGCACGTCGACGAGAAAACCGCGTGGATCTTCGAGGGACGGTTTAGCCATTTTCTGGAATTCGTTGGTCAGCGTATCGACTGCAATTTGCGCGGCTATTTCCCCGTGCATATGCCCGCCCATGCCGTCGGCCACCACCATCAGCAAGGTATCGCGGCTATAGGAATACGCAACCCGGTCCTGATTGTTCTTGCGCCCGCCTTGCCTGGATGCCTGATAAATAGTGAATCGCATCGGACAAGTTTAAAACAAATTACGATTGAGCGTGTGCTTCAGACTGCTGAACAGCGAGCGTCGCGGCATCTCCATAGCACTGCGATCGATCAGCGTTTTTTGCAGGCTGAATACGCTCTGCGGGCGCTCCATGTAATTGAGTTTGAGGCAGGCATCGACGGTTTGCAGTAGTTGGTCCGAGTAAGCACCCTGCCAGGTGGCTTGCGCCGAAGCCAGCTTGTCGTTGAGAAGCCGCGCATCGGCGGCTTGCGGCGGGAAGCCCGCCAGGCATGCGTACAGACTCGCGCCGACGCTGTATACGTCGCTCCATGGCCCTAAACGTTCGCGATTGTGATATTGCTCTGGCGCGGCAAAGCCTGGCGTGTACATCGGCTGCAAACGGCTTTCTTCCTGGGCGAGCGTCTGGCGCACCGCGCCAAAATCGATCAGCACCGGCGAGCCGTCGAGCCGGATATAAATATTGGAAGGCTTGATATCGAGATGCAGCAGCTTATGCGTATGTACCTCGCGCAAACCGTTCAACAGTTGCGAGAATACGCGGCGGATAAAACTTTCGCGGATATTGCCGCGGTTGGCCTGGATATGCTGCTGCAAGGTTTTGCCGCGCTCAAACTGCATCACCATGTATACAGTGTCGTTGGCGCGGAAAAAATTGGTCACGCGTACGACATTGGGATGACTGATTTTGGCCAGCGCCCGGCCTTCTTCAAAAAAGCATTTCATGCCATGACGGAAGATATTATTGTTTTCGTCCGAATTGGCCTGCACGATCAACGAGCCTTCGGTGCGCAGTACCAGCGCGCCGGGGAGATATTCCTTGATCGCCACCGGTTGACCCGCCTGATCGCGCCCCAGATACACGATACTGAAACCCCCACCGCCGATTTTGCGCAGGATGGTGTATTCGTTCAGTTGATAACCATTTGGCAACGCCTGATTGGGAGATTGAGTGGCCATGCCGAAGGTCTTTTAATCTTTCTTAAAAGTGAGTCTGTTAATTTATCGATGCCCGCCCTGCGTCAGGCTGATTAAACGTCCCTCCCCTTATCGGCCGATATGCCGGGATTCTTGAGGCTGGTCTCCGCTGCAAGCCGCTTTGCGACTAGGTTTAGCCGGTTTCACCTGATCCCAGCGCAGGTTCGGCGTTTAACCACATTCAGACCGAGCTGGCTTCACTAAGCGCGGTGGATACGGTTGCGTCCCGCCTTTTTGGCGGTATACAGCGCATCGTCGGCGGCCTTAATCAATGCATCGCTGGAGCTCAATCCCGGGAAGCTCGCGATGCCGCCGCTCACGCTGGCGCAAAAATAACTGTCCTGATGCGGATGGCGAATTTGCGAAAAATCGTGACGGATCGTGTCGACGATCGAATACGCCTGCTCCTGGGTGGTATTGGGCAGGCCGATCAGGAATTCTTCGCCGCCATAGCGACACAGAATATTTTGCTTACGCAGGCGTTGTTTGAGTAACCACGCCAGGCTGCGAATAATCTGATCGCCAACCGGGTGGCCATAGCTGTCGTTAACATTCTTGAAATGGTCGATATCGAGCATCGCCACCGACAAGCTGCCTTTTTCGTGTGCGACATTCGATAACATCACGTCGAGCGTGCCTTTGCCGCTGGTGTGATTGAGCAGACCGGTCAGGCTGTCGTGATACATCGAGCGGCGTAAAGCGCGGTAACGCTCGATTTTGCTTTTGACGATCGCGTTCAAAAAAATCGGATTAAACGGCTTGGTCAGAAAATGGTCGCCACCCAGCCGCATGGCATCGACCTGCAGGGCCACATTGGTTTCGCCCGATAGGTACACGATGGGGATGCTCAAAAACTCGTCGTGTTGACGAATAATGCGCGCGGCTTCGACGCCGGTGCAATGCGGCATGTACATATCCATCAGAATCAGATCGGGATTGAATTGCCGCAAGCTATCCAGTACTTGACGGGGATTGGTAATGACCTGCGCAATGATCTGGTTTTCCTGCAAGGCATGCTGGATGACCCGGCTTGCGGTGACCGAGTCTTCGACGATCAAAACCCGAAACGCCTCTTGCTCCTGACGTTCGTTCAACTCAAGAATCTGCGCGACGATGGTATGCAGCGGTGTGCCTTCCGGCTGGCAACCGTCGCACCCCATACGCAACGCCACCTGCAGCTGCTCGAAATCCGAGCGAACCGATAAACAAATCAGCTGACCGATGGCGAACTGCTGACGCAGCGCCTTGATGCGCCTCTCCCATTCATGCTGCGGCAGGCTGCTGATGTCGAGCAATAACAGCGGGTCGCCGCTGATGCCTTCGGGCAAGGCTTCGTCCCAATGCAGAAACTGCACGTCCATACCGAAATAATCGAGCTGGGTCAGCAGGTCCTGCCAGATGTCGCGATCGTGACCGATCAGCCAGACGCCGCTCGCGCGCCGGCCATTGCCAGAGGGCTGCGTATCTTGGCGGCGTTCGACCAGACTTTCGATCACCGCGACGTGCTCATCGATAATGCGCGTTAACGCGACGATGCGATCATTCAGATCGGCCCACGCGGCCGGGCTGAGTGGATGATTGACTTCTTCGCTGAAGAGCGCCAGCGCTACCTGTTCGAGTTGATGACTGGAGTGATGCAGCGCGCTGGCGCCCTTGTCGATGAGGAATTCGGTAAAGCTGTTTATCGAAACGGCAAGCTCGACAAAATTCTCGAAACTCGGTTCGGTTTGATATCGGTCCCAGCCATTGATCAGCGCCTGGCTTTTTTTGACAAGGTCGGCAGGCGCGCAAAGCATGGCTGTTTCAGATCCAGGATGTGCGTTAAACCAACAATCTTACCCGCTTTGACCCTCCCGGGCCATACGATACAAGGCGCGGGGTGCGGCTGTCGCGTGCTCGACGCGTGTGCAATATCGCCGTAAGGTCATGACACGCAGGTCGGATAAACGGCGGAGTCATCAATAAAATGGTTATTCAACAACAGGGACTTGTAAGCAACCGGGGTCCGCACGATAAAATACAAGGCTCATTACTGGCACATTCCATGAACACGATTCCAGGTATCCTCTACGTTATCAGCGCGCCTTCCGGCGCAGGCAAAACCAGCATGGTCAAGGCCTTGCTGAAGGCCAATAGCAGCATCCGACTGTCTGTTTCGTACACCACACGCGCCCCTCGCCCCGGCGAAACCGATGGCCGCGACTATCATTTTGTCAGCCGCGAACAATTCCAGGCAATGCTCGCAAATGACGAATTTCTCGAAAGCGCCGAGGTTTACGGGAATTATTACGGCACCTCCAAAGCCGGGATTGAGCGTGATCTGGCGACGGGACGCGATATTCTGCTGGAAATCGATTGGCAGGGCGCCTCGCAGGTTCAGCAGCACTTTCCGGAAGCGGTGTCGATTTTTATTTTGCCGCCCTCATACAACGCATTGCGCACCCGGCTCACCAGCCGCGGACAGGATAGCGCCGAGGTGATCGAGCGGCGCTTGAGTGCCGCTGCTGAAGATGTCAGCCACGCCGAGGGCTTCGACTATATAATCGTGAATGACGACTTCGATGAGGCGCTGCTCGATCTCACCGCGATCGCTCGCAGCGTGCGCCTCACCGGGGCCAGACAAACCCGACGGCACCAGGCGCTTTTTGACGAATTCCGTCGGCTCTCGTAATACATCATTACTAAAAAGGTATCCCATGGCTCGCATCACCGTTGACGACTGTATCGACAAAATCCCCAATCGTTTTGAGTTAACGCTCGCCGCAACGTATCGCGCACGTCAGCTCGCGCAGGGCTCTCAACCGATGGTGGAGTCGAAAGACAAGCCCATCATCACCGCATTGCGTGAAATCGAGGCTGGGAAGGTGGGGATTGAAATCCTCAACCGAAGCCGACCCTAAGTCTCGCCACGAGACGTCCCCGGCGCACGTTGCCGATGCGCCGGCGCTTTTTCATGACTTCGACACCCTGCGTCCGGCGCTGACTTATCTCGCGCCCGACGAGATCGAAATCGTCCATCAGGCCTTCGAATTCAGCCGCCGCGCGCACGAAGGCCAATATCGCCTTAGCGGCGACCCTTATATTTCGCATCCGCTGGCGGTGGCCGGCATCCTCGCCGACTGGCATCTGGACGCGCAAACGCTGAGCGCAGCATTGCTGCACGACGTCGTCGAAGACACCCCCGCGACGGCTACCGAAATCGCCAGCCGTTTTGGCAAATCAGTCGAACTGCTAGTCGAAGGCGTGTCCAAGCTCGACAAGATTTCATTCGAATCCGAGCAGCACGCACAGGCTGAAAACTTTCGCAAAATGCTGCTGGCGATGGCCCAGGATGTGCGTGTCATCCTGATCAAGCTCGCCGACCGGCTGCACAACATGCACACGATGGCGGCAATGCCAGCCGAGAAACGCAAGCGCATCGCCGGTGAGACCCTGGAGATTTACGCACCGATTGCGAATCGCTTGGGCCTGCACAAGGTATATCAGGAACTCGAGGATTATGGGTTTCGTTATTACTACCCGACGCGTTACCGGGTGTTGGCCAAAGCAGTCAAGGCGGCACGCGGCAATCGCCGCGA
>OBEQ010519763.1_pt1 | contig 18988 bp, 24 predicted proteins | sample 1670901 | NCBI WGS metagenome assembly OBEQ01 (sample SAMEA104232315, study PRJEB22302) | groundwater metagenome | biome: forest; feature: aquifer; material: groundwater | place: USA | collected 2011-08-07 | depth 5.4 m
AATCTGGCTCTTAATGCGCTCGAACTTGGCCTGGCCAATGCCCTGCACATCCATAATATCTTCTAGAGCCTCAAACGCCCCGTTGGTCTTACGATAATCAGCAATCCTTTGCGCGATTACCACGCCAACCCCGCTAATGCCCTGCAGTTCCTCTACAGAAGCTTTGTTAATGCTAATGGGGTTCGTAAGTGCTTGGCCTGCCGGAACGGAAGCCATTTGAGCGTAAGAAATTACGCCGAAGGCTCCATTCAGCAAAAGCGCCGCTACGACAACGGCAAACATGGAACGAATTGATTTCATATGGATTCACCTCCTTTCCATATGGGGATTCGTGAGGGGGCGGGAAGATTAACAAGATATTGTTTATTTGTCAACTATTTTATGCAAATTTATGAATACGTTTGCAAAACGGCCGGGCGAGCTGAATAGAAATTGCTTTAACATCATAATGAAATTGAAATTGATTGAAGGAACATTTATACTATCGTCACGATTGGAGAGCCTATGAAAAATACACCCGCCGTCGGAGCACGCATCCGAGCTATTCGAAAAGAAAAAGAAGTCACGTTAATTGACCTGGCTGAAAAATCCGGCGTCCAGCAAGCCACGCTTTCGCGCATTGAAAACGGTCTCATGAAAGGCACGGTGGACAGTCACCGCCGCATTTCCGAAACCCTCGGTATCAGTCTCGCCGAACTTTATTCCAATATCGATGCACGCCTTAGCGAAGTTGCTCACTGCGAAAAGAAAGCACGCCAGCCCCATTCTAAGAAAAATAATCAAGTCATCTACGAAGTGCTCACGCACGAAGGTTCGAAGAAAAAATTACTGCCCGTCGTCATCTCGCTTCATCAAGGCGCAGAGACGGATCGTGAAAGACACGACCGGGGCGTCGATAAATTTCTCTGGGTTTTGGAAGGAAAAGTAGAAGCAAAAATTGAAAAGGAAACGATCGCGCTTGGCAAAGGCGACACGCTTTATTTCGACGCTTCCCTGCCGCATTCGATCAAAGCGTTAACCGGTTCTCCGGCCCGCGTTCTCGCCGTCACCAGTCCCGCTACGCTTTAAATCAGCTAAACTTGCGGATTATTCTAAGGCTTGCCGACAAAAAGAGTCTTGGTGGCTTCCGCCGTAATACCGAGATGGCCTTCGCCGGTGGTGCGACGCTGGAGGGAAATCGTGCGTACGTCCAGAAGATCCTGTGCGCTGGCGATCAGGTGGAGAAAATTTACGAACTGTTCCATTTCGCCTTCGATGGTGAGCTCAATTACGACCGTGTCCAAATCGCCCGGTTGCTCGTTCGCAATGGGACGGAGATTGTTCATCTTAAGCCCCGCCGTCGTGACCATTTCTTCGAGCTGCTTTAAGAATACGCTTACTTCTTCATCGTGGGATTGTTTTCGTGTGTAGCGGTCTTTGTATTCGTCCAATTCCTTCAGCAGAGAATCTTTCTGGCTTACCAATTTCTCGTACCGGGTCAGCTTAAGTTTCGCCGCGTCAACTTCTTCCCTTTTATTTTGCCAACTGCGTACCATGGGCCGGAAGAAAAAAATCGTGGCAAAGAGATAAACAAATAAAGCGATAAGCGCCGTGGTAACAACTTGCCGCCGGTCAAGCCCCTCTTTAACCCAAGCAGTAAGTCCCATCAGAATCCCCTCCGCGACAGAACGGCTACGATTTGAAAATCAAAGGCTTCCTGCCGGTCGACGGTCTTACGCTGTGAAAAAACAAATTCCACCTTATTAAAAAGATCGGATTCCTCGAGCTTGCTTAAATATTCCGAAACGATGTGGTTCTTAACGGCCAAACCGCGGATTTTTAAGGAATTCCCGTCTTCCAGAAGAAGCTGCGTTAATTTAATACCCTCCGGCGTGCGTTCGTGCAGTTCGCGCACCATATCCAAAATGACGGATTTATTCTTCGCATTGACTGCAATAACTTCCAATTTCCGGAGGGCTTCCTCGGCGATCTTGGTTTCGGATGCGATTTCGGAAAGTCTCCGATTTACGGAATGAATCTGCCGCCCCGCAAAAAAAAGGTTCGCACCGAAAAAAAGCGCGATACAGAGAAGCGAAGCTAAAAGCATTCCCCCGCCGAGAATCATTTCTTTTTCCGATTCCCTTCGGGAAAGCTCGATACGCCGGTGCCCGGGAAGAAAACTCAGCGCTTCGGCTTCGCCTTCCAGCTCGGCGGCGCCGACGAGCGACAAGAACGAAACGCCTTTTTCTTTAAACTCCGTAAGCATTGAATTTCCGTGATTCCACACGATGGGAAGGCGTTTGAAATCCACCTGCTCCACCTTTGCGCTCAGCTGATTTTGAAGCGCACTTGTGATTTCATCCGTGTAATCTTCGGCCCCGCTTACGATTAATTCGCTGATGACCACGGTGGGGAATTCTTTACTAAACGTATCGATCGAAAGCTTCACTTCGCTGAGGAGCTGTTCAACAAATTTATACGAAAGCATATCGTCGGGACGGGAACGCACGCCCGTACCGATGCCGCGGGTGAATTTGATCTGGCGCCTTCCGAACGCAATAATATCGGTGGAACGGGCGTCCATATCGATGAGAAGCCGTACATCGCCCTGGCCCTGCTCTTTGTCTTCCACGCATCGCCACGAAGCTTCGGTAGAGCAAAGCGCATCGATCACTTCAAGTCCGGCCTGTTCGCAGATGGCCATTTGTTCGTTCACCACGGATTCCAGTACGCAGAATAAAATGACTTTCGCAAATCCGTCTTCGCGGTTTTCGGCCACTTGAAAATCAAAGCTGACTTCGTGCGCCTCGTACGGAATGTATTGATGAAGACCGAGGCTGAGCATTTCACGAATCTCATGCGGGCGTTCGGAGGGAAGCGTTAGATAACGAATGATAAGAGAGCTTCGCGGAATAACGAGAACGGCTTTGCGCGTTCGAATACTGCGATCCTTCAAAAATTGACGGAGCAGACGGCTCATCGCGTCCTGGGACTGATCGAGAACCGGGACGACAAAAATATCCCGCACATGGAGGCGGCCCGATGACTTCACAAAGATGCCAACTTTCAGAAGCCCGTCCTTGGGTTCGAGAATGATCAGTTCTTCTTCCGCTTTACGAAACATGAAAAACTCCGTCGTGCCAATTGAGTACCGCTAAATCTCCTGCCTGCGAACCCGTACGCACCGAAGGCCGGCGCGGTCTTAGGCGAGCACCCGTTCCTGCCGCAGCCCCGGGCTGCTGAGGTACCGGGATACCCATGATAACCTCTGCCGAAGTTCCAAGCGAGGATTCATTTTCTTTAATATCGACATGAATATTATAAAACTTTGAATCCACGGTAAGATACGTCGACAATTGGGCGACGAGTGACTGCATAACAGGATCGATATTGCTCATGCCGAGCTTCATAAAAATATTTTCTGGTGTTTTTATATCTTCGGCGGTGAAGTAAGAAATAACGCTGTCTTTGCTCTCTTCGCCGGAATCCAAAAGATCCCGGTAATGTGCAAGCGTATCGGCAATATCCTCCTTGGCTTTTTCATCTCCCACCAACGAAAGCACAACGGCTCTCAGCACCAAAAGAGAGGCTGTATTAGGGTTAATGATAGCCTGATTCTTCGCTCCCGTTCCGTACACGGACAGGTAAGGAATAATTTTCGGAAGATCCTCCGGTTTAATACCCTTGATTAAATAAAGTTCGTCGAGCGATTCGAAGGGGGCGTTTTTATATTTCTCACCGAGCTTCGTACCGCCTTGCGCCGCCGAATCGCCGCGCCAATTCATAATGCCGGCTACCAGCTCGTCAATGTCTGTCGAAAGATCGTTTTCCTCATCGATCAGATCAAATAAAACGGTGAGCACCGCTTCGCTGGCGTTATTAATATTGATTTTGCTTTCCTCGTCGGTTACTTTTACATTCCGGGTCACGCCTTCGCCGAATTCAACATTTTCCGGCCAGTCGGGTTCGCCGTACCACGCATCCGCGGGGCTGTCTTCGTCCGGAAATTCATCCAATTCGACAAGGTATTGAACGGTGGTAACGGCTGCTTGTGCCAAATAGCGCTCTCTAAATGAATCCAAATTCCGCTTCACCAATTTCACCTCGATGCCGCCCCGAAATCCCAAGCCGGAAGCCATCATGGAAAAAAGAACGACCATAGTAAGCGCTACGATTGCAACGCTGCCTTTTTTATTTTTAAAACGGCTGCAGAATTTCATTCCAAACTCCCCCAAACGCCCTGCGAAACATAAAAATATTCGTCGAAATACGAGAGTACTCCTTCTGTAGTCCCCGATCCCACGACAGTAATACCTGTTTTTTTCTTCTCTACCGGCGTGATCAGCTGCATTTTAAGCCTCAGGGCGTGCGGCATACCCAAATTGTCTTCCGGGTCCCATAGTTCGGTCCACATAACGCCGACGGTTTCATCGTCCTTATACGGAAAAGCAAATTCTCCTTTTCGAATTTGATCGAGCACGACCATTTCACGTTTTTCTTTTCCGCCGCCGGCCTTTTCCTGGATAGATTCTTCTTCGCGTTCGATCCGGTCCGAAGTAATTTTATATTTCACCTTATAAAGCCCGTCTTTGTAACCCCGGTTGGTGTATTTGCGAACGCGCGTCGGAAATTCGATCTCGCCGGTTTTGCCTTTGAACGGCACGGGACCGTAGGAAATCATGTTGCGAAGATCTTTCCTGAAGAAAGTGAGGAACATGCGGATTTCCTGGCCCCGATCGAGTCCTTCCTCCGAACGCCGGTAGATTTGAAGGCCCTGGCTAAAACTCATGTAGAGGCCGCTTATCGCCAATACCAAAATGGTCATGGCGATCAGCACCTCAATCAGCGTCATACCCCGCGCCGACCTTTGTTTATTTTTTGGGGACATTAACATCGGGAACTCTCATAACGGTGAATAAATCCAATGCTTCTTTTCCGCCGCGCCACGTTATCCGGGCATTGATCCTTCGGTACTTTTCTTCTACAGCAGCGGTTTTATTTTCAGGAACGGGTTTGCCGGCGGCTTCAAGCGCCTTGAGCTCTTCTTCGCTGGGCGGAACATAGGGATTAATTTGATTCGATTCGACGTAATAGTGAAGGTCGTCTAAATCGACAGCGGGCGATTCGAATTTGCCGTCGCCCCCATCTTTTACAAGGTATTCTTCGGCGCCGGAAATCATTCGAAACATAAGGTCGTCCATGGCTACCTCGGCCATCCCGTATTCCCGGGAACGCTTCGTAATCTCAAGGCTTTGGGCCATGGCACGAAGGCATCCGGTGATGCCAAACACAAGAATAGTAATGGCAAAAAGAACTTCGATAAGCAACGCGCCTCTATCACGATTATTTTTTATTTTTGCTTTATTCATTTTGCCAATTGATTTTAAAAAGACCCAAACCCTTATTGGTAATTTCGACTCTTTGTCCGTGTACGCTTTGAAGCAGAATGCGGAAAGGCGAAGTCATGGAGCCGTCCGGGAAAAAATAAATTTCGTTTTCGGCGCCCGTAACGCCCGTGCCTTCGTCCAAATGCTGCACGGCCCGGGTGCCTATTTTTATGGGTTCAAAATCTTCAAAATTTTCTGTCTCGATTTGGCGCTGAAGCGCATAGGTTTTTTCAGAATTGTCCATTTTCAGTTCGTATACCTTGCCTTCCAAAATCGCGTGGTATTGGGCATAGCGCAGTGTTTTCTGGAAATTGGCAAGGTCCCGGTTAAAACTAAAATTCTTAATACTGCCGATCAAACGCGGCACCGACACTCCGGCAAAAAGCCCGATGAGCGCAAGGACGATCAGGAGTTCGATAAGCGTAAAACTTTTTTTATTTTTGGATTTAGTGAGAATCATAATGATGTTAAAAGGGGTTGAAGGACGACAGATTCTGAGCGAAGCGAAGAATCTCAGTTAGATTGACAACACATTAGTTCTCGTGCTCTTTCCAGTTGGTAATATCATCTTCGGTCCCCGTCTGGCCATCCGGTCCTGCCGACGAAAGATCGTAGCTGTTCTGATTTTCAGCGCCCGGAAAACTGTAGATATATTCGTTGCCCCAAGGATCTTTAGGCATGAGACGCTTCTTAAGATACGGCCCTTTCCAGCGCTTCGCCGAACCCGGATCGGTAATCAAGTCTTCGATTTTTTGAGGAAACGCGCCGTTGTCGAGTTCGTACAGTTCGAGCGCCATGGCCACGCCGCCTTCGATATCGGCGATGGCTTTCTTAATTTGCGCATCCCGGCCTTTTCCGGCCAACTGCGGCGCAATCAGTCCGGCGATCATCGCGATGATCATCACGACGAGCAAAATTTCAATCAATGTGAATCCGCTGCGGTTCATTTTCTTAAGGAACATTCTGGCACCTCGGTTCTATGAAACCATTAAATTAATCTGGAAAATAGGAAGAAGCATGGCCATCACAATGGCGCCGACAATCACGCCGACGACTAAAATTAAAATCGGCTCTAAAAGAGTCGTGACGATTTTGATCCGGCGGCCGATATCGCGGTCGTAGGTCCGCGCCACGCGGCCAAGCGTATTATCCAAATCGCCGCTCTCTTCGCCGATATTAATCATCTGAATGACAAATTTTGGGAAAATTTTGGTCGCATCCAAGGCCTGGCTTAAAGATATGCCGCGGGTCACTTCGCCCCGAACGCGTACGACTTCTTCAACATACACGGGCAATTCCATGACCGACTCCGTTACGCGCAGGGATTCCAATATACCCACCCCGCTTCCGAGAAGCATTCCGAGTACGCGGGAAAAACTAGCCATGTCCGAACGGGTCGACATATCGCCAAAAACAGGAATTTTTAAAAGCAGGCCGTAAAAAAATTTTCTTCCGCCCTGCTGCTTAAGCGAATGCCTAACGCCAAAAATAGCGGCCAGTATTGCACACAAAAGAAGCCACCAGTAATGCACGATAAAATCACTCGCTCCTACGACAATACGCGTGAGCAAAGGAAGCGTTTGTCCGAGGTCGTCGTACATTTTGGTTAAATTAGGCACGACAAATATTAAAAGAATGGTGACCATCGTTACGGCAACCGAGAGCACGATCGCGGGATAAATAAACGCTTGTTTTACCTTCGATCGCGTTTCTTCCTCGCGCTCGTAGGTGTCCGAAAGACTTTTAAGCACTTGCTCGAGCGTTCCCCCGGCTTCGCCCGCGCGTACGGTATTTATGAGGAGCGGCGGGAAAACCTCGGGGTATTTCTCAAGCGCGCTTGAGAAATGCGTTCCGGTTTTAATATCGTCGTGGATTTGAATGCAAAGGCCTGCCAAACGGGCGTGTTCGATCTGATCGGTGAGAAGTTCCAAAGCGCGGGCGAGCGTGAGGCCGGAGGAAATTAAATTTGATAAATGAAAGGCGAAAAGCGCGAGATCGCCGGCGTTTACTTTACCCTTGGCTTTGCGGACTCTTTTCGACGAGATTGTTTTTGATTTAACAACCGCACGGGTGTCGGTTACGAGAACGGGGAAAAGTCCCTGCTTGGTTAATTTCTGATGGGCCTCGCGCTCGTTGGCAGCTTCAATTTCGCCTTCAATCAAACGCTTCGGCCCTGATTTGGCTCTGTAATAATACGTGGTCACAATGCCCTTACCGAATCTTTAATCCATTTTAAATAATCGTTATTACCTTCCATGATAGAGCAGCTGATAATTTCGGGAGTAGCATAGGAATGGAGCTCCTTAACGCGCCTCGTAAGTTTCGCTATGGCTTGCTTTGTCGTTTTTACGATAAGAAGCGTTTCCGAAGTATGTTCGATTTTACCTTTCCACCAATACTGTGATTTGACTTTGGGAATGAAGTTGACGCAAGCGGCTAAACGTTCTTTTAGAAGACTCTTTGCAAGGTAGTGCGCTTCTTTGTCGGAAGAAGCGGTAATGAAAACGATGCGGAAATCGTTTCGCAAAGGAAGAAGAGATGATTATTTTCGGGTTAACGAGGCCGAGCCGGTCTTACTGTCGCCTTCAATGGTCGCGTGACCTTCGCGGGCGAGCCACCCAAGCCCCATTAAAACGATATCCCGGTCGCGGCCCGTATTCTTGACGAGATCGCTTATGGAAAGCTTTCCCTTCCGGTCCAATTGATGCCAAATATCTCCTGCGACTATTCCTATTTCGGTTATCATGATTCCGCTTTCTCCTTAGAGGCTCCAGAAAATATCCCGATATTGTAAAAATCGCTAGTACTATACCAGACTTATACTTACATTGCAATGGAGCTGCTTATTCTCCTTGGAATCCGCAACAGCAGGCAGACGAACCGTCACTTTCTGAAATTCTTTCAATTTCGGTAAATATTTTGCGCCGTTCTTCATCATCCGTCATACTATCCAGCGCAGGATAAAGAATGTTTTCTTCCTTCATATTATGCTCTTTCAGAACAGCCAAGAGAGCTCCCTCAAGCCGGTCGGTATGAATATCACCGCCGCGCACAAATTCATGCATATTTTCAAGAACGCGTTTAATTTCACGATGCTCTTCACGCATTACGGCGGTTGGCCCGTTACCGGAAAGCCCTGTCTTTTGATCGAAAACGGGAAAAAGAATTTTTTCTTCCCAATCAATGTGACGCCTAAGTCCCATCAGAAATTCCCGAAACGCGTTCTTTGCTACCGGGAAATCCACATGCTTTTGAGCCTGCCACTGTGCAAAAAGTTTGTCTAAGCGATCGTGATCCTCCGCAAAAAATGATGTGATGGTTTGAGTTTTCATTGGGCTATCTCCCTTGGTTGAGTACATTTTTGAAAATCTTCCTTTGTGTTTATATTCCCAAAATCAGGCGACAAGAAATTAGCTTGGATCAGTTCTTTGGGTTCGATTTCCCGCACCAGATCCGTCATAGACAAATCCCCCATTTCCAAACGAAGTTGAATAAGATTTCGAATATTCCCTTCGTATACACCCGGAAATGGATTTAAACCGCTTCCGACATCCGAAAAAACAGTAAGTAAATTCTTCCTTTTATGCACTGAAATAAGTTTTTTTAGGAGATCAAGCTGAACAAAAGGCATATCACAAGTAAGAACAAGCAGCGAATCGCTCGGAAACAAACGGCAGGCCGTAAACAATCCCCCGAGCGGGCCGCGGTCCGGCACAAGATCTCTTTCGATACGGCAGTTTATCGAATAATCCCGGTTTGCTACGATAACCGGATCCAGGTCTAATTGGCGTACGGTTTGAACAATCCGTTCGATAAAAGTCATTCCCTGCCACCTGGCAAGCGCTTTGTCTTCTCCAAACCGTTTACTCTTTCCTCCCGCAAGCACGATACCTTTCATTGCCGTACCTCAGCTTTTGCCGGCGTCAACCACGTTTGCCATTTATCCTGATAAAATTCTTTTTTCCAAATGGGTACGACGCGTTTGATTTCATCGACTATCCATTCAGAGGCTTCAAAAGCATCTTTTCGATGTGCGGCATCGACTCGCACGACTACCGCAATATCACCGATCTCAAGCCATCCCACGCGGTGCCGTACTTGAGCGAGATCAATATTCCATTGATTCTTGGCTTGATAAATAATTTGTCGAATCCCTTTTTCTGCAAGTGGTAAATAGCATTCATAGAATAATTTTTCTACGCGCCTGCCTTCGTTACGGTCTCTAACATAGCCGACGAATACGGCTTGTCCGCCGGTTGAAGTAGAAAGGTTTGTATTGAAAATCTCCGAGAGCGATATCGGTTCGTACGTCATATATTCCATAATTATCCTCCCGCCGCCGGGGGTATAAAAGCAAGCTTATCGCCTTCGCGAAGTGTGGTTTCTTCCGATACAAAATCTTCGTTTACCGCATAGCGAATAGGTAAATGAGAAAGCCGCGGAAGATGCTCGGAAAATATTTTCTTCGAAGCGGTACGCACGGTGGCGCCTTCAGCCAGTTCTGCCGAACCTAATTCGAAGCCGGCTTCTTCGGCAAGTTGTGCGAATAAAAGGATTTCAATTTTCATACGTGTTCTCCGTAGGGCAAAACATCAAACCTTACGGCATCTCCCTTCTCCATTTTTCTTGAACCCCGGGGGATAACGATAAATCCGTTGGCCTGCGTAAAAGCGGACATCATATGAGAACCTTGCCGCGCTAAGACATCAACCGAAACATGGCCATTCGTAGAACGCGCGCGTCGCACGTACGCGCGGCCTTTTAAAAACAATTGCCTTTTTTTGTCGGGCTCAATGGGCTTATTCAGCTTTACTCGAACGCGGGCAGGATAAATCCGGGCAAAGCCCGTCATTTTTCTTAAGGCCGGATAGACGTATTCGTAAAAACAGGTCAACGCGCCAGCGGGGTTTCCGGGAAGACCGAAGAAAAAAGTTTTCCCTTTCTTTCCTGCGTACATCGGTTTTCCGGGCTTCTGCGACACTTTCCAGAAAAGTTTTCGCACCCCCAATTCCTTCAAAATAGTTTTGACAAAGTCATAATCACCGACCGAAACGCCACCGGTTAGAATGACTACGTCAACGGTTTTCATACTTTTCGAAATTACATTTTTCAATAGGCAACGGTTATCAGGAACATGTGCTATTCGGACAGGTTTCACCCCCATCGAAATGAGCGCCGAACTCATAGTCCAGGAATTGCTGTCGTAAATTTGGCCGGCTTTTAATTTCTTTCCGACCCGCACCAGTTCATTTCCGGTAACGATAAGCGAAACGTCGGGTTTTCTAAACACACGAATATGCTTTTTCCCGATCGTCGCGAGTGCGCCGACAACGCCGGGGTGAATTACCGTTCCCGCTTTGAGCAATACGCTTCCCTTCTTTAATTCTTCTCCGGCGTAACGAACGTTAGCTCCTTTTGCGAAACGGCCGCTCACGAATAAATGTCCCGATTTTACCGTTGAATATTCTTTCGGAATCACCGTGTCGGCACCTTTCGGAATTCTAGCCCCAGTCATAATCCGGTAGGTCTCACCCCGGTGAATTCTAGGATTCTTGAGATCTCCGGCTTTAATTACGCCTTTGATTTTTAAGCCGCAGCTATGGCCTACTTGGTCAAAATCTACAAAGCAAATCACAAAACCATCGACCGCACTGTTATCCGCGTTCGGCAAATGGATGGGCGAGCGAATATCTTCGGCTAAAACGTATCCGAGCGCGTCTTTGAGGCCAACCGAAATTTGGTTAAGCCTGCGAACGGCACGCATAAGTTTTTCTTGCGCCTGATCAACGGAAATCATAAAGCTGCTCCGATCATCTTGATAGAAACGTAAAGAATAAATAAGGCGAGCATTTTCTCTAATCTTAAATTTGGAATTTTGTAGGCGCCGAACCGTGCGCCGAGCTGTCCCCCTAAAAACACGGCGATCGCCAGAGGAAAAATGAGTTCAAAATCCGGTACGCCTTTTCCCACGTGCCCGGCTAAACCCGAAAGCGAGTTCAGAGCGATAAAAAAAGCGGCAGCGGCCGAAGCTTCTTTAACATTTACCCACCGCATGAAAATAAGCAGAGGACTTAGAAAAATTCCCCCACCCATGCCGAGGAGCCCCGATAAAAAGCCGAGTAACCCGCCAACCGGTAGCCCCACCGCCCAAGCTTTGGCTGTTGGAATTTCCTTTTTCTTTTCATATGAACGGATCGGAAGAAACATGCGTAAAGCAGCAATCAAAAGTGAAAAACCAAGAAGCAGCCGGAAAACATCTTTGTCGATGGCGATTCGGCCTCCCCAATAGGCCATGGGAACGGAGAAAATGACAAATGGAAGAACAATTCTCCAGCGGACAAAACCGGCTTTGTAAAAAAGCCAAAATCCGGAACTCGCAACAATAATATTGCAAATAAGCGCAATCACAGGAATTTCCTGATAAGGCAAGCCCGCCAACACCAGCACCGCTAAATACGAGGTGCCGCCGCCCAAACCCACCATGGAGTAAAGGAGGGCGATTAGAAAAAAAACGGTTGGAAGCCAGCTCACGTTAATGTCCTCCCCCGTTCATCATTCCGTAAGCATGAAGCACGCCGGGAAAAATAGCAGAAAGAGATTCACGCGTGCCGTTCGATGAACCCGGTAAATTTAAAATAATCGTTTGCCCCTTCTGCACTGCCAGCCCCCGCGAAAGCATGGCGTAAGGAGTACGCCGCTGACCGTACGTGCGTGCTGCTTCCATAATGCCGGGAATTTCCCGATCCATTACTCTCCGCGTGGCTTCAACGGTAACGTCGCGGGGCCCAAGACCCGTTCCACCTGTCGTAATAATGAGCTGAACGTTTTTACTTATGAACGCTTCGAGCTGTTTTTGAATTTCCGTTGCATCGTCCGGTGAAATAACGTAGTCGGTTTCGATTCCGTATTGTTCAAGACATTCTTTAATGATTTTGCCGGACTTATCCTTTCGCTTGCCGGCAAACGTTGAATCGGAAGTCACGATAACGACGGCGCGGAAATTCTTAGGTACGAATTCTTTAAAATCCGATTTGCCTCCGTATTTCTCGATAACTTTGACCGAAACGATCTCGACATTCGTATCCACCGGCTTAAGCATGTCGTAAATCGTAAGCGCCGCCACGGAAGCGGCCGTCAATGCTTCCATTTCGATTCCGGTTTTCCATACCGTCTCGACGCTGGATTCGATCTTGATGCGGTCGGTTTCGAGCGTAAATTCGATTTCAATAAAGTCAATCGGAATGGGATGGCAATACGGAATCAGATCGGCCGTTTTTTTGGCCGCCAGCACACCTGCCGCGCGGGCAATGGCAAGAACATCTTTTTTCGGGAGATCGTTGCTACGTATGCGATCGATGGACGCTGCTTTGGTTTGAATAATGGCCTGCGCTTTGGCGCCACGAAGCGTATCGATTTTATCCGTAACCGATTTCATGTTAGCCTCCGATCGCGCGAATCAAAGGCGCATTGTTTTTTTTATAAATCTCGGACTGCTCTACGCCCGTAAAACCTTCTTTAAAAGCATTCCCCGCCGGCTTTAGCCGTACCGCCGTTTGAATGGCTTTGGAAATTTCTTCGTCGGAAGCCCCGCGCCTGAGGAGATCCTTTACAGAAACTTGAACGGTTGAAAAAAGGCAGGGAAAAATTTTCCCGTCGGAGGAAAGCCGGATACGGGAACATCGGTTGCAAAATGATTCGGTGACCGAAGCAATGAAGCCGACGGATCCTTTCCCATGAGCAAGCGAATATACGCTGGCCACGGCGTCGTTCTCGGGCGGAAGGGGAAGCACGGAAAAATTATTTTCAATGATCCTTCGGATTTCTTTAATCGGAACAAATTGATCCATTCGCCAATTCGTCCCGCAAAGCGGCATGAATTCCAAGAATCGCACTTGGATCGGAAAACATTGGGCAAGTCGGACAAACTCGATTATTTCCTCCTCGGCCAGATCGCGCAGAACAACCATATTGAGTTTGACCGGCAGTCCTTCCTCAAGAGCTCTCAGGATTCCTTCCCGCACATTCTTGTAAGCGCCGGAGGCTGTGATGGCTTGAAACCGGGCCGGATCAAGGCTGTCTAGACTTACGTTTAACCGGTTAAGTCCAGCCTCTTTAAGCGGCCTGGCCATATCGTTGAGGAGACTACCGTTCGTCGTAACGGAAAGATCTTGAATAGTGCCGAGCTCTTTTATTTCCCGAACGATACCCAGAATATCTTCGCGGAGAAGCGGTTCACCGCCGGTTAAACGGATACGCGAAACACCCATTTGAGAAATAATTTTTACGAATCGCAAGATTTCGCTCTGCGTAAGCAATTCGGAGGGCGGAAGCGGAGAATATCCTTGGCTTGGTGTGCAGTAAAAACAACGGAAATTACAACGATCGGTAAGCGAGATTCTTAGGTAGGTTATTGGCCTTCCAAAAGAATCGATAAGAAAATTATCACCCTTGAACATCTTTCTCCTTTCCAATTCACCCGCCCATACGGCGAGATCGGGAGGTCAACCTGTTTCCGGGTTAACCCACGTTTCGAAATCCATGACATCGTTTTAGGACTTCGAAATCGGAGTTCTTCAAAATTCTGCTAAAAGGATAATCGAGAAAGCGGGTTTAATCTGTGACCTGGGTCACAAAGCGTAAGTTGAGGGAGAAATAGGGTTTGAAGAAATTTTTCGCTTTAAGCTATTCGAGAGCGAAGAAGTTTACACAATCCGGATGATTTGGCCGCCAGGCGGTTGCCCGGGGTGCGTAGTTCGCATTCGGTAAAATAAAGACTTTTGCCGTGTGAAATAACCTGGGCAAACGCCTTTATTTTTTCGCCGGAAAAAACAGGGCGAAGAAAATTGATTTTAAATTCCACGGTTACGCCGATCCGCCCTTTACCGGCCAACGAAGTAAATGCCGCGCCCATCGCGGCGTCCGCAAGGTCGCAAAGAATCCCTCCGTGTACGGAGCCGATCGTATTCAGGTGATGTTTACGTGCACGTAGCGCAAGGATAGCTTTACCCTTCGAGATCTTGATTATTCTCATTCCTATAAGTTTCATAACCGGAGCGCGTACCGAGCGGCTGTGCCGAAACGGATGCAAATGGTTTTTAGATTTGCGCATAGGCGCGCCGGCGAAGAACGGAAACTACGAAACGAAAAAATAAAACACTTTCACGAAAACTCGTGAACGCAACCTGAAGAAAGGAAATCCGGTGAATGCGGCCGCGAACGAACTGTCCGAACGCTTCTTTCCAAAACTTTGTCATGGGTTTGCGTGTGAACGTGAGAGAGTCAGAAAATACATCCCATTTATTCAGCCATAATTTAAACCGGGAAGGAACGGCAAAATGCTGAAACGGCCTTCGAATCTCGGATAACTCGAGCCTTGCAGCGGCTTGGCGGTATAAACTTTGGAGTTCGGATACTTTAATATTTCTCCACTCCTCGGCTCGACTTCGAATCCGCGCGATATCCCGAACAACCTGTTCTTCAAGAGGCCCGCGTTTTCGCGTCGCCAGCCAAACCTCTTCCATCTCCAAGGCTAATGTAGTCCAACCGGTAATTAAACTGGAAAAATCACGGATACGGCGCTTCATGTAAGCCCGGCGCGACTCCAGGCCAAAGCATTCCCGCCGGTTCCGGCGGCCCTTCAACCGCAAAAAGCCATGGATCATGGGGTGCCCGCCTTCGACTTGAAAAGCATTTTTGTACCAAATGAAATTGTAAAAAACTCCCCAATATTTGGATTGAGTGACTTGGTTTAGGATTTTCTTCATATTTGAAACGCTGTAAAAACTATTCCAGGCCTCGCGATAAACGCGGGTCCAATTACTTTCCAACATATTCTTGTGCCGAAAGGTTTCATGAAACGAATCGTAGTCATTCAAGTCTTCATCCAAAATCGTACCGTTACGTCGCATCTCGGCATAATCCGCCGAACCCGGCAGCGGTGTCAGCATAAAAAACGAAGCCTGCTCGGAGCCAAGCTCTTGAAGATTGGCTATGTCTGCCCGCACCGATTCGACGCTATCGAAAGGAAACCCGATAATATAAGCCAGATGCGTCGCAATACCGGCTTGATGATAAGCTTCTATTAATTCCAGAAAATGGCCCGTTTTATTTTGATTCTTACCCGCCTGTTTTAAATTATTCTCGTTTAAACTTTCCAAACCAATAAACACCTGCGAACATCCCGCGCGGCTTGCTTTTTCAATAAACCCGGGAATTTTATACGACTGCGTATCCGCCTGCATCATAAAGGAAATATTGATTTTTTCCTTCTCACGCATTTGGGCGAGCGCATCAAAAATTTCTTCCCATTGTTTGTTCCGGCAAAAATTATCGTCCGTAAAGAAATAATGCCTGACCCGGTGCCGGAAATAATTTTCATGAATTTTTTCTAAAATCAAATTCACCGACCTAAAACGCATGGCGCGGCCCTGCACATTAATCACGGTACAAAAACTGCATTGGAAGGGACAGCCTCTGCCGCAATCCAAGGTGGCGTGGCGCACGGCGTATCTATGAATCATATTCTTGGGGAGTTCGGGAATGGGCGCTTCGTTTATAAACGGCGGCTGGTGTAAAAAATTATAAATTAAGGGAAGCTTATCGTTAAGCGCATCACGGAGAATACTTTCCCACCGGCCTTCTGCTTCGCCGCCGACGAGGGTTACGCCGGCCGCTTTAAGACGCTGTAGCTCGGGCGTCAATTCCGGCAGTGTAGCCATCACACCGCTTACGTGAAATCCTCCCACCATCACGTCCATGCCGGCCGATCGGAATTGCATAGCCAGATCCTCTGCCCTTGCAAATTGATTGGATTGAACGCCGACGAGACAGATGAGCGTTTTTGCATCTTTTCTTCGGCTCAAGCGAATGATCTTGGATACATCCACTTTTTGAACGGTTTCGTCTATGGTCTGAATATTCCACTTCAATTCAGATCCAAAAGCTTTTTGTTTCCGAATATCCTCGGTTAACGCATAAAGGCAGGCAAGCGTATTGCTCGGAAGCACACCTTTCCAATGGCGAATCAGATAGCCGTCGTCATCGTATTTGGAAGGCTTAATAAGATAGAGATTAAGCCTTTTATAAGCGAGCTTCTTTGGTGCAATCAAGAAGTCGGGCCTTTGGTTTCGTCTTTCTTCCCGTCGCTTAACGATTTCTTAAATTCGCGGATTCCTTCGCCCAAACCGCGGGCGATTTCGGGAAGCCTCTTTCCGCCGAAAAGAAGAAAGATAATCCCAAATATAATGCCGAGTTCAAGGGGACCTGGCATCGTCATAAACTCACCTCCTTTTAAACTAATTCGATAGCGACTTGATCGTTTACAGTTTGACAAGCCGGAATGCAATAACCGCAGCCGTTACAAATCTCTCTATTAATTATCGGCTTCTGATCAACAATCTCGATTGCACGGTCTCTTAAGGGGCAGGCAAGATAACAAGCCTGGCAAAGCGAATTTCCCCACGCTAAACAACGAGTAACACTTACGGTCGCTACCCTCGGCCGGCTTGGATCCGCTTCGTTATCTTTTTCTTTATATTTTTCTCCGATACGTACTGCTACGCTCAAGACGGATTGAACACGATCGAGAATATAGATCGGAAACGATTTTACAAATTCCCGCCTCTGCAAATTGACCTTTGGCTCAGACATCGATTCCCACTTTCGTTCTTGAAGCACATAAATCGAAACATTGCGGGCAAATGCCCATTTCCGGCCGCCATGCGGGATAGGCCTTTTGAATGGTTTTGATCACATTCGCCCCATCGGCCGATTTGGTATCCGAATTTGAATACGAAGACAAACCGCACACGGGACAAACGAGTCCGCCTTCGCCTAAATTTTTGGTAAGCCGCGCATCCGTGGACCAACGAATCAAATCGATTTGTTTAAACGCTTGTTCGGACTCTAATTGGCGGAGCATCCGACCGATCTCCTCCTTCGGCCAGGATCGAAACGCGGCGCCGATATCTTTCGAATATTTCTCCCGGGGCCAAAGCGGTGTAAAACCTCTCAGCTGAATCCGTGCATCTACGTACATCGCCCAGAGAATTCGAAAACGCTCACGGATCAGGTTCTCCTCCGTATCATTCACAGAATGTATGCCAATGGCCGCATCGTAACAAAATTTTTCATCGATCATGTCCGAGGCATGCATGAGCTCATGCCTGAGAAACGCTTTTAAATATTCCGGTTGGGTAATGCGCTCGCATTGGAGCGTTACCAAAACGGTTAAAAACTTTTCGCCCCGGAATAATTCGGAAGATTCGTCTTTTCTTGAATAGACGGATTTTATTCTTAAAGCAACCTCCGGCTTATTTAAAAGGGGAAATTCAGAAAAGACATTATAAAAAATATCTTTAAGCCCAAAGGATGCGAACCATTTTTGATAAAAAGAGCGGAATGCATTTTCTCTTTCCTTGCCTGAATTCGTGTTGTAGAGAGTTTCTCGTTCCGTGCAGAAATCTCTTACGGAAGCCGAGCTTTGGCGCTGTTCCAGGTAAACGGCATAACGGAAAACCGATTCTTCAATAAACCAATCATCAAAAATAATCTTGGGCATAGCATCACCCCGCCCTGCCTTTCAGCTTATCTGCGGCTTTAGTTTGCACGAAACACATCCGGTTTCCTGCCCTTCATCTACAGGGCGAAGGGATATATCCGGAGAAATTCCTGCGACTTCCTGGATTTGCGATTCTTCCGTAATAAAAAGCAGCGTAAATTCAGCGATGTCCCTGAGTACACCGGAGGATGGCTGACGCAGCAACGTACGCGCAAAAGATGGAACCCAACGGCCGAGATGCTCCGCAAAAAATCGCTCTGCGCTTTGGCGGCATACACCGGCGTTCTCATCATCTCCGTGTTCTAGAGCGTAGGCTTCTTTATGCAAAAGAAACGATATAAATTCACATTCAACGCTAACATGATCCACACGTTCATGCGTGTTTTGGGATAAATGCAGACCAAAAGCATTATAGAATGCGGCGATATCCGCCAATTCTTGCGGCTGGCGATGGCTATGCTCTTCTCCGTATTCGATTTCATACGCCGGAAAAGCGCCGAAGGCCGTATGACCGAAGTAACGATCAAATTCAATAATCCAATCGGTCTCGTCGAGATTTTCCAATTTCTTGGAAAGCTTGCCAAGAATAGTTCCTAGCGCCGCTTGCCGTTCTTTTGGAAAGGCATCTAAAGCTTCGAGCCAAACCGTTAAATTTTGGGCAACACGATTTTGGACTTCTTCCCCGGACGGATGACGAAATAAATCCGCCATGAAAGAATAGAAGAAACTCCTCGCAAGGATATATTTAATTTCAAATGGAGTTTTGGTGCACGTCGGGTCTGACATGGAACGGTTCCTCCACTTGGGTTCGTATGATTTCCTGCCCGTCTTGACCGAAACCTATGACTGTGTCGTTGTACAGCGTAAACGGTTTTCCGTGAATCTGCGTTTCGTAGACCTTCGGTCCTTCTTCAATCGAATACTTAAAAATAATCCGGTTTGTTTTTCTAAAGAGCTGAAGCACCGCTAAAAGTTTGCGGTCCGGCACCATATACGTATCGATCGCATGATCCACGCCCGGGCCGAACATTTGCTTTAAGAATCCTCTCGGCACCCAGCGCGG
>OBEQ011272271.1_pt1 | contig 18982 bp, 17 predicted proteins | sample 1670901 | NCBI WGS metagenome assembly OBEQ01 (sample SAMEA104232315, study PRJEB22302) | groundwater metagenome | biome: forest; feature: aquifer; material: groundwater | place: USA | collected 2011-08-07 | depth 5.4 m
GGTCCAAAAGGTAATTACCATGGAGAGCACCCTCATGCACAGCTTGCCTACAGCTTCAGGAGATTTTTCTTCTGCATATGACGCAATATAGTTCCAGGAGAAACTTGTCGCGTCATATCCGTAAAGTTTCGCAAGGACACAGGCTGAGAGCTGTGCTACTGTTTCCTGCTCTGGGTCTTGCACCGGCTTGAGGTTTTCAAATGTCGAGTGGGCCTTGTGTGCAAGCTCGTGGAAGAAGGTGTCTGGATTTTCTTGGCTCAACTTGATGACATTTGTTACCAAGTTGTATGACCCGCCTTCTCCAAGTACGGTTGGACCAAATTCTACTTTCACACCAAACTTTTCTGCAACATCAAGCAGTGGTGGGATTTGTCTTGGTTGGTATTCTTCAATTGGTTTTCCTTCGGTGTCTTCATATCGGAAGACAGGAATCCCAACAAATCCTACGGGAAATTCCACATCTTCTTCTTTGCCGGTCTCTTCGTTTCAAAGCCTAGGTTTACTGTGAATCGCTTGTTACAGTTCTTGCAGGAAAATCTCTGGATATTTCTTCTGTTGGAATTGTTATCTGGCACTAAATGATTCATCTCCCGACACTTGACAGTTCCACCTAGCCCAATATTTTACACATTTAAAATTAGATAACAAAAAATATTAAATTATTGAAATAGTTATGATGCAATTTCTCCAAACCTATCATTAAGATTTTGCCATCGATCTAGACACATTCAGACTGCATACCTACAGCTGCATTTCATTAGGGTCTAAGATTTGCCTATTTTACTCAATTTTGTTCATTGCGGGATTTCAAAATGTTTATACGCACTCCCCGCGCCAGATTTCAACTACATTTCGGTTCGGTCTAAATTTTTTTTATTCAATTTTTTCTTATTGAATCAAAAATGATTCTAGTCATAGCATAGCCTTGAGTTTTTTTCTAATGCCAGCAATCGTCTGTGGATTCAGCCCATCAATAATCTCCTCTATCTTGATAACAAAATCTTTGGTCTTGGCAATAATATTTGACGAGTCTATTTTTACTTCTTTACTGTAATATTGTGCATCCACCCGATCTTCTTTTGCCTGCCGTAGGTCTTGCATAAGGTGAGAAGGCACATCATTCTCAAATAGATAACTGAATAACGCAATAGTACAATCATGTATCTCACACTTTATCCCTATCCTCGATAACAATGCATAGATAACAAAATATTTTGCATAATAACTAGCAGATATTGTCCATTCATCAAGACCTGCTTTTGCGTTAACTTCCATGGCTTGTAAAGCAGTTCTTGACTTTCTCAGATATGCCTTTTGCAAGTTTTCAGATTCACTAACAAGTTTGATGCCTTTCTTCTGCTTTGCACACCATTTGAGATACTTTTTCTCAGCTGACATAATACCTCCACATGATCTCACAAAATTGATCTATTCCTTTTAGGATGACATGATTAGAGATAACCTCGTGTACAAGGGGATCCTTGTTTTGCAATCCATTGAGGAATTGTACTTTGTTTGAGGATTTTATATTAATGTCCCTACCAACAAGATCCGAAGCTTCCAGAGTCACTCTTTTATCGATTTTTTCCTCACTTATGACAAACAAGTCTATATCGCTTTCTTTGGTATGTCCTCCTTTTGTAAAGCTTCCAAACAGAATAAGTGGATAGTCGATCTTGCGACCTATTTCCTCAAGCACCTTCTTTATCAAAAAATGTTTTTTAAGATAGATGACTGAAATGAAACCTTCTGCCATAATCAAATAATATTTTGTAATTACGTTGTTAAGATTCAACGTATACTCTTTGTTTCTGCCTTTAGGAATACTTGATAGAACGTTAATCTTCTCTAACTTTTTGAGTTGTAGCTGGATAGATTTTACATCTACATCGGTCTCTCTTGCTATCTCTCGTAAGTGTATAGATTTCTTGTAATTGTCAGTGTAAAGGCCTATTATTTTCAAGGTTGTCTGTGTGATGTTGTATTCTTCCAACATATGTTGTATAAATACAACAGATAACTTAAAGTTATTCACTAACAAATACAGAGAGGATCGGCCTTATATCATACTATATTCATACTATGGTATGACAAAGCAGAGACGTACAGTTGCATTTTCTGCAGAACTGGACGGTGTGATAGGCTTGTTGTCTAGTCGTAAAAAGATGAACTATTCAGAGTATGTGGAATCCAGATTAAAGCTAGTTCCAGAGATACTAAATGAACTTCAAAGACTCCAGAGCATGCCTGAGGATATGCCTTCAATGGTAAAAGGCAACCTGCGTGATGCACTGAAGATAAAGACAAATCGAAGAAGAACAAAATAACCTTCTGACCTACATGTTACTATCATGATCTTATTTTAGACCCATATGATACCATTGATGGGATTTATGAAAATCAGTTCAATACATGGTCTTATCAGACTCGAACCAAAGTAGAACAATATTGTCCTGAGTCTTGTAGGATTAGAAGGGTGTTGAACTAGTTATGAAATCCCTTAGTGGGTCCTAAACTATTCCATGGTGGTATTGGGTCTTATCAGCTTCCACTTACCTTGAAGTCATTCGTTAATCACGTCTTCAAGGATTTGAATGAGCACTATCAGTAATCCATCCCGAAGTACGATTACTTAATGAAATTCCCTCCATTCCACTAAAAATTTTCATGATTTTCTGACTTGAATTCAAAGAAGCAGTTGGAAGAGTAAGTTTGACTGTTCCATTTTCATCTGGTTTGCTGATGCTTACATACGTCCAAGGTTGGGAAGCGGTAACACAGTCTCTAAAATCATCATCTGATAAATTTTCTTTTAATACATTCATGATCTTAGATTCATCATATTTGGTAGGATCATTGTAAACAAGTGTCCAAGTCGTTTCACAGAGAACCCCCATCTGCATTGACCTTTCATGATTCTCTTCTTGTGGTAGCAATGTAATGATGGCTGAAATAAAAGCAATTGCTATCGCAATGCCCGTAGAGGCAAGAATTATCTTTCGCTTATTCAACTGTTACATCATTACTTTGGTATTGATCTTAAAGCTTTACGACACTGGTCCTACAGGATTAGAACCAATACAATTTATCAGCAATCCCTAAAAACACTGTAAACTGAAAATTAATGTGAAAACTTTACATTTTTCAATAATTGTGCTTGCATTTATTATTTTGATTTTATCAAACTGGGCACAAGTAGAGGGACGAATTGTTACGCAGACAGTAATGCAACTTTACAAAGAATCAGACATGATCCTAGTAGGAAATGTAACATCTGTGGAAATAGATTCCTCAGGCATTCACACTTTTTATCATGTCAAAGTTGAGCAATATCTGAAAAGCCAACAGCAAAATGACACCATTACTGTAGTAGGATCAGGCCCCAATGGTGGTAATGGGCCACCCGATCCAAAATTCATGGTAGGTGACAGAGTTCGTCTTTACCTATACAAAGAAGATGGAATGTACATGATCTCAATGTACTCAACCAATGCCAATCCGAAATGCTATGCTCATGAATTGTTAGGATTAGGGCCACGAGAACTTATTCCTCGAGGAGAACATGCTCCAAACTATTCTGAAAGAAACTGTGGTCCGCCCTTTCAATTCTCATCTTATCCACATACTACATTTCTACCATCTACAATACAATTCCAATCAGGAATCCAAGCATCTAGCATAGCATGTAACGAAGGCTTGCAATTAATTATAAAAAACGAGAATAATTTACCTGCATGCGTAAAGCAAGACACAGCACAGAAACTTGTAGAACGTGAATGGGGAATATTGGCCAATTCAGTTACCAAACAAACATCAAATACTTCATCTGCTCTCAAACTTTACCTTTCTACTAATTCCACAATCATCTTGTCTGGTCAACCAATAGGAATAACAATCTCAGTCAATAACACGCTTTCGAGTCCAATAAACGTGACAGCTCAAGATAATTGGTCATATGAGAAAGTAAGCACAGGACCATGTGCAAGAGTTGGATATGGGATTTCTGTCCTGGACGGATACTATATTGCTGATAACATAACACAAGGTAAGTTTCTACGGATGTTCCCCATTGGTCTCTTGTGTCCGGTGATAGGTGAGCATGCAAAGGTGTATGAATTTCAACCACAAAGTTCTCAGGTAAAAGAAGTCAAGTGCAACGAAATTCAAGATACAGTATGTAATCCACAGACTTATCAGATGGGACACAATTACGGGTTCAATGGCTACCTGGAGTATGACAAGATTCAACCCTTTAGATCTGGCATCTATACCATAGTGGGAGCAGATGAGTGGGGCCATATTGCAATACAACATTTTGTAGTTACTAATTCTACCACAGGTTAAGAAAATGAAAACTCTACATTTATCCATCACATACAGCATCATGATTTTCGCTGCAATACTGATTTCTGGTATTGGTTTTGCATTTGCAGACACATCAAAATCAATAATTACGGTTAATGACACACAATATCAAATTGTATTCAATACAGTAAATTCAACTGTAAATACAATACTGCCAGATCTTCACTCCTATATGCGAAATTCTCTTGACATGAACATTACAAGTGACAAACAGTATAATGGTTCTATGACCTTGACATTAACAAAAGATGCAGTTGCTAATGTTTTTTGCATTAGAAGAGACAGTGTTGACATTTACCTGCAAAACAACCAGGCCTTTTTTGCAATCATAGGTAACAATTATGAAAGTTTGAGAACATCAACTAGTAATGACAATGTATCACTCACATTTGATGTACGGGCAGGCTCAAAAAATGCTACAATAGTCAATCAATTTGTTGGAATGGGAGTAGCACAACTAGTAGATTTCAAGGGAATTGCAGAGGCGGGAATATACAGACCAAATCAGAATGTCGTCTTTAATGGTACCCTTGTAGATGACTGTGGTAGGCACCTTGGAGTAGAAAAAATATACCTTACTGCAGAACAGCTCAATGTTACAAAAGAGGTAATGTCTGATTCCAAAGGAAAATTTAGTATAAACTTTACAATACCTGAAAATGTCAAATCAGGAAACTACAAGTCCAAAATTGAAATGTATTCAAAAAATAACCTTTCTGGCTCCCAGATGCTTTATCTTGTCATAGAAAAGGAGAGAGAAACAAACATTCCATTTTTGTTCAAGACTGACTTTGGCTCATTTGAGATACGATACCATTTTGACCACGGAGAAATACTGGATGTTAGCCAATACTTCATAGGAGATTCCATATCTGTTCAATACTTTGCAACGCAAAATGGCACAATGGAGATCCTATTTCCAAAAGCGCTGATGGCTCTTGTTTCAGAAAATGTGGGCACTACAATGGTAACAACGGCACATCAAGACTTCTATAACTTTCCAGAACGCATGGATTTAGAAAACAGAATATTTGATATTCCTGTGTATAAAGGCAGGAATTTCATAGATATTTCAATTCCAAAGGAAGGTAGTCATGCTGTATACAATAACGCAGGACTGCAAGCTGTAATGGTTGGCGAAAAACTCTATCCTATACCGTATAATATCACTGATGGAATCATACAAAATCTTCTTGTAGATACTTTTCATAAACAAATAAGAGTTGAGATCATTGGAGCGCAAGGCGGTGGGCATTTACACATAAAGTTGCCAAGATACATACTTGATTCAGTACAAGAAAACCATGACAAGAAATTTTCTCTCACCGATACAATGATTGTCGATGGTCTTCCATCTGGTACAAAATCCATTGATTATATAGAATCAAACACAACAGAAAAATCACGGGCGTTGGAGATTAATTTTCCACAGCATCGAAGTTTTATTGATATACAAGGAACGACGGTAATCCCAGAATTTCCGTTTGCAATTCCTGTTTTGCTAATCAGTATATTATCAATAATTGTGTTTTACAGGATTAGATTTAGAAAATGAAAACTCTACACTTTTCAATAATAGTTATAGTTACAATTGCAGCTATTCTATTGATCCCAACAATTTTTAGAACATCTTCTGAGAACGATCTCAATGTTACAATATCAGGACTCAAGGACACTTATGGAATTGGAGAACCAATCACTTTTTTTGTTGAAATAACAAGTTCTAGTCAAAACATAATTTATCCAAGAGCTGTTATTAGAAATGATTCTACAACCGTTTGGGATAGTGGATATGACCTGCTGCCCAATGGTTCTAAGGGGACGGCAAGTGTGTATTACATGTCAGAATATAGTAACAATGTTCCAATGATAAATCAAGCAGGCAAATACAAACTGATTGTATATTATGGAGAGTTAGCAACAGAGAAAGACATTACAATAGTTACATTAAACAAGGAAGACGGCATCATACATTACTATGGTAGCTATGAAGGTATTGACCAAGAAACAGGTACTGTATGGATTGCAGACCAATCATATTTGATAAATACAATTCATGGAACGCCATCAGATCTTATCAAACCAAGTGATACAAAAATAGAATTTCATGGTATATCCTTTACGTTTCCTGGATGTGGAAGTTGTCTGCCTATTCCAACTGTTGCAAACCCTTCGTATTATGTCAACGCCCAGTTTCCAGATCAAACCCATGAAACTCTTGTGATTAGAGACAACATGTGGCCTACTGTTGGTCCTCCAATAGATGATCATCAGTATTTTTCAAATGGAACAAGAATATTTCCAAACGGTACAAAGGGTACATGGACTATGACACAACACAAAGATCAGATTGTTACTACACTTAGTACTCATACAGATCCACAAGCAGCTATTACTGTCACACATGATTCCGTAAAGCTTCTCGTAAGTATCAAAAACCAAACTAATTCTGTTATAATAAACCCTGCATCTCCTCTAAAGCAATTCAAATCAGGAATAGCAATAAAAGATATTCAATGTAAACAAGGTCTCACACTTGTAATGAAAGCAAAAGACAGCTCTCCAGCATGCGTGAAATCACAAACCAAAACACAATTGCTAAAAAGTGGTTGGGGAATTGAAGGCTTTTCTAGAACTGAGAGTACCATGCCTCAAAAAACTACAAATGAATTGGAAATTGAGCTTTCCAACCAAACTTATGAAGCAGGATACCCAGTCTATGTCAATCTTAAAAATATTAACCAAGAGTCAACTTGCAAAATCCCGTCAATATCAGTAAGGAATACATCAGACCAGTCACTAGTGTTTGGTCCCACTCCTGTGAGAAGTTATACCGGTCACTGTATTGATCCATGGCAGATTACATTTTATGCAGGCTTGGAGAAAAATGCATTAATTACAAAATCCACAAGATATTCAATACTTGCAACACTGAATAACAAAACACATCAAAAAGAATTTACTGCAATACCATCACAATATTCTAACAAGAACATCACAGCAGACCCTACGCAGATCGTGCCAGGATATTTGACATTTACTAGTTGTCTTCCAAATTCTGATGTCCCAAACAATGGTACCCTCATAAATTATACTGGGTTTGACTTGTACCATAGATACCTTGCAGGACCTGATACCGGAGGCATTCCAGAAATTGACGACTATCTTTTGAAGCCAGGTCACACTGGATCTTTTGTCATGCAGGTACATCAGGGGCAATTTTCTAAAGATGCAAATCTAGCAGGTGGCTTGTACTTTCTAAGCGAGAATCTTCTTAATCTTGACAATTCAACTGTATCTAACAACAGGCCTGTTGCAAGTGAGGAACATCCGGGTTTGGTTCTAAGCTATACGCCAAGCTTTGCAAAAGCAGGACCTGAGGGATATGCTACAATTACTGCATCCATATCTGCACTACAAAACGCACCCCGTGGAACTTATTGGTTACATCTCCCGCCTGGCATTTGTGGAGGAGACCGTGTACTTTTGACAATAGGAGAACAGCCACTTGCTCAGCCTCCTGATTACATCGGATATGACTTGGCAAGCAATTTTGCACAAGGAGTTGGAAATCCTACCCAATCAGATGTAACATTTGAGCTTATCAATGCCGGAATTCATACGTTTGAGAACTGTTCCATAAATTATGTCTCCAAAAATCAAACAACCACAATCAAAACTTTCAACGTGATACCGCCAGGAATGGAATACAAGTACCATGCTAATTTAACCTCAATTTCAAAAGTCAGTGGATTTCTTGAATGCAAAAAGCCCCCAATCACCAAAGTGTATCCAGATGAGTGGATAGATATTCTTCCATATTGAGAGATGAGAAAATGAAAACTCTACACTATTCAATTACTTTCTTAATAACAGGGGTTCTACTTTTTTCAATTATCCCTCTTGTATCACATATTGCTTTTGGTTCTCAGCAAAATACAACTGATGGTTATGTCCATTATGGGCCATCACGCCAGTCTATTCCATCTTATCTTGTTTCTCCTCCATCGAATACACCATTGGAAGACCAATTGGGTAATCCGACAAAAACAATACTAGTTCACGATAATGCAATTCTGATCCTTAACCAGACTACACCCAAACTGATATACAAGATTGGAGAAAACATCACCATCAATACTGAATTAACAAACGTTGGAAACAAAACTGTAGAGATAAAATATTGTATACCTTTGGTTGTTTTTGAAATTAAGAACCAAGCAGGAGATGAAATATGGCCAAATTCACAAGTGGCTTGCGTTCCAGAGTTGACTGGTAAAAAAACACTGCAACCAAGTGAACATATTAGTGTACAGCCATGGGGAGAATCTTTAGTGCCACATTATATTATTCCTTCTCCCAGTTTATACAATCCAGGAAAATATACTGTATTAGCAGTAGCAGTATTTACGTTCAATCCAGATTCCAAAAGCTTAGGTCCTATTGAATCACTTTGGTCAAAACCTCTACAGATTACAGTATTACCAGAATTTCCATCTACAACAACACTAGTAACTGAAAATCAAACAACAAACCAGTCATCATTACAAGATCAGATAGATCTAGCTAAGCAAAAGACTGAAGAAGAATGTATAGGTGGATCAGGGATGTGTCCAGCAGAACAAAAATTAATTAAAGAAAAAGAAAATAATCAAAAACTAATTCTAGTTCTAGCAATAGGAATTCCAGCAATAGCCGCATCTGTAATATTTCTGATGTGGAGAAAACAGAAAACAATCTTGATATGAAAACTCTATATCATTCAACATCCGTCTATACAAAACAAAAACACTAATCCAAGAGCTCCAAACAAAATCATAAGACCATAAATTATTAGTTTTTTATCCATCTCGATTCTTATCCATTGGTATAATCTTTGATTCTCCAAGATCTACAAACATCATCTTATCAGATTGCGGTATTATGTTTCCGCTATCATTTATTGTGACAGGCTCTACTTTTACCCGTATGTGCACCGTATCTCCTATTTTCCAAGGTACATTGCCAATAGTTCCACCGCCCCATTGTTCAGGGTGACCAGATAAACCAGGTTTAGTTATGGTATATGTTACAAAGCCTTCATTTTTGATACAAGAAATTCCATCACAAATGTTGTAACCAAGTAATTGCATTGGTAGATGAGAGTAATATCTAAACTGAAAAATTGGAGATGGTGGACTACATGGTTCTTGGGGACACATTATCGCTGTGTCTATTCCATAAACCACTCTTGCTTCCACACTTAATGGATTGTCTTTGGTGCTTGGTGCAAAGTCATAAGAATCTGCAAAAGTCCATGTCATCCATCCTCCAATTATGGATGGTATCAAAATGGCAAGAATTGTAATCTTTTTCATACCTGAAATTCATTAGAAGTGCTTAAAATAATATAAATGCAATTTATCAGCAATCCCTAAAAACACTGCAAACTGAAAATTAATGTGAAAACTCTGTATCTTTTGATAATTGTAATGGCAGTTGGTATTTTGATTGCGTCATCTCTTCAAAATGTAAATGCAACTCCATACCTGTCTCCACAAGATCTTTACAAACAAAGTAATATGGTATTTTATGGACAGATTATTTCCAAACAAACAGGGCCCGGACCTGATTACTATTATTATCAAATCAAAGTTGAAACATATTTCAAAAACCCACAAAACTCTGATTCCATTACAGTAGCAGGACATAAAGCTGATAACAAAACAAGGATGTCTTATCCGCAATTTGAAGTAGGAGACAAAGCAATCTTTTACACAAGTAAGCTCGAAGGAATCAATACAATCTCACCATATTCACAAAAGGCAGGTGAGGCCTGTGGAATCCATAGCTTTCTTGGGCCTGCACCAATTCCTGGAGAACCAATAGAAAGAGGCGTACCCATATACCGTATTTATCTTGAAGATGCCAATGGAAATGTCCTCTACAAGGCAATGGCCCACCACCAAATTGTATTACGAAACGAAGATGTATGGAACGATCATCCTGAATCAAGAAATGTCACAGTAGAGACATCAATACAAAATGGATCCGACGAACAAACCATCTTGCATAAAAAACAAAATCTGGAAATGCAAGCATGCAGTGGACCTCGTACAGTAGAGTGGGATTTTGTTCCAACACAAAGTGGAAACTATGTTGCTACCATAATTATTGATAATAAAACTACAATTTCTACATCCTTTGAAGTAAAAGATTCTACTAACATCGATACAAATTCAATTCACGTAATGATACCAAACAATCTATCTAACAAAAACTGTAGTGAGAAAAATAATTGCTACGTACCAGAAAATGTAACTATTCCAGAAGGAGGGATTGTAACATGGACCAATAATGATTCCATAGTCCATACTGTAACAAGTGGAACATCTGGTACCGCAGGTGAATTTTTCGATAGCCAAATAATTACGCCGGGTGGCTCGTTCGAACACGTGTTTACAGATTCAGGAATATATCCTTATTTTGATCAGATACACCCATGGATAACTGGAACTGTAATAGTAGGAAACGGAACATTTTCGAAAACTAAACATCTCGAACCTCTTGTACCAAGAACTGTTGCTACCCCATTAAGACAATTCGAGAGTGGAACAGATCCATACAAAGTCAAATGTGAAGGGAATCTGGTATTGATTGTTAGTAGAAATGGTCTGCCCGCATGTGTAAAAGAATCAACTGCTGGTAAATTGTGGGATCAAGGATGGATTGGCAAATCTACTGAAATCTACACAAAATATGCCAATCCACAAACTCTCAAAGAATTTCAATCTAAAATTATAAGTAAAGAACAAGCTCTGAAAATCGTTCAAAATTACATCATTCAAAAGAAACTAAATTTGAATGATTACACTAATGACCCACGCTTTGAAATAGATGCGACATTAGACTATGTACACATTTTTAATGGCAGCAGCTACAATAATCTCTTCTCAGTTGATCCTCATACGGGTCTTCCAACTACAATAATTCATCCACTAGAAACAAACTATTACAGAAACCCGCAGTGGTGGTCTGAACTTGAAAAAGACTATCTTGGGATGCAGAGTAACCGAATTGAAAACGGAAATTTGGTCTGGACAGTAGTATACAGGGATTGTCCAAATTGCATAGCTAACTATCCAACCTTTTCTGTTGATGCCATTACTGGCAAAGTATTACTTGCTTACTCCAATTGATTTAAAATGAAAACTCTACATCTTTCAATAATAACTGTAACAGGAATCGCAGTAATAGGAATAATCTTTTTTGTTGTAATTCTGCCATCAATGCAACACCAAACTACTGGGAATGTTGAGATTCAAAATATCCAAGTGCAACCATCTACAGTTAGAATTGGAGACACATTCACAGTTAATGCAACCCTGGTCAACAATTCACAAAATCCAATAGATGTAACTTATTCTAGTTTCTGTGGAAGTCCATTTTATGTAATCTTTGATAGTCATGTCATAGTTGACGTGAAACAAACAATATGCGCAATCGGCCTCAGGATGGATAAAGTAAATCCTGGTGAAAAGATCATTAGAGTTGGTCCAGATTCCCTCTTTGCTTTTAGAGCTACAGAATCTGGAATCACAAATGCAACTGTAACATTCTATTATGAAGAAAAAAATCAAACAGGTCCTAATTTATCAAACATTAAGAAAACAATTTCAAAATCATTCTTGTTTACAATATCTGATAACATAACAGGAACAGCGACGGATCAAAAATCTTCTGCTAAAGAATCCATTAGAATAATCCCAGAGTACCCGATCACCGGTGGCTTTGGCAACAATGGAACTGTACAGGTCTTTTTTACAATTGAGATACTCTTCGACAATTTTAAACGAACAGATTCTCCATTAATTGTTAAAATTTTTAATCCAAAGGGCGAGTTATACAAGGAAGACAATATACCCTCAAGTAATATTCAATCAGATGGATTTTACAAGTATAAAATCTATATCGTAGGTAACGAAGGATCTGACTTGGGAAAATATCAAGTAGTAGTGACATATGATAACGCAACTGCTTTGACATCTGCATACCTTTCAAATACTTTTCCATAACTACGAGTTAACATCAAATTCCATTTTTGTTAAAAAAATTAAACGAACTAGACATTGAATCATTCATAATTTTTGAATCAATATTTTCAATTTCTCAGTCTTCGTAATCCTATACAAGACTACGCAGAAATTAGATGCGTTTACTAGTGAAGCTAAAGTGTCAGGTCTGGGTCTTACCATACAAACTTCGCCCACTAGGAAGATAATCGCAAAAGTTCAAGATTCATTGGGCAATACAGGAACCACCTCGGTGTCTACAGTAGGAGATACATTCTATGATGCAAATGTGAAAATTGAAGATAACACAAACACATACGTGTTCTTTAATCCGACTTGGCTCTGGAATAGTATTCAATCTTGCGGAGTACAGGGAACATTCTGGGCTCATGGTTTTGTATTTGAAGGAAAACAGGCAAGTTGCATCATAAACTCTACCGGCAAGAAAATCGAATTTGATTCTTCTACGTTGAAAATCAAGCTTGGTAAAAATGCAGCAAGCTTTAAGGCCTGTAACACTCAACTGTGGTAGAATTTGAACGAAAAGGTGAAATCCTCCTTTCCCTTCTTTTTTTTATGAATAACCTGAGATTACCATTTTTTATACTTCTTGGAACATTTTCAGTTATCATAATAGCTTTATCCATTCAAATAGTAACCATGCAAGAAAATACAAGAATGCTTCATGAAACTAATGATAAACTGAATTCTGTTTTAAATAATTACACAACAATTTTTGGTAATATTACAAATACTGGCATTTCTCAGAATGTTTTCAAACTTAAGGTCAAGACATATGTTGCACCCTTTGAAGATGAGATACATACAACTAAAGTTGTCAAGGTAAATCATACTTACTCTGTTACCGCGGAGGTGAATCATGCAGACAAATCATTTTCACAATCACTAATTCGTTATGTACTTCTTATTTCAATTAAAGACCAAAATAACAAAACGATTGTCACGTCATGGTCTTATAAGCAAATGCTACCAAATGAATCAACATCATACAGTGGAATATACTGGACTCCTAATTCAGGTGGGAACTACACGATAGAATCTTTTGCTTGGGCATCTTTGACAGGAACGGCATTAGCAGAGCCTTCTCGAAGTGGCATTCATGTAATTGAATAGCTGAGTTTGGTGATAAAAAAATTATAAAACTTGAGAAAGTTAAAAATTATTTTCTGAAGTAGCTTACCACAAAAATGATTATTCCAGTTTTGCTAGTACTCAGTTTACCAAATACAAATATCTAGATTCTTCTGGCAATCCTACATCTCAGGTACCGGCAGCAAATGGCCAATCTATTAGTCCTAATCTTACGAGCTGTCTAGCTATAGACGAAACACACGAGAAAATATACCACAAGTAAGGAAAAAATCAAAACACACAAACTTTCTTTTTTATTTTATCATAATTTTTCATGTTAGAATTTGTTTTTTAATCTAAAATTGTTATTTAAAATTAAGTAATGTAAATTGTTAGCAATCTCTAAAAGTAATGCTACATTACCTTTAACATAATGAAAAATATTTTTACGATTTCTCTATTGACCGTATTACTCACAGTAACTATTTCATATGTTTATGGAGAGTCTTCTACTACACCTGTGGTGATTACTAAAGTTGAACTTTGGAGCCCACCTACCTTTGCAGAGGGCGTAAGTATGTGTCAAGGTGATAAATCACTTGGACCTTGGGCGTATCAATGGATTGAAATCAATAACACAAGAAACGAGCCTCTTACTCTAAATAATTTCAATCTAAATGTAACAGGAAGTGGTCTATATCTTCATAATGATGTGATGTCTCTTCCATCACATGGATCTTGTTTATTTCAAACTGCAAATGAAATAACAACCCGTGTAGGATTTGGAGGTTCACAAGGAAATGGACCACCCAATGGTTATGACGATTCATCAGTAATTATAAAATATACTGTTAAAACTGACAAAGGAATATCAAAGTACCAAGATTCTACACCCCGGTTAAGTGACACATCTGGAGATACAAGGATCTGGCAACTGATTGATGGAAAATGGATATTCAAAGAATATTTGATACCTGATGTTAACAGGACAACATTAACAAAAACTACTGGCAACAGATCAATAATGGTAAATCTTACTCTTGCTCAAGAAATACAACCACCGATGATGTCTAAATTCAAAGTTAATTTTATGGATGGTGCAAAAAATCCTCTAAACAATGTAAAATATGAAATAACATACAGTGGAGCAAATCAAGTGGAGCAAGATGATAATGGTTTTGCAGCAAATGGAACTGAAATTAAATTTATGGAATTTACTAAACCAGGACCTTTGAAGATTATTATAAGTATACTTGGTGTTGATAATAAAACTCTTGACAAACCACAAAATGTAGATTTTTCAACTGTTGTAGTTCCAGAATTTCCTCTTGCAATTCCTATCTTATTGATTGGTGTCATATCAGTAATCGTATTTTACAGGATGAGTATTAGAAAATGAAAACTCTGCATCTTTCAATAATAACTGTAACGGGAATTGCAGTAATTGGAATAATCATTTTTGCAGTAATTTTACCAATGCAACCAAAAAAGATTATGGGTCTAGATGAAGATACAGGAATAGTAACTATAGGAATTCAGTCATACTATTTTACCACAGTCAATGATACAATGACGACTTATCGAGGCGAAGGTGTACAAGAATTATTTCATAATGTTGTCTTTACTTTCTTTCCAAGCCCAGGTTTCATGGGTCCGATTGGTTCATGCGGTGGAATTAATTTTGGTTCTGATGTAAAGTTTTCAGATGGCATACATGAGCTGTTAAATGTACCTGTTTTAGGATTGCCATGCGGAAAAGATTATTTCAAGACTGATTTTAGTAATCACACAAATCCTCAAGCTGGACTGGCAGTTTATGAAGAAAAAGTAAAATTGCTAGTAAGTACTGAAAATAAAGCCCCTGCCACCTCAACTCGTGGCGAAGTTCTAGTACCAAGTGGCAGTCCTCTTTTTATGGATAGAGGGAAAACCATGTCCTTTGGCCCCTTTTTCTTCAATAATACTGTGAAGATTAATGGAATAATATTGTCTGCAGACAATCCTGTTGTTGTCTATATTTGTCAGTCAATTATAGAGCATCCTTCCAACCAATCAGCACCATTATGCACTGGAAAAAATGATTTCATGTCTGGCAACTACTTTAACTTCTATTTTGGCTGTTATTTGCAAGAATATTCTGATATTGTTTTATGTATGCGTGATGGTGTTTCTTTGCCTGCAGGAGAATATCATGTATTAATTTACTCTCCGTATCCCACAACTATTTCGTTCAAATCGGATCTGATCGCTACTCCTACCAAGTAGATAGGAAAATGAAAACTCTACATTTTGCAATAATATTGATGATAGGAATTAGTCTAGTTTCATCAATTCATGTAGTATTTGCTTATGGAGTATCTACATTAGGTGGGCCTATTAGATCTCCTAACATATTACTTACACAGATTCTTGCATCAGGCAATAATGTGTATCTCTTGGGGGAAAATGAAGGAAGATTCTTTTTTCAGAGGAGCACTAATGGTGGAGCTACATTTGAGAGTCCTATTCAAGTGATCAACACTTCAGGTTCAAGATCAGTAGAACCGCAGATGGCAGTGTCAAACAATAATGTGTATGTAGCATGGAATTATTTTGACCAGAATGGGACATATCTTGATATCAGGCAGAGCATGGACAACGGAGCCAGCTTTGGTAACACAATCACCTTAAACAGAAGCTCTTCTCTAGATTTTCTTTCTTTAGAGCTGATTGCATCTGGGAAACACCTCTATATTGTATGGAAAGAGGATTCTGGATTTACACGTCTGATCAAAAGTGATAACAACGGTACCACGTTTTCAGCAATGATAGATCTAGGCAACAATACGAATCGATTCGGTGATCCAAAGATCATTGCATCAAATAATCATGTTTATCTCTTCATGGAAGGCGGTTGCATTATTTCTTCGGGAACTCAGCAAATCTGCTATCCTTCTCCATTTGTAAGGAGAAGCGATGACTATGGCAATACATGGAGCAGTATAAATCCAATAATAAATGGAACGGCTGCAGGATTTGCAACTGATGCAAGGGCTGCCGTATCTGGAGACAATGTCTATTTAATATGGCAATTCAATGGCTATGGTTTTGGCAAGATATTATTTGCAAAAAGTAACGACGACGCAGCTACATTTGGAAAGACCACCTACTTGTACAACAATGGACAAGAAGGGTATCCTGACGTCTTGACAAATGAAAACAATGTTTACCTCTTCTGGCAGACAGATAGCAACAATACAAAAGATATCATGTTTGCACACGGCACAGATGGTGGAATCACGTTTTCAAAACCAGTTAATCTAAGCAACAACAAGTTCTCCTCAGATAGCTATTACCTATACAAACAGGTTGCATCCTCTGGTAACAATGTTTACGTAACTTGGGAGCAACGCAATCAGAGCAACAGCGAGATATTCTTTAGGATGAGCTCTGATAATGGAGAAACTTTTGGAAATACAATTAATCTAAGTGAAGATCTTGATAGAGTGGTTAAGAATGAAGCCAACAGTACTTGGGTTAACTTCGATAGACCTCAGATGATTGCATCGGGAAAAAATGTGTATATTGGATGGATAAACAATTACGAGGAAAATAACAATATTTTCTTTCGTACAAGCAACGATGGTGGTAACATATTTGGAAATACAATTCTTCTAAGAGAAAACCAAACCATTCCAGAATTTCCATTTGTGATTCCTGTACTAATAGCCAGCATCACTTCTTTAATCATTTTTTACAGAATTAAATTCAGATAAAAAATTGGAAAGGAGTTTTGTAGCTACTCTGATTAGCTTACTGCACATTTTCTGTTAAATTCTCTTCACAAAAACTTCGGGTTTCTGCAGTGACTGTCACCAAGAGAACTATCGGACTCGTACCCATGCATGAAGAGTAGAACTAAACAGATTAGACAAGTCACCTCAAGGCCCTTTTTTATTCAATTTTGTTCATAGTGGGATTTCAAAATGTTTATACGCACTCCCCGCGCTTTTAGCGATCAAACGCTTAGACTTAATAATACGATTCCAAGATTCTCAAATGATGGTAAGGAGGAAAACCGTAAAACCAAAATCAAGCGGTCCAAGAAACGTTACCACCGGTTTATGTCCAAAATGCGGAACAATTGGCAAAATTTTGATTATAGGCCTAACTGGCAGCGAGAAAGGTAAATGCCAGGCTTGCAATGCTGAATTTGTTTTATAGCAAAAAACTGACAAATACCTCAATAAAATAAACCATAAATTTTTAAGATCAATTTCCACTCCTAAAATGGGTATGGCAGAGAACGAGGAGTCAATTTATGAACGAGTAGCTAGACTTGAAGACGAAATTGCTACCCTGAGAAATGAAATGGATGTACTCAAATCCACTTTACGTAACAAAATAATTAGACATGAACACAAATTGATAAAACAAGGCACTGATGTTGCCTCTATTATTGACTAGCTCTTTCTTTGATGTCTCTTATCAAATCCAAAACATGATCAATATCATCAGCTTCTGGTGCTAGCTCGATGTATCTGTTTAATGATCTCAACGCAAGATAATAATTTGACAGTCTTGCTTCTAGAATTCCTTTATCCCTTACTTCCTCTGATGAGTCTGGTTCGATACCAAGTATCATGTTTATGCAGTGCATTGCCATTGTATAGTTAAAAGATTGCATGTATGAATTTTTTAGATTTCTACATATTCTGATAAGAATTTGTTCTGGTCCAATTTCATTAAGAAAGTCTGGTGAAAATTTCACACTGTCTCCATAACTTCTGTCAAGTATTTCCTGCAAATCATCAATAGAAAGCAGTCTTCCTCTGTTGTATGGGTCTAAAATTAATTCCTCAGAAAATTTCACAAGAAAATGACTCGGAAACCCCACTGGACGTAAATCCAATCCTATGTGTTTTGCAAGTTCGACATAGATGATAGACAACGTTATGGGAATACCACTTTTTTTATCAAGTACTACATTTAGAAAATTGTTTTTTGGATTATAGTAATCATCATGATCACCACTAAATCCCAAGATATCAAACATGTATTCGTTTAGCATAGACACCAAATAGGTAGGATTCTTTACTTCAGAAAGGGAGTTTTTCAAACCTTCTCCCAATTGATCTAATTTTTGAACATATTCATGCACGTTCAAATCTGGATATTCCAAGGTCTGAGATAATTTTAGACATTTTTCAACTAACGTATATCTGGGATTTTTGACATAAGATATCCATTCTACAACTATTGGATCGAAATCTTGACTCATATTCTCTTCAAGTAACTTTCTGGATTTTTCAACTCTCTTGTTGTAGGCGGATTCTCAATCAATGTTCGGTATGTATTTTTGCCAAGTTTTGCAAAAACTGTAGACGTGAAATCCATTCCAATGCTCTTTCTTACTTGGTATGAAGAAATGTCGGTGTTGGCAAAAGTGACAAGATAATCTTGAAATTCTTTGTCATCTTTTAAAATATTTTGAA
>OBEQ012446405.1_pt1 | contig 18981 bp, 23 predicted proteins | sample 1670901 | NCBI WGS metagenome assembly OBEQ01 (sample SAMEA104232315, study PRJEB22302) | groundwater metagenome | biome: forest; feature: aquifer; material: groundwater | place: USA | collected 2011-08-07 | depth 5.4 m
CAAAGGCTATAGGCATCTTCCTCGTTTGAAAGATGCCTTGAAAAGTACCGCTGAAAAAGAATCACAAAAAATGAGAAAGGCAGCCTGATCAACATGGAAGCCGTTCAGACAATTTCAACTGAAAATAGGATTGACCCGGGGATGAATCTGTCGAAGTTAATGATGGTAGAGAGCTATTGGCTCACTTACGGGTTGCGCAAAGGTCTATTGCTGAACATCAAGGAAGGTTAACCGCACAAGCGGACGCGGCCACAAAACCTCTTTTTGGCGTTGATGACCCTCGGGTTCAGGACTTATTTGGAAGCCATGAAAGGGATTTCCGAGCGAATGAAGTCCAGATGCTTCCCAGCGCCTATCTTCTTGATCTTCCTAATCCTCGAGAAGGCTTTGCACCTATTCGCGAAAGAAAGACAGGCCTCGAAGTGCTTTGGGCTTCCAAACCGGAAGATTTAGGCGATCTCGCTGTTGACGTACAACATTACTGGATGCCGGGTTCCGTCGGTATGGTCCTTTGGCGAGAAGCGGAGCGTGCCCGTGCCCTTGGAGCCATCATGATGACGGGACTCGCCAGAAACTCTTGGAATGCCATTAAACAGGGCGGTTATTTTTGTCTTGGGGGCGTTATGTGTGAAGGGGGAATCGCTCTTGGCGATTTGGTTGATAAAGCCAATGACATGATTAAGTGGGAAGTCATTAATCGGATACTGGGGAGAGATACAGAATTAGGACCTGGAAAATCACTCGTTCTTGCCGGGCAATATAAGTTTGCATCTCTTGCCCTTCATGGAGTCGTAGAGCGTTTCTTAGGATCCTACATCGGAGGTAACGATGAAGGAGTGGGACCGGATGAAGCCGCTTTATTGAGCGCTTTGGCCCAGTTTAATTTTGCAGGAAATGCCGTTGCCGAGAGGCGCATGAGAGGCCGCTTTCCAAGTCCTTATACAGCGGGAGGGGTGAATCAATTCTTACTGAGAACTCTGCAAGACCATGTTGGAGATCTTAGGGCTCCTATCGCTTTTCAAGGTTTTGGAGGTGTAGGGAGTACACTGATTGAGCTCGCCATTCAACAAGGGCTCAATATTGCCGGTATCATTGAAGGGGATGTCAATGCTCTGAGGAGGGCGGCAAGACTTCTTAAGGAAAAGGGTGGAATGAGTGATGTCCCTTTAATTCTGGATGTTGATGGGACTCGATTACTCTGTAAAGGAGACGGGGCTAAGGTGGATGCACAGATCAGAGAGGCGGAGGCTGCCAACTTTACGATCGTTTCTCAAGGTGGCCTTGCAGCTTGCTTGAGGGAACTCAAGCGTTTGGGTCGAAAGCCTGTTGTTGGGAGTCCCAATGCTCATGCCCATGTGATCACCCAGGAAGTTTTAGATACCGCTAAAGAATTAGAGATGGCCGCTTTTATCGGAGGAGCTAACAATCCTTTTCAGTTTCAACATTTAGCGGCCATTGCTGTCGCAATGAATATCCTCGTTTCATGGGGACCGATGGCCAACCCTCTAGGAGCCCAGGTTGTATTGGCAGATGCCTTGGGGATGACACCCTTTGAGATCGAGATGTCAACTCTGAGACTCAATGACCTCTTTGATCGTTCACTAGCGGCGCATCGTAGAGGAGTTTCTCCTCTCGAAGATGGCCAAGAGATGGTCGCTGAGAGTTGGAATCCAAAACTCCTGGATGGCCGCGCCATTGGGCCTCGATACGGCAAAAGTTAAAGGACAAAGGAAGTGAGTTCACCCAAGACGGAGGTTCGATTTCCGGACTCGGGGTTCGATTTACTGTCGATTTTAGAGAGATTTCAAAAATGCGAGGTCTTGATCGTCATTCGGCGAGGAGCGGTTTGATTGGGCGAGTTTTTTGAGCCGGATCAAGTCTTCCGTGGAAGCGATACGAAGCGCGTAGGATTTAACCTTTATTTTCGTCGCCCCTTTGGCAAGGTCAGCCGCCTTTAGGGGAAAATCAAACAGCAGATCGATCCTGAGGCCTGTCTTAGGGTTGAAAAAATAGGCGCTGTCGGGCCGATCCAATTTTAGTCGCGCGGCGGCGACGTTTTTATTGTCGATCGTTGATTGGATCTCTCCAAGCTTGTCGATTTTTGAAACCAGTTGCAGTCCGCGCCGATAAAAAATGGCGAGGACTTCCGCGATATCTTCATCGATTTGCCCCACCACAAAGTCGAAATCTTTGGTCACTCGTTGAGAACCCAAAACAACAAGCGCCATTCCCCCGACAAGAATGGGTGGATGGCCCAGAACTCCCAACTCCTGAACGATTTCACCGACCTGTTTGAGATAGTCGGAGCTCGCGGATTGCTGCGACATAGCGGAAATTCTCCTGAATTCGTCGGGCCCTGCCGAGCGATTCCGCCCGGGCCTTTCCCCCGAGAGAGGCGATTGCCTTCTTTTCGTCTCGAGAAAGCCTCTTGGCCCGCATCTGTCCTCCTCGGCGGCCTAGTTGTCTTGCGATGCTACGAAAACTCATGATCCAATATTACCTAGCGCTAAGCATAATTTCAAGGTGAAAAAATACCCCCGGCTGTACGACACAACGGGATTTCATGAAGAGAGGTTCTTACTCCGCAAACGACCGTTCCATCTTTTCCTGCTCTTCCTTGCACCGGATGCAAAGGTCGGTGACGGGGCGGGCTTCGAGGCGTTTGAGGCCGATCTCTTCTCCGCAGGAATCACAGGTGCCGTAGGATCCGTTCTCGATCTTTTTGAGGGTCTTTTCGATCTTCTTCAGAAGCACCCGTTCGCGATCCCGAAGGCGGAGGTTCATCGATTGTTCGGACTCCGAAGAGGCGAGATCGACTTCATCGGGGAGATCGTCGAGGGAGAATCCCATCCCCTGCTCCTTGGTCGCCACGGCGCTTTGAGCGATTTCCTCGCGTCGTTTGAGGAGAAGCTCTTCAAATTTTTTCAGCTCTCTTTTATTCACGGCAATATTCCCTCGGAAAGGCGAATCTGAAGAATCGACTTGTCTTTGTCAACTCATTTCCCTTAAGCCGGTTGACGCCATGCATCAGCAAAAAAAGAAGTTTCTCTCATTAAAGGATATTCTCCCGCAGGCGATCGAATGGATCCGGAATCCCCCGAAAGATCAGTTGCCGCCGATTGAGAAGATCCGCCGGAAATGGTCCTCCCTCGTCGGCCCTCACCTTGCTTCGAAAAGCGAGCCGTTTAAAATCTTCGGAAAACGACTCATCATCTCGGTTCCCTCCTCGGTCTGGGCGAATGAGATCGATTTTATGAAGGTGACGATCCTCGAAAGGATTCAGCATGACCCGGAAATCGGCCTTGCGGTGGAAGAGATCCGGTTTCAGACGGTGACGTCACGGTCGGGATCGAGAGGGTTGATGACCAAACCGGTCAAGAGTTTGGGGTAAAAAAAGGTCGTCTTCGGCGGAAGGATGATCCCCACCTCGGCGATCTCTTTCAAAACGGAAATCGGGACCGAGTTGAGTAAAAAGGCCGCATCGGTTCCCGGATCGTCCGCGGCCGCGATTGCCTCGTCGGCCTCTTTGACGAATTTTAAAGTGGCCGGATTTTTGTGATCTTCCTCTTGAAATCCAAGCAGCTCTTGAAAAATATTTTTGTGGAGGACCACGGTGTCGACCTGATGGGCCGTTTCGGAGAGCGATCGGGGAATTCCGAGGAGATAAAACTTCCCCTTCAGGATCATTCCTATCGCCCGCCGATCCCCATCGGCATCCGACAGAGAGTTGAGAAATGATTCCTTCTCCGAAAAGGTCTGAACTTCAAATTTTTCCTTCAGCCGGTTCGGGAAGTCTTTCGGATCGAATCCCGGCCGATGGGTCAAGACCCGGTGGGTCGGAAGGATCAAAAGCCCCGGATCGGACATTTCCGAAAAAAACATCATCACATAATTGACGGAAGAGGCCTCCCTGAGATTGCCCCGTTCTTTCCGGACGATTTCACGATAATTCACGGCGGTCTCATAGCGATGATGGCCGTCGGCGATAAAGAGCCTCTGATTCCCAAGGATCTCATCGGCCTGATAAAAAAGCCCTTGATCGTTGATGCACCAGAGACGATGCCGGATCTTTTCTTCGTCGAGCAGGTCGATCTCCGGTTTTCCCTGAAAATGTTTCGCGAATGGGGCCGCCATTTTTCCGTCGGGATCGGAATAAAGCGAGAAGATCGGGCTTAAATTCGCCCGGCAGGTCTGCATGAGCTGCAAACGGTCCTGTTTGGGACCGGGCAGCGTCTTTTCGTGGGGACGGATCTTCCCCTCGGCGAAGGTCTCCAATTTTCGGAGCGCCATAAAACCGCGACGGGAAAGAACCTTCCCTTCCCAGGAAAAGTTTTGTTCATAAAGGTAGAAACAAGGGGCCGTGTCCGCCGCCAAAATCCCTTCTTGGGTCCATCTGGAAAGATCCCGAGCCGCGCGGGTATAACGATTGTCGGCGGGAGAATCCTTTGGAGATTGCCGTCCAAGGATGAGTCTCACGATATTGTGCGGATCGCGGGCGTAAAGCTCCTCCTGCCCGGCCGGGGAGATGACGTCATACGGCGGCGCCATGACGCGCGAAAGATCGACCTTTTCCGGATTGAATCGAAGCCCTCGAAATGGCGCGATGGTCGGGATTTTCTTCATGTCGTCTCTCCGAGAATATCCGGTTCTTCAAAATGCCGAAAGAGGAGCTCTGCTCGAAGGACCCCTTCGCGGATGACCGCCAGCTTCTCATCGCTGACGTCGACGACGGTCGAGCCTTTTGAAGGGGCGAGTTCTCCCGAGTCGATGATGAGATCAACTTTGTCCCCAAAATAGCTCTTGATATGCCGGGGGCTCAAAGAAGGGGGAAAACCGGAGATATTCGCCGAGGTGGTGGTCAGAGGTTTTCCCAGCGCCTTGACGAGCGCGACGGCGACCGGATGGGAAGAGATCCGGATCCCGATCTTTCCGGTATTGGTCGTGAGCTGTTTCAAGATCTTTTCATTCGTGGAAAAAAGGATCGTCAGAGGCCCGGGCCAAAAGAGGTCCATCAGGACTTCCGCCTTTTGAGGAATTTCTTGGACAATCGCGCGGAGCATTTCGCGGTCGGGGACGATGACCGCCACCGGATTGCCGTAGTCGCGGCGTTTGATGTCGAAAAGTTTTTTAATCGCCTGGTTGTTGGTGACGTCGACGCCGAGACCGTAAAAGGTCTCGGTCGGATAGGCGCAGACCGCCCCTCGTCGGATCATTGCGGCGGCCTCCGCGATCAACCCCTCTTCCGGGGTCTCGGGATTGATTTTTAGAATTTGAGTCATGCGACACTTTTTAACTTTCTATCCTTTGCCACCACCTGTTCCACCATCTTGCGCCGATAGTCGGTCAGTTTATTTCGGAGGGTGCGGTTGCTGAGGGCGAGGATTTCAACTGCCAGGAGACCGGCATTGACCGCTCCCCCTTTTCCCAGGGCGACCGTTGCCACCGGAACCCCTCCCGGCATTTGAACCGTCGAAAGGATCGAATCGAGTCCTTTTAAGGAGGACGAATCGATCGGCACACCGATGACCGGTAAAATCGAATGGGCAGCGACGACTCCCGCCAGATGCGCGGCGTGACCGGCGCCGCAGATCAAGACCCGGATCCCCCTTTTTTCGGCGGAGGTCGCGTAAAGCGTCGTCCGGCGTGGGGATCGGTGGGCTGAGGCGACGAGCATTTCATGCGGGATACCGAATTCTTTCAAGATCCGGGCCGCTTCACCCATAACGGCGGCGTCCGAGTCGCTTCCCATCAGAATTCCTACGAGCGGTTTTGCACTCATTTAGGCTCCTCCTTTAAGTCCAATGTCTTTTCTGTAATGAACACCTTTCCAATAAATCTTTTCGCAGGCGTCATAGGCCCGTTCCCTGGCCTGCCGTAAATCCTTGCCGAGGGAGGTGATTCCAAGGACCCGTCCGCCGGAAGTCTTGACAACCTCCCCTTCCTTCTTCGTCCCGGCGTGAAAGACGACCGTTTGGGGAACCGAATCGGCCTCTTTAAGGCCGGAAATCGGATCTCCGAGTTGGACTTCGTTCGGATATCCGTGGGCCGCCAGGACGACGCAGACCGACGGCTCTTTTTTCCAGGCGATCTTTCGACCGCCGAGTCTCCCTTGAACCGTTGCCTCTAGGACCTCGAGCAGGTCTTCGTCAAGACGAACCATCAGCGCCTGGGTTTCGGGATCGCCGAACCGGACGTTGTACTCCAAAAGTTTCGTCCCTTGCCGCGTGACCATCAATCCGGCATAGAGGACTCCGCGATACTCGATCCCTCTTTTTAAAAGCCCTTGGAGCGTCGGTTTGAGAATTTTTTCCAAGACTTCTTCGCGGACCGCTTCAGAGACGACCGGTGTCGGGCTGAAGGCCCCCATCCCGCCCGTGTTGGGCCCGGTATCGCGCTCACCGACCCGTTTATGATCTTGCGCCGAATCGAGCGGCAGGATCGATTTCCCGTCGACAAAGGCAAGAAATGACGCTTCTTCGCCCCGCAGAAATTCCTCGATGACCACCTTTTTCCCCGCCTCTCCGAATTTTTTATTTTTAAGGATCGTTCCAAGCGCCACAACCGCTTCGATCCTATCTTGAGCGATGATAACTCCCTTTCCACCTGCGAGACCATCCGCCTTGATAACGATCGGATAGGCCTGCGTTTGGAGAAAATCGACCGCCCGGTCGAAGTTGTCGAACGATTCATAATGCGCCGTCGGAATCCCTTCTTCGCGGAGAAAATTTTTGGTCCAGACTTTCGATCCTTCCAGAACGGCCGCCTCGCGGCCGGGTCCAAAGACCGCCAGCCCTTCTTTTTGAAAAAGATCGACGATTCCCAACGTGAGCGGCTGTTCCGGGCCGACAACGGTCAGGTCGATTTTCCCTTTTTTCGCGAATGAGAGGAGGCCTGGGAGGTCGTCCGATTTGATCGGGAGATTTTCGGCGATCTCACCGGTTCCGCCGTTGCCGGGGGCGCAATAGATCTTTCGGATGCGAGGGCTTTGCTGCAGTTTCCAAACGAGGGCATGTTCACGCCCTCCGTTGCCGATGACGAGAATTTTCATGGTAGGTTATTTGTAGGGAAGGGCCTCGGTCTCGATGCGTCCCTTCAGCTGATTAAACTCAGGATCTTTGTGGATCAACGTCGCCCTTTTTTCCAGGGCGGTTGCCGCAATCCAACTATCCGCCAAAGACAGAGAGTGGGTCGCCTTGATTTCTCCGGCAAGCAAGAGCAAAGGCTCACTTAAATCAACACGATGAAGAGGAAGCATTTTTAATTCCAGATAACCCTTGAGAGCGGCTTCCTTTCCCTCCTCTCTCCAAAGACAATAAAAGAGTTCCATAAAACTCATGAAGGAGACATAAACCGTTATAGATCCTGAGCTCGCCTTTTTAAGGAGAGAGGCGACCCGATCGGCCCCCTCCTCATCGTCTCTCAATGTCACGATTGCCGAAGTATCGAGAAGATAAGAGTCCATTTATTTCTCTTTTTTTCTGTCCTCCCACCGGTTTTCCAAGAGAGCCTTCGTGAGTCCTTTCGATTTTCCCCGGAAAGCCTTGATCGGATCTTCAGGGACGGGAAGAAGAAAAATCCCTTCCGAGGTCTCCAACCACTCGATTCCCGTTCCCGGAGTGAGGTGAAACCTTTTCCGAATGGGTGAAGGAATTGAAATCTGCCCTCTTTCTGTTACGATGGTTTGCATGATAAAATTATAAAATACACGATTTATGTTAAATTTACATGATATTTATAAAAATGTCAACACGATTCATTTTTTAATGTCTAAAATGTCGAATCCCTGTGAAGACCATCGCAATCCCATTTTCATTCGCCGCCTCGATCGACTCCTGATCCTTCAACGACCCGCCCGGTTGGACGATCGCCGACACGCCGGCCTTCGCCGCTTCCAGGATGTTGTCCTTAAAAGGAAAAAAGGCGTCGGAGGCCATCACGGCCCCTTTCAAAGATTGCCTTGCCTTGGAAATCCCAATCTTCACGGCATCGACGCGGCTCATCTGGCCGCACCCGATCCCGGCGGTTCGCAGGATTTTTCCGGGGAGTGCAAAAACAATCGCATTCGACTTTACCTGTCTGCAGACCGCCCAGGCGAATTCGAGGGCCCGCCATTCGTCGTCCGAGGGGGTTCGCTTCGTCGCCACCTTTCCTTCCCGGATCTTTTCGAGGGAGAGATCCCGGTCTTGCACCAACAACCCGCCGCGGACCCTTTTCAAATCATAAGAGGCGGCCTTTTTCCCCTCTTCATCGGGAAGTTCCATCAGACGGATATTCTTTTTGGCCTCCAGGATCTTTAAGGCGGCGGGATCGAAGGCGGGGGCGATCACACACTCGTAGAAATCTTTGGCGATCTCCTCCGCCGTCGCCGGATCGACCTTTCGATTCAGACCGATGATTCCTCCGAAGGCCGACAACGGGTCGCATTCCCGGGCCGCGATGAAAATATCTTTCAAACTTCCTTCACCGCTTGCAACCCCGGCGGGGTTTGTGTGTTTGATAATGACACAGGCCGGTTTTGAAAAATCGTCGACGAGGCCAAGGGCGGCGTCGAGATCGAGGATGTTGTTAAAAGAAAGCTCCTTGCCGTGAAGCTGTTTGGCGCGGGCAACTCCCGAATTGCCGCGGCTATCTTGATAGAAGGCCGCCTTCTGGTGCGGATTTTCGCCGTACCGAAGATCTTGGATCTTGATCCCCTGATAGTTGAAGAGCTGAGGCCATTGTCCTTCGCATTCACCGTTCAGATAATTTGCAATGGCGCCATCGTACCTTGCGGTCAGGGCAAAGGCCTTTTTGGCGAGGCGAAAATTGGTCTTTGCGGAAATTTCACCCGATCGCCCAAGCTCCTCGAGAACGGCCGGATAATCATCCGGATCGACGACGACCGTCACGTCCTGCCAGTTTTTGGCCGCGGCGCGGATCATCGTCGGACCGCCGATGTCGATGTTTTCTATCGCCTCTTCGAGGCTCACCCCCTCTTTCGCAACTGTCTCTTCAAAGGGATAAAGATTAACCACCACCAGGTCGATCGATTCGATCCCGGAGCGTTGCAATTCGTCTTGATGCTTGAGGTTCGAACGAATGTTCAAGATCCCGCCGTGGATCTTCGGATGGAGGGTCTTGAGGCGCCCGTCGAGGATCTCCGCTTGTCCGGTGTATTGAGAAACGTCGACGACCGACAGTTGCTTCTCTCGGAGAAGCTTGGCGGTGCCGCCGGTCGAAAGAATTTCCACCTTCAGTTTTGCAAGACCCTTTACGAGTTCAACGACCCCGGATTTATTTGAAACGCTGATGAGGGCTCGGGCGATTTTCGGCATGATTACTTTCTTAAACTCGCCGCCCCCATCAGGCTTCTCAAGTCATTGTCGATGAGACGAATCCCCGCCCCCACAAACCAATCCGGATTGTGTTGGTTGGAAATAAAGTCGTCGATTCCGGAGAGGAGGTACAGATTGTCGGTCAGGTTGAAACTCCCCAAAAGCTTCAGATGGGGTTTTTCATTATTATCCGTTCGAAAATCAAAGGCGGAGAATCCGATACCCAAAGGTCCTAGATTATAGTCCAATCCGACTCCACCGCGCGATTCGATGATTCCTCCTCGAAGGGTGAAGTCGTAAAAACTTTTTGCCAATTGGGCGGAGACAAGGAAATTGTCCCTCTCCACCACATCTTCCGTGGTGACCGTCGTGGTCGTGACTCCGCCCGTCGTGGTGTTGGTTGTCGTCTCTTTCCGGACGGGAGAGGGTTCGGGGTCGGCGACGAGATCCAACAAAAATGCCTTGTCGGGACGGGGCCTGAGGGCGAGGCCAACGTAGTTCTTAAAATCTTTGGTCACGCCGAGGTATTCCAAATGATACCCGAGCTCAAATTGAAAACGGGAAACCCCTCCGACCGTGTCGCTGACCCCCTTCGCCGCTTCGTTGATATTATCCGCGATCTCTTCGTCTTTGAGCAGACGTCCCAAGGTCCCCCGTCCCTCTTCCACATCCCGGGTGATCAAATCGAGCCTCTTGAGCGTGTCCTTCAACCCCTCTTTGCGTTCGGTCATCACATTGTTCAGGTCTTCCGAAAAATGCCCCAGGTTATCCGTGAGGATGTCCATGTGCTTCAAGATCCGTGGGATCACTCCATTTTCTTCGGAGAGGAGGTTCTTCATCGAAGCGGTCAGCTCTCGGACGTCCGAGGCGATCTGCCCCAGATCGACGTAAGGGTTGGTCGCGGTGATCGTTCCCCCTTCGGGAATCGTCCCCATTGCCGTATCACCCGGGAGGAGATCGATATAGGTCTCGCCCAAAAACCCCTTGACCCTGACCTGCGCCCTCGCGTCGGTCCCCAGTCTGACCTCTCGATTGATCCGAAGTTTGGCCTTCGCCTTTTGCCCTTCATGCAGGTGGAGTTTATCGACATACCCGACCAAGATACCCGCGACCTCCACCGGGGTTTTTTCCGTCAATCCCTCCGCGGAATCGATGATGACGGTCACGAAATAACTTCCTCCTCTAAAGGTCCCTCGCTCACTGACTTTCAAGGTCATGTAGGCAAGGATCACCAGGAGACCGACGGCAAAGAGACCCACCTTCATTTCTGTCGTGATCTTCTTCATTTTTTGCCTAAAAAGTTGCGAACAAACGGATGGTCTGAGTTTCGAATCTCTTGGGGAGTCCCGCTCGTGACAATTTTCCCTCCATCGAGAATGGCGACGAAATCGGCGACCTGAAAGGTCGATTCGATGTCGTGGCTGATGAGGACCGAGGTCAGGTGAAGCTTGCGGTGGGTGTCGAGGATGAGACGATTGATCGCATCGGTCATGAGGGGATCGAGTCCTGTCGTCGGTTCGTCATAAAGAATAATTTTCGGTTCTAGGGCAATCGCCCGGGCAAGTCCAACCCTTTTTCTCATCCCGCCGGAGAGTTCGGACGGCATTTTTGAAATCGCATCCCCCAAGCCGACGAGATCCAATTTTTCGACGACTTTTTTGTGAATTTCCTCCGGCGTGAGCTTCGTATGTTCTTTCAAGGGGAAGGCGACGTTCTCTTCGACCGAGAGGGAATCAAAAAGGGCGGCACTCTGAAAAAGCATCCCGAATCGTTTTCGAAACTCATTGAGTTGCCGATCGTCCAACCCGGAGAGATCGGTCTTATCGACCAGCACGCGTCCCCGGTCGGGAGACATCAGTCCGATGACATGTTTCAAGAGGACCGTCTTTCCACAACCGCTCGATCCAAGGATGACCGTCACCTTCCCGTCCGGTATCTCCAGATTGACCCCTTGCAGAACCGGGTGGCCGTCGAATGATTTGTGGACGTCGAGAAATTGGATCATGGAATTGGATTATTGTGAAATTGCTTTCGCCGATAATAAACCGCCAAGACAACCACGCCGGAAAAAAAGATCACGTTTACGATTTGATAGGATTTGAAAATGATGTCGGTCGAGATCCAGGCGGCTGGGAGGGTTGCCACGATACAGACGAAGACTCCGCAGGCCCAAATGAGACTGATGTCGGTTGACGACCGGCGCTTGATCATCCGCATCATCAGAGGGATGTTGAAAAGGGGGAGCGTCATTGAGGCGGCAAATCCAACCATTTTGATCCAAGAGTACATCAATATTAATTTGGAAAAATCTCCAAGATCCAAGAGGTGAGAAAATAGTCGACGACCAGGATTGAGACGGAGGCGATCACCACCGCCTGGGTGGTTGCGCGACCGACCCCTTCCGCCCCCCCTTCGGTCCGATAACCTCGATGACAACTGATGAGCGACAGAATAAATCCGAAAACGGCCGCCTTGATCAGACTTCCGACGAGGTCGTCCGCATCGACGTAATAGGTCAGTTTTTGTTGAAAGGCGATCGGAGAGATATGGAGAAGATTGACGGCGACAAAATAGGCCCCGATGATCCCGACAAAGCTGAAAAGCGTGGTCAAAAGGGGGAGCATGAGGGTCGAAGCGATCACGCGCGGCACGACGAGGAAATGGAGGGGGTTGATCGCCATCGCCGAAAGGGCATCGACCTGCTCGGTCACCTTCATCGTGCCGATCTCAGCCGCCATCGCCGATCCGGCGCGGGCCGTCACCATCAGGGCGGCAAAAACCGGGGCGATCTCCCGGGTCAAGGCGAGGCCGACCGTCGAGCCGACAAAGACCTCCGCATGGAATTGATGGAAGGCGTAACCGATCTGGAGGGCGAAGACCATCCCGGTGAAGGTCGCCGTGAGCGCGATGATCGGAAGCGACTTGACGCCGATAAATTCCATCTGGCGGAAAAAGATCTCGGAGCGAAAAGGAGGACGAACGACCCAGCGGAAAAAGGATCGGGCAAAGAGAAGGAACTCCCCCATCTGACGAAAGGCGGAAAGGATGAGACGTCCGAACGATTCAATCAGTTTCATCGATAAACCCTCGGGATTCTTTCCGCGATCCGACAGAAAATTTCATAGGAGATCGTCTTGGCTTGGTGGGCCAGTTCCTCCGCGCGGATGACCTCTTTGCCGCTTCGACCGATCAGGACGACCTCTTCTCCGTTCTTGACCCCGGGAATCGATGTCAGATCGATCATCATCATGTCCATACAGATGGTCCCAACCACGGGGACCGATTTTCCGCGCACGAGAACCCTCGCCTGATTGGAAAGGAGGCGAGGATACCCATCGGCATATCCGACTGGGACGACTCCGATCAAGCTCTCCTTTTTTGTGGTGAAGGTTCGACCATAACTGACTGATGTCTTCGGAGGAACTTTCTTCAAGGTGACGACCTTTGTCTTCCATTGAAGGACCGGCTTGAGGTCGATCAATTTCTTATCCCTCTCTAAAGGATAGGCCCCATAGAGGACAATTCCAAAGCGGGCCATGGAGGCGCCGCTTGTTTTTCGATCGATCGTCGCTTGGCTGTTGGCGAGATGATACAATTGAGACTCCGGGAACCGTTCTTGAAATTCCCGTCTGGCGCTCTCAAAGACCCTTTCCTGTTTTGCCGTATATTTTTTTTCACCGGCATCGGCGAGATGAGAGAGAAGACCGACCGGCTCCAGGCAGGTCAAGGAACGAAGCCGATCACAAAACGTGCCGATCTCCTCCGGCAGAATTCCGAGACGGGTCATTCCGGTATCCACCTTGAGATGAAATGGGAGTTTTTTACCCGCATGGGAAAGATAGCTGTTGAGGGCCTCGGCGGTCTCGAGATTATCCAGAATCGGAGTCAGTTGATAACGCAGAAGAGACTCAAACTGCTGATCGAGGTAATTCATCAGAATCAACAGGGGGCGTTTGATTCCCGCCTCGCGAAGCTGGATCCCTTCATCGATCGTTCCGGTCCCGAAAAAATCGGCCCCCTCTTCCTGCAAGACCCTTGAGATACGGATTGCCCCATGACCGTAGGCATTTGATTTCACGACACAGAGCGATTTGACCCGCGGGGGAAGGCGTCTTTTGAGGCTTCGAAAGTTGTACCGGAGGGCCTCGAGATCGATTTCAATGAAGGTAGGAGTTATTCTTTGCATGGAAGATTTTTTGGTATAGAAGCAGAAGCTCCTTATGTCAAATCGGGCTACGTTCCTCGGTCACTCGACAGCGCTTATAGAGGCCGGTCCTCTTTCCATCTTGACCGATCCGATTTTCAGCCATCGAGTCCTCTGGAATAAACGACGAATCCCTTTCCCCTTAAGGCCTGAAGAAATCCCCGAACCGACCGCCATTCTGATCTCACACGCCCACTACGACCATCTCGATATTCCAAGTTTTAAATATTTTTCGTCGAAAGTCCCGATCGTCTTGCCGACCGGAATCGGGAGGTTGCTGAAAAAACATTTCAAGAACCCCCTCATCGAATTGTCTCATGGGGTCAGCCAAGAGATCCGACCGGGTCTCCGCGTGACCCCTTTTCCCGTCGCCCATCGAGGCTTTCGTCTTTGCGGGTTCACCTATCGAGCCTGCAACGGTTATTTGATTGAGATGAACGGATTGAAGATTTTTTTTCCCGGCGATACCGGCTACCGTCCCGATTTTGTCAAATTGAAAGGGGTCGACTTGGCCCTGCTTCCGATCGGTCCCTGCGAGCCGGAATGGTTCATGAGGTCGCGCCATCTGAATCCCGAAGACACTCTTAAGGTGGCCGAAGAGATCGAGGCCAAACTCACCATCCCGATCCACTGGGGGGCCTTCAAATTGGGGACTGATCCGTTCGATGAGGCGATCGTCAATTTCCGAAGGCTTGTCCATGGCAAGCATTTGGGCGATCGCATCAAGGTCTTGAAGCCGGGTCAATCAATCTCGCTCTGACTTCAATCTTGAAGGAGCCATTGATAGAGCGGAATCAATCGGATCTTTTTGCCCGATTCCGTAAAGGTTTCCTCCCGTTTGAGGGTCAAGAGGATACCGTCGGACAGTTTTAAGACCTTGAGGCATTCTATGAGAGAGCCCGTTTCCCGGTTCCATGTCTTTTCTTCCTGAAGGTCATCATAACAAACCTGGACGGCTCCCTGCGGTTTGCCGAACTGGGAAAGAACAAAATCGACCTCTCCTTCCCCTTTAAAATAAGTGACCTCATGTCCCATCCGCCGCAACTGGATATAAACGACGTTTTCGGCCAATTTTCCAAGATCTTCCTGGGGAGAAGAGGCATTCGCATTTCGAAGACCTGTATCGACCGTATAAATCTTTTTTGGGTCGCGCGACTGGACTTTTAAATTGGGGTGAAACCGTTGGACCTCAAAGAGCAAAAAGGCGTCTTGTAAAAATCGTGTGTAGTCCGCCACCGTCTCCACATTGAGTCCGAATGCCTTCCTAAGACTGTTATAGGAATGCAGACAACTGATGTTCGTCAAATAGAACCGGGCTACCTGCTCCAGACTTCGGGAAGACCGGATTTCATATCTTTTCAAGACATCTTTATAGAGGACATCGGTCAGGTATTGTCGGAGGCGTTCCATTTTATGAGTCTCGGCGGAAAGTTGAGTGACTTCCGGAAACCCGCCCCATTGAAGATAATTTCGTAATGCCCCTAAATATTCATCGCGGTGGGTGCAAGAGATATCTCGAAAACGCAGGGACTCACGAAAAGAAAGAGGCCAAATGGTCTGGGACACGCATCGACCGGTCAACGAAGTAGCCAGTTCCGAGCTCAACATCTTTGCAGAGCTGCCGGTGATCACAATCCGAAACTTTTTCTGGTCCACCATCTTACGGACCCACCGCTCCCATCCCTCAAGATTCTGAATCTCATCCAGGAAGAGAAATTGGGGCGCCTTTTGGGAATACTCCGTAAAGACCGAGAGAAATTCATCGAGAAGTGAAACCACATTGTTTTGGAGAAAGAAGGGATCTTCAAAGTTCATGAAAAAGGTTGATTTTAACTGCGGACCGATAAGATTGGCGGCGGCAAACGATTTACCGGATCTCCTGACGCCGATGAGGGCCAGGGCCCCTTTTTCCGGAAAAGTGAGTGAGAGATCCCTGTGACGACTTTCTCGCAAAGAGGAATGAAGCCATCCTTGCCAGGAATCGATCACCTCTTTGATTTGGCCCCTCGTCGGCATGGCCCATTAATTATTTGTTATAACATATAAAATCAATATAATTTCATATGTTATAACAGTTAAAACTATAACTTATTGATATTAATAATGAATTATTGACAGGCATTTTAGTTTGAGTTAAGGGTCGCCTTGTCAATAAACAGGGGTGCCCCTTAGAGTAGACGGGCTGAGATTTCCGGTTCGGAAAAACCCTTATTAACCTGATCCCGGTAATGCGGGCGTAGGGAGCTATGATTTCTGTTCAAGTTAATGGCCAACCAAAAATCTTCGAAGAGTCGCTGACGATCGAAGAGCTGCTTCGGGCGCTGGAGATCACCTCTCCGGCGATCGCGATCGCGCTCAATTCGGAAGTGGTGCCGCATTCGGAGTTCCGCAGGGTCAAGATTCGGAATAAAGATCAGATTGAGATTATTCATCCTGTAGGGGGAGGATGATGGTTTGACGGGCTCACCATGTCCATAGATAATCTAAAAATTGCCGATAAAGAATTTTCTTCTCGTCTCTTTCTCGGGACCGGAAAGTTTTCTTCGCCTCAAACAATGCAATCGGTCATAGCGGCCTCGGAAACGGAAATTGTCACGGTGGCGCTACGTCGCATCGATTTGGCAAACTCTCAAAAGGACATCCTTCATTTTATTGATCGCCAGAAATGTCTCCTGTTGCCGAACACCTCGGGTGCCCGGACCGCCAAAGAGGCAATCTTTTTAGCCCATCTGGCGCGCGAAGGGGGGCTTGGGTCGTGGCTGAAGCTCGAGGTGATTCCCGATCCGCAATATCTGATGCCCGATCCCTTCGAAACCCTGGAAGCGGCGCGCGTTTTGACGAAGGAAGGATTTACTGTCCTTCCTTATATACAGGCCGATCCGATCCTGGCGAAGCGGCTGGTCGATGCAGGTTGTCCTGCGGTGATGCCCTTGGCCGCCCCGATCGGGTCGAACCGGGGGCTTAAATTGGAAGAGATGTTGAGGATTATTATTGAACAATCGACAGTGCCGGTGGTGGTCGATGCGGGACTCGGAAGTCCCTTCCATGCCTGCGCCGCGATGGAATTGGGGGCCGATGCGGTGCTGGTCAATACGGCGATCGCGACGGCGGAAGATCCGGTGGCAATGGCGTCCGCTTTCCGCGATGCGGTCAAGGCCGGACGGCAAGGATTTTTGGCGGGGCGGGCTGCTGAGAGAGAGCAAGCGAACGCTTCCAGCCCTTTGGACGGGACCTTCAATGAATGATTCGGAACTGAATCAACTTATTTTGCAGGCAAGGCAGCTGACTCGCCGGCGTTTTGGAAAAGTGATCCAACTCTACGCCCCGCTCTATCTTTCGAATGAATGTGTCGATACCTGCACTTATTGCGGTTTCAGCCTCGCCAATCGAATTCCACGAAAGACACTCTCTCCCTCCGAGGTTCGGGAAGAGGCGCAGGCGTTGATCGATCAAGGGATTCAGCATCTTTTATTGGTGTCGGGAGAACACCCGGTCCATGTCTCGACTGATTATCTCGCGGAAGTGATCCGTCTCTTGCGGCCCCATTTTGCCTCTCTTTCGATCGAGGTCGCTCCTCTAAAGAAGGAAGAGTATCGCAAATTGATCGATGCGGGACTCGACGGTGTCGTTCTTTATCAGGAGGCCTATGACCGGGAGCGTTACGAAGCGGTCCATTTGGCGGGGCCGAAAAAGAGTTATGACAAACGGCTCCTTGCCCCGGAGGAAGCGGCCGAGGCTGGGATTCGATTTCTCGGGATGGGGATTCTTTTGGGGCTCGCCGATTGGCCGCAAGAAATTGAGGCGCTCGTACGGCATGTCCGCAAGCTACGTCAAAAACATTGGCAGACGGAATTTACGATCAGTCTGCCACGTCTTCGCGATTGCGCGTCCGACTTCGATGTCCCCTTCCCCGTCTCCAATCATGATTTTATTGAAATGATCGCTCGTTTGAGAATCGCGCTCCCGGAGGTCGGGATTGTCCTTTCGACCCGCGAGTCCCCTGCCCTGCGCGACTTTTTGATCGGCATGGGGGTGACTCAGATGAGCGCGGGATCGAAGACAGAGCCGGGTGGTTATCTCCATCCGGAGGAAAATTTGAAACAGTTTGAGATTGAAGATGCCCGAACGGTCAAAGAGATTTCAACCATGATTGAGAGCAAGGGTTACGAACCTATTTATAAAGACTGGGAGCCTCACTATGAGAACAAAATGGATCGCTAAAAGGTCGAACGACAAAAACAGAAGCCAGATGCACTACGCCCGCCAAGGGATTGTGACCGAAGAGATGAGCTACGTCGCGCAGCGCGAGGAGCTTCCGGCGGAATTGATCCGCGAAGAGGTCGCCGTCGGCCGGATGATCATCCCGGCCAATGTTAATCACACGAATCTCGAACCGATGGCGATCGGAATCGCCTCGAAGTGTAAGATTAATGCCAATATCGGCAACTCGGCCGTCAATTCATCAATCGAAGACGAGGTCGAAAAACTCCACCGAGCGGTCCATTACGGCTCGGACACCGTGATGGATCTCTCGACCGGAAAAAACATCGATGAGACCCGCAAGGTGATCATCGCTGCTTCGACGGTGCCGATCGGAACGGTGCCGATCTATCAGATGTTGGAGTCGGTCAACAGCGTCGAAGATCTTTCCCCTCAAGACATGCTCGACATGATCGAGCATCAGGCGGCGCAAGGGGTCGATTATCAGACGATCCATGCCGGGATCTTGATGGAGTTTCTACCGCTCATCAGCGGCCGGATCACCGGGATCGTTTCACGCGGCGGGTCGTTGATCGCCCAGTGGATGGTCCATCATCGGAAACAAAATCCGCTCTATACGCATTTCGACCAGATCTGCGAGATTTTCAAAAAATACGATGTGTCGTTCTCATTAGGCGATAGCCTCCGTCCCGGTTGCTTGCATGATGCTTCCGACAAGGCCCAGTTGGCCGAGCTAAAAGTCTTGGGAGAGTTGACAAAAAAGGCCTGGGAACACGACGTCCAAGTAATGATCGAAGGCCCCGGCCATGTCCCGATGGATCAGATCGATTTTAATATGAAATTGGAACGGGAACTTTGCCACGAGGCGCCCTTTTATGTCCTAGGCCCTCTCGTGACCGACATCGCCCCCGGATACGACCATATTACTTCGGCGATCGGCGCCGCTTTGGCCGGCTGGTCGGGTGCTTCAATGCTTTGCTATGTGACGCCGAAGGAGCACTTAGGTCTTCCGAACGCCGAAGACGTCCGCAACGGCGTGATCGCCTACAAGATTGCCGCCCACGCCGCCGACGTCGCAAGACATCGCAAAGGAGCGAGAGACCGCGACGACGCCCTCTCGAGAGCCAGATACAAATTCGACTGGAATGAACAATTCCGCCTCTCCCTCGACCCCGAAAGAGCGAAAGAATACCACGACGAAACGTTACCCGCCGAACACTTCAAAAGCGCCGAATTCTGCTC
>OBEQ010404244.1_pt1 | contig 18980 bp, 19 predicted proteins | sample 1670901 | NCBI WGS metagenome assembly OBEQ01 (sample SAMEA104232315, study PRJEB22302) | groundwater metagenome | biome: forest; feature: aquifer; material: groundwater | place: USA | collected 2011-08-07 | depth 5.4 m
AACCGCTTTAGGTTTATCCGCGAGATAAGCTCCCACAATATAGGAGGCCGTGGCATCCACAAAATCCCAATTATTGATATATCGGGTATTGGCAAGATAAAAACCGTAAATTTTGTTGCGATCCGCCTCACTCGCCTTCTTAAACTTTTCCACCAAAATGATAAGCGCGCATGAGCGCTCTTCATGTTTTCCTATTTTAAGAAGGGATTGAATGCGCGACAAAGACATTGCGCCGCTATACTTTGCGGCGATCATGCGGATTTGGGGCACCGGGACACCGTAGAATCGGTCTCCCTCGGCATATTCCCCTTTACCGGTCTTAAAAAATCCGGCCAGCGCCCTCGCTTTCGCGGGATCGGCCAATTTCCGGAACTCCGCCCGGATTCTGTAGATGGGCGACAACTTAGAAATTACGCGCTGTGGCTATGAGGATGGTAAACTAGAGAAACTACCGCGCCCAAAATCACGCTCTGCGCTAAGCCAAAAAATCCCCAGGCAATCGCTAGATCAGAATTTACGGGATACACAAAATAGCTCATCATGGCTTCAAAAGGCCCCGCCAAAAGTCCCATGAGCAAGCCGTAGCGAAGACCCTGACCCAAAGCGGACTTACTCTCTTCATAACCTTTGTCGTAAATTTTGACGAATACAACACCGTACAAAACATATGCCAACCACATCCAAATCATTCTGGATTTCATGGCCTCTTGCGGATTCCAAAGCAAGACATACTGCGGCTCCATGTATTTCTTAGCCAAGAGCAAATGATGCACAACATATCCCAGCACCGAAGTCGTTACGATAGCCACGACAGAAGCTAGTCCAAACTTTTTACAATCCTTTGCGCACATATTTATTTCCCCCCTTGAGCTTTTTTACTAACTTTCACAGTATGACAATTTTAAATTTATGATTAAATAGAATCCGTGAGAAATTTCGCTTTAGCCGCGGCCGCCATGCTTATTCTTGGCGTGACAAATTTAAGTTACGCTCAAAAACAAGGAAAAAATATGAAAACACAAACACCCCATCTCACAACCGCCACTTTTGCCGGAGGTTGCTTCTGGTGCATGCAGCCACCTTATGAAAAATTGCCAGGTGTCATCTCAGTCACGGTAGGCTACACCGGCGGCACCAGGGCTAATCCGACTTACGAGGAGGTCTCAGCCGGCAACACGGGCCACGCGGAAGCGGTCCAAATCGTTTATGACGGCTCCAAAACCACCTACTCCCAATTGCTTGACGTTTTTTGGCACAACATTAATCCGACAACGCTCAACCAGCAATTCGCGGATAAAGGCTCTCAATACAGAACGGCAATTTTCTATCACGATGAAGAGCAAAAAAAGCTCGCTTTGGAATCCAAAAAAAAGCAGGAGACCTCCGGCAAGTTTGAGGGACCCTTGGTCACCGAAATTACTCCCGCAACAACCTTCTATCCCGGCGAAGAATACCATCAAAAGTATTACAAGAAAAATCCCCTCCAATATAAATACTATCACCACGCCTCCGGCCGCCAAGAGTACATAGAAAAAGTATGGGGTAAATCTGAAGAAAAAAAGAAATGATTTAATTTGTCTCTTAGTAGCCGCGATTATCTTGCCGGGACAATTTATTGTGCGAGCGGCGCCAAAAGTTGACGAAATTACTCTCCGTCAATGCTACGAATGGGCCAAAAAGCGTAACGAAAACCTAAAGATTCACGAAGAAGACATCGAGCAGTCCCAATCCCGGGCCCGGGCCGCCTTATCCGGCGCCTTTCCCCACCTGGGCTGGAATTTCACCAACACACGACTGCAACCCGGCGGCGTGGAAGCGCTCGAACGCAAAGGGTTCTCGGGATTCGTTGAGAAAAATCAGATCGAGTCTAAATTTTTCTTCAAACAGCCCCTATTCTCCGGTCTGCGAGAGTTTTCCGCTTACTCCGGATTTAAAAAAGAAAGCGCGCGGGATACGTTGTTGCTTGAAAGAATTTCCGAAGAGCTTTTCGAAAAAACAGCGATCGCTTTTTATGCCACATTGGCCTCTGAAACCGACATGGAAAATACCAAAACCACCTTAGCCCTAGCCCAGGACCGCGTCCGGGAACTTGACACCTTCTTGCGACTGGGTAAGGCCAGGAAAAGCGAGAAATTTGCGGCTCAGGCTCGCGCCGCGGCGATCAAAGCCACGCTCCGGCAAGTCCAAGCCCGCATTGTCGCCAACCGAGAAGATTTGTCGTATCTCACCGGAGAAAATCTCTCCGCGGCAACACTGGTGGATGAAATTCCCGGGCCGCCAAGCATGGGAACCCTGGACGAAGCTCTCGCTCAGGCCCAGTCGCGCAAGGATCTCCGGGCGCAACGAGAGGACACGATGGCCAAAGACCTTCGAGTCCGCTACGAAAATGGATTTCACTGGCCCACGCTCGATCTGGCGGGAAATTACTACACTCATAGAGCCACTTTTTTAAATGAAATTAAATGGGATTTGGGACTGTTTTTGGAGGTACCGATTTTTACCGGAGGCAGCGTGTCTGCTAAGGTGCAAGAAGCCCAGTCCGCCTATCGCCAATCACTTTTAACACTGCAGGAAATGGAACGGGGTGTTCTTTATTCTGTTCGAAAAACGTACGAGGAACTCACGGCTTGCATCGAAGAAACACAATCCCTGGAAGAAGCGGCTCAAGCCGCGCAGAAAAGTTACGACGCGTTGATTGAAGAATACAGACTTGGCTTAGTCACCAATCTGGAGGTTCTGGAAGCCTTGGACCTTTTGCAATCCCAAAAAAGCGCCCAAGACCGCTCGCGCTTACAAGCGAAACTACTATTTATCCAACTTGGCGTAGCCACGGAGAAGCTCCGGTAATCGCATGACACTTTCTGAACTATCCATTAAAAATCCGGTGTTCGCCTGGATGCTCATGGCCGGCATGATCATTTTTGGAACCATTGGATTTATTCAAATCGGTAAAAGCGGCCTACCCGATGTGGACTTTCCCGTCCTAACTATATCCACCAAATGGGAAGGCGCCTCGCCGGAAATTATGGAAACCGAAGTCGTGGACGCGCTCGAAAACGCCATGACATCCGTTAAAGGAGTCAAAAAAATTACCTCTGTCACGCGCCAAGGGCAAGCCTTGACCACCATTGAATTTAATCTCAAAACGGACGTGGACGCGGCCTTGCAAGAAGTACAAAGCAAGATTTCACAAACACAATACGCGCTTCCCAAAGATATGGATCCCCCTATCATTAGCAAGTTTAATCCGGATGACCAACCCTTCATGTGGATTGCCATCTCCGGCGAAGGGCCCGTCCAGGAAACCATGGAATACGTTAAAAATGAAATGAAGGACAAATTCACTACCATCCCCGGCGTAGGCGACATTTTCCTTAATGGATTTATTGAACCTTCCCTGCGCGTGTGGCTTGATCCCGTAAAAATGCTGGCCCACGAGATTACCGTGGACGATGTTTTAACCGCTATTCGCTCGCAGCACACGGAGGTACCGGCGGGATATCTTTCCACCGATAAAAAAGAATGGAACCTGCGGGTCATGGGAGAGGCCCGATCCGTGGAAGAACTTAAGAACCTTATTATTGCCGATAGAAGCGGCCGCCCTATCTACGCCCCCTTTCACCTCAAAGATATCGCGCTCATAGAAGACGCGTTGGCCGATCCGCGCAGCTCCTCCAGAAGCAACGGCAAACCGGCCGTAGGCCTAGGCATTCTCAAACAAAGAAACGCCAACGCCGTGGAGGTGGGACGCCTCGTCAGAAAGAAAGTGCGAGAACTGCAAAAAACTTTGCCCAAGGGAATGATGCTAAGCGTGAATTTCGACGCTACCACGTTCATTGAGCAAGCTACCCACGAACTTAATTTCAATCTGATTTTGGCCGCGATACTAACTTCTCTTATTTGCTGGCTTTTTTTGGGCTCTTGGAGCTCAGCTTTAAATGTCATGCTGGCTATTCCCACTTCCATTCTGGCTACCTTTATCGTTCTCTATTTCATGGGCTATACTCAAAATATTTTTACCTTGCTAGGACTGACCCTGGTAATCGGAATCGTGGTGGATGACGCGATTATGGTCTTAGAGAATATCGTGCGCCACAGAGAGATGGGCCAATCCCAGGTCAAGGCGGCGCTTTTAGGCGCGCGAGAAATTTATTTTGCCGCCATGAGCGCTTCCGTCGCCATCCTGGCAATTTTTATTCCCCTTCTTTTTGTGAAGGGGGTCACGGGAAAATATTTCATTCAGTTCGGTGTCACCATTTCGGCGGCGGTGGCGTTTTCACTACTAGAAGCATTGACTTTGGCACCCATGCGTTGCTCACAATTTCTTCAAGTAAACCGCCGCAGGGGCATTGCCCTTGTGGTCGACACCGCCATGAACAAAATCACGGAAAAATACCGCCGCGTTTTAACCATTTGCTTGCGCCACCGATGGCGAGTAGTTCTGACATCGATAGCAATCTTTGTGGGATCACTCTCCCTTTTTGGCGTGGTAAAAAAAGAACTCATGCCGCCGCAGGATCAAAGCGTGCTAATAGTACAAATTGAAACACCGGTGGGTTCCTCCCTGGAATTTACAAACAACGTATTTAAGAAAACTGAGGCCTACGCTGTCTCCCACGGCGAAGTAGAGCGTTACTACTCGGCCGTGGGAGGTTTTGAGGGAGGTGAAATCAACACCGGGCTAACCTTTATAACTTTAAAGCAGCCCAAAGACCGCCCCATTCCCCAAGGACGCGCCAAGCCTTTTTCCCAGCAAGAGCTCATGGAGGTCTTTCGAAAGGATTTAGCCGCCATCGACGGCGTGTCCAAAGCTATTTTGATGGATCTCTCCACCGGAGGAGGAGGCGCCGATAGCGGATTTCCCGTGGATTTCACCCTACAAGGACGGGATTGGGATCAACTAGCCAGCCTGAGTGGTAAATTTCAGGAAAAAATGAAAGCAACGGGAATTATGGTGGATATCAACTCCGACTACAAACTAGGCATGCCGGAATTTCAAATTTGGCCAAATCGTCCCGAGGCCGCGCGGCGCGGCGTGAGCGTGGCCTCCATCGGAAACGCCGTCAACGCCACTTTAGGCGGCGTGCGAGCCGGAAAATTTTCTCGGGGCGGACACCGCTACGACATTCGATTGCGATTCCCTCCTCAAGACAGAACTCGCGCGGAAGATATCCGGAAAATTTGGGTGCGTAACAACCGGGGCCAAATATTACCGCTTTCCCAAGTGGTAAATGTCACCGAGAAAAAAACTCTTCTGGCTATCACCCGGCAAAATCGTTCCCGGGCCATCAGCATCTACGCCAATGTTGCTGTTAAGAAATCGCAGGCAGAGGCTTTGGCCGCGGTAGAAAAAATTGGACGTGAAATTTTGCCGGAAGGCGTTAAGCTGGTTTTCTCGGGAACCGCGGAAACCTTCAAAGAGGCATTCATGGGTTTATTCTGGGCTATCGTGCTGGGAGTTTTGGTGTCATATATGATTCTGGGCGCTCAGTTCAACAGCTTTGTGCATCCGCTGCTAGTGCTGATCGCTTTACCCTTTAGCTTAACCGGCGCGGTGCTAGCTTTGGTAATCGGGCACCAATCGCTCAATATGTTTAGCATGATCGGTATCGTGTTGTTGATGGGTATTGTGAAAAAGAATTCCATTCTGCTTGTGGATTTTACCAATGATCGGCGTAAGCAAGGACTTTGTGTTCAAGACGCGCTCATTGAAGCTTGCCCCATACGCTTGAGGCCGATTTTAATGACATCCGTTGCCACCATCACAGCCGCCATCCCGCCGGCTTTAGCCTTGGGGCCGGGAGCGGAAACCCGCGTGCCCATGGCGTTAGTCATTATCGGTGGAGTAGCCGTTTCAACCCTACTCACCTTATTTGTGGTCCCCTGCGCGTATAGCCTGATTTCCAAACTCGAAAACCATAAGCATGACGATAAACTCCAAGAGGCCTTGCAAGAATTAAATAGTGCGAATTAATCATTTTGAACACTTAGGCAAACTCCTCGAAATCGAACGCCGGGCGGAGCGCGAAGAAAACAAGCGTGAGCTCGAGCGCTACCCCATTCACACGCGCGAAGCCTTGGGCAAAACCGCGACCAAACTGACTTTAGTCGGCGAAGACATCGGATCGGGCGGATACCCTCTTTTAATTCTTACCAAACATTTAACCGAAGGAAGTATCTCGCCCTTTCAGGCGATGAGCAACGGAGACAATGTCCTAGTCACTCTGCCAAACAATTCAGGAAAAATCGAAGGAACGCTTTACCGAGTCGAGGACGCGAGGGTCACGGTAGCGCTTAATAAGCAGGCGCCAAAAAATCTCGCCAACGGCCCCTTCCAAATCGATCTTTTAGGCAGTGACGCCACCTACTACCGCATGGCGCGCGCGCTGGAAGAAGTGAAAGCAAGCAAGCTCGGTTCCATCGCCCTTTTGCGCGACATTTGCATGGGCAAGAAAAAAACCAGAATCAGCCGTAAACCGGCCACAATAAATTTTATGAACGAGGGTTTAAATGAATTTCAACGTCACGCTGTCACAACCGCGATGGCGGCGCCCCAACTTGCCCTCATCCATGGGCCCCCGGGAACCGGCAAAACAACGGTTTTAATCGAAGTGATTCGCCAGGCCGTCAAAAAAAGAATGTCCGTTTTGGCCTCGGCCCCAAGCAATATCGCCGTCGATAATATGCTCGAGAAACTGTTGAACTACGGTGTGCGCGTGGTGCGGCTAGGTCACCCTGCCCGTATATCGGAATCCTTACGCCACGCGACACTGGACGCCCTGATCACCGAAGATCCCATGCAGGAAGAAATACAACGCTTGCACCGTGAACGGGAAAAAATATCCAAGAAAAAAGGCAGTGCCCTGGACCGGAGGTCCAGGACCCTTGGAGCCCCGGAGGGGCGTTGGGGTAAAGATATAGGCCTGATTTGGAAGGAAATTCGCTCCGTCGAGCGCGCGATCACTGACTCAATATTGGGAAGCGCTCAGGTTATTCTAGCCACCCATGCCGGCTTAGGCAAAGCGGTAGCACGCCAAGATTTTGATCTCGTCGTTATGGATGAGGCTTCGCAGGCGACCGAGCCCCTCTCATGGATTCCCTTGTGCAAGGCCAAAAAAGCGGTTTTAGCCGGAGACACCCGCCAACTTCCCCCCACCATTTACTCCAAAGAAGCAGCCGAGGGAGGCTTAGCGGTTACGCTCTTAGATCGCCTGGAAAAAATCTTACCCCAGGGCTTGCAAACTTTATTACGCGTTCAGTATCGAATGCATGAAACGATCATGGGATTTCCCTCGAGCGAACTCTACGAGGGATCACTCATCGCCGATGATACGGTCAAAAACCATTTACTATCGGATTTGCCCAAGGTAGCAGCCCATGATCTCACCACCAAGCCTTTCTTGTTTGTGGATACGGCCGGCGCAGGGTTCGAGGAAACCTGGAACCCGATGTTAGATAGCAGGGAAAACCAAGGAGAAGCCGAATTGGCCCTTTATTTTTTCAGGGAACTTCGCCGCCTGGGTGTCTCCCCTTCTCAGGTAGGGATTTTAGCGCCCTACGTGGCTCAAGTTCGTCTCTTAAAAAGTCTTGGAAGAGAGCCCGGTTTAGAAATCGGCAGCATCGATGGATTCCAGGGCCGCGAGAAAGAAGCCGTAATTCTTTCTTTGGTGCGCAGCAATGAAAAAGGCGAGGTTGGTTTTCTATCGGACATTCGGCGCATGAACGTCGGCATGACACGCGCCAGACGCCTGCTAATTGTTATCGGCGATAGCGCTACAATCGGCCGACACCCCTTCTACAGCCGGTTTCTAGAATACGCGGGCAAAATTTCCGCCCACCACAGCTCCTACGAATACACATTCGGCAAAAGTACCACCTGATCCGGTTTTTCTGACTTGAAAGCATTAAGCAGTAAAAATGGGTCGAGTTGTCCCATCTCGGAAAAGCCAAACACGCGTAAACTTTGACTCAAAGATCCCGGCATGTCTTCGTCTACAAGAAAGCGGAGCATGCCTAGGCTGGCAAATGCAGTGATTCGGAAGATATGGTTTTGGAAGCGTAATCTAAGACAGCCAGAATATCCTCATGTTTTAACCCGTACTCTTTTATGACTTCTTCGTAAGTCATGCCTCCCGCCAATTGTCCCAAGACCAGGTCCACGCTAATGCGAGTACCCGCAATAACGGGACGGCCGAAGCGCACGTTTTTATCAAGGCTAATTCGAGGGGATATATCCATAGCTATATTATGGCTTCTATTTTCTGTATTTTCCAGAAGGAAAATTGATTCACCGATTTTAATCGAAACGGCTTTTGATGAAGGTTCCTTTCTCGATTTCTTCAAAGGTGCGCTTGAGCTCTTCTTTGGTGTTCATGACGACGGGGCCGTACCAAGCGATGGGCTCTTGAATCGGATTGCCGGAAATCAGAAGAAAGCGCATGGGCCGCTTGTAAGTTGAGGCAACAATCATATCCCCCGCGCCAAAAAGAACAAGGCTGTTTTCAGAAAAAGCGCTAGTCTTGGCCCCATCAAAATACCCCTCACCTTCGATAACGTAGGCAAAAATAGTGCGCCCGGCTTGAGCCGGATGCGTAAACGTTTTATCCGCGGGTAAGGTTACATCAAGAAATTCAGGATCAATCGAAAGCCCCTTGACCGGCCCTCTTGTCCCCAGGACCTCCCCGCAAATAACTCGCACCAAAACCCCCTCTAAAGTTTTAACCTGCGGGATCGTTTGCGCTTTGATTTCCTGATAGCGCGAGTCCATCATCTTGTTTTTCGCGGGTAAATTGGCCCAAAGCTGAAATCCCCACATTTGCCCTTTACGGTCTCCTCTGGGCATTTCCTGATGCAGGATGCCGCCGCCGGCCGTCATCCATTGAACGTCGCCGGAAGAGATCACTCCTCCATTGCCAAGACTATCTTGATGCTCCACGTCACCATCAAGAATGTAAGTAATGGTTTCGATGCCTCGGTGCGGATGCCAGGGAAAGCCCCGCTTATAATCATTCGGATTTTCGGATTTGAAAGCATCAAGGAGCAGAAATGGGTCGAGTTGTCCCATCTCGGGAAAACCAAACGCGCGCCTTAAATGAACCCCGGCCCCCTCAAGAGTTGACTGACTCACCCAAGATTTGGCAACGCCGCGTATGTTCGTGGATTCCATATGACCTATGTTTCACTTGGACGGAGTAAGAGGAATCAAAGAATATCTCCATTTTGAATTCTAAATTTATCGAGCCCGACCACTTTCTCGGCAGGGACTTTTTGGGCGTTTTGAATGTTAACTCGCGGGGGCTCTATGCTAGCGATCTTTACAACCGGATACCCAATTTCGCCAAAATCACCGCTTTTAAACGCATAACCACCAAAAATATCTGCAATTTGGGCAAGGGGAATTAACTCACCCGCCATGCCCAGGCTCCTTGGAATCGGTCACAGCATGGCCCCTTGCCAATTGGAGGAATCCAAGCGGCGGAGTTTGGCTTCCGCGGGGGCTTCGTCGTCTAGCTGTACAAAAGAATCCGAAGCGCCGAAATTTCCCGGGAACACCGCCACACATTCTTTGCCTGTAAATTTTGAGAGATAAATGATGCCTTCAATGCCCGCCTCCATAGCTAACTGCCCAAAAATCTGGCATGGCGCGAGAACGTCAAACTGCATAGGGGTAAGTCGCCAGTTGGGCTCCAACAAATAAAAGAGCAGTTCTTGCCCATCCCGTATAACGGCAGGTACAAGGAATCCGATTTCTCTTGCCATGGCAGCTATGTGATTTGGAATTCTAAAGTTCTGAAATATTTTTACGAAATCTGCAAATTTGTCCGGATCCTCAAGACGGATCACTTGATCTAAAGAGCCGCTTATGGAAACAAGGGAAATAGAATCCGGTTTTAAAAGAGCCAATTCATGCGGCGAAATCTCGGATGGGATATCTTGCTGGCACAGAAGCTCTTGCATGGCCGTGTCCCTGTCTTGGGCCAGGTAGAGGGCGGGAAATGGACTAAATTTTAGAGGGTCAATGTCTCCGACGTTAAATCTGCCACCCGGATCCACGAGGCTACCCCTAGCAGACAAAGGTTCTAACGAATATTTATATTTAACGGCTCTTTGCCATTTTGAAAAAGGCCAGGGGCCGGATGATATTTTCCGAAGCTCCGACTTGAATTGGTCAAGGATTTGAGAACGCTGATAGGCCAGGCAGCTGTAGTATTCCCAGTGATAAGCTAGAAACTTATCGCGGCGACGGGCCCATTCTTTAATATCGCCCAGAGAAAACTGATCCAGAAAATAAAGAGATTGACCTGGGGGCTTTTTCTTCGACTTGGGCCGCGCCCTCTGATTCCAAAAATCTCGTCGCTTAGGCACAAAGGGTCTACTTTTTGTTTTCCTCTGTAGCGTTCCAGATGAACTTATAAAGTTTTCTGTAACGGCCAAAGCGAATCATATCACGAGGCTTGATATTGCCTAGAAGTGGATTAGGAATGCTAAACCATAGCGTAGTTTTATTGATATCTCCCTGAAAATACTGGGCGACAATATTGACAAGGGTTCCCCATTCGGCAATGCGCTCACCTAATTCTTTGGTCATTTTTTCATCGTAGCGCACGGAGGCCACGGGCACGTTGGCGGCTTGGGCCACCTCTTTCTTCTCAAAGTCAAGAAACTTTACGACCTTAGGATAGTCAATGTTTTGGCCATGCATAAAGGCCAGGTAATCGGTAGGGACGTTTCCGAATAGATGGGAACTAGTTTGCATAATACTACCTCCTAATAGCGTGTTGAGTTATCTGATTTGCACCATAAGTTTACCACGTTTTTACCACATTACAACCATGATATTTTAATTGTCAATATGTAGACTATATTTAGAATCAGGAGGAGAAAAAATATTTACACCCCCCACACTATATGTAAGCCATATATGAACACCTGAATTTATGCGGGGTAACCTAGTTTTCTGAGGTTCTCCTGGATGGCTTTCTCTAGTTTGACAGACTCGGTGAATTGGCCTTTAAGCTGAGAGGTTACGAACACGGGGTCACTCTTGTCCTTAGTTTCTCTATACAGACCTCAGGGAAACTAAGGACTATCCGTCTTGACATTTGACTTTTGGGGAGCTGGAGAAGATTTCAGGATTTCCCAAATGTGGGCTTTCCAGGCTTTGAATTCCGAGCTGTTGGTGTCAATGGGTTGGGTCCAGTGGAAGTGCTTTAACCGGTCAAGCGCATCACTCGGTTTAGCTCCAAAAGTAAACCAGACGGTCACATAGTTGTTTGGTAAAAGAAAAACATACTCTTCTATCGATCCGGATTTATCTTTTACCGCAATTGCGGGTAAATCATTAATGATAACTCCCTCAAAGTCGCGCGTGGCATAAGAGTGCACATGCTGTTTAAAGCTTGGAAGGTCTTGATAGACAGATACATCGTACAGGCTTGTATATGATTCGCTGTCCTCAGCTTTGCCCTGAGAGTAATTAACAACAACTTCAATTGTGTAAATTTTTCCCGAATCCCCGTAGCTTCCTGTCACCACGGTTGAACTCTGTTTTGTATAGCGAATTACAACAGGATATTGAGGGTCTTTATAAGTCAGTAAGCGTTGTTGGGGAGAACATGAAAACAACATCACACTAATACAACCAATCAAGCTAATACTAACTACTCTATTGCCCGGTATTTTCATTAGTTTTATAAAACCACGGAGCTTCGATTGGGTTCATGTATATGTATGGTTTGAAATTCCCGTCAACTACGAACCTTCGGGCCGCCTTGGCTCGCTTATTCGAGTCTGTCATTTGTTTTATTTTTTCAAAAGCTGCCCGAATATCATTGAGATGATCCTGAGCTGATTTACTTACCGGATTACCGTCATTACCTCTTACCGAAATCCTTTGCCCACTGCTCCCCATCTCTTGTAATCTTTTCATATTTGGATTCAAATTGGGATCAAGCGCTTTGGGACTAGAAAGACATGGGACCAATGGACCCTGAAAAATTGCCCGAAAGTCCTATATGAAAAAACCCGCACGCGAATCTCGCAATCTTTATTGCCGCTTGTAGCTGGCGGACCAGGAAGCCGGCTCCCAGCTGACGTGCAATGGTTTTTGAGCGCCGCCCAGCTGTTTGTCGTAGTGGAAAAGTCCGGTTTGGTTAATGAGCACGGAATCCCCAATTAAATTTCCAAACACCGTCTGAGAAACGGATATCTGGGCTTTGGGAGATTCTATAACGGCGTGCAAGGGGGCTAAGGACTGCAAGGTGATACTACTTGCGGCATTTTGGCCGTAGATTGCCAATTGAGAGGGATTTAGGCTCAAGTTGTTAATGGCGCCCGTCGGCGAAACTTTCATGGGGCCCGCTAGATAAATAATCACGGGTCCCAAGGAGGGGTCAATATTTAAGGCGCCGTCAACATTCAAGCTGTTCAAATAATACGTTCCACCTGTTAATGTCGCTACCTGCCCCAAAGATACCGAGAGTGAATTAGTAATCGGGTTGTAAACGCCGGGAGGAGTGATCCCCGCGGTATTGTTATTGGCACTAACATAGCTTGCGCCATCGTGACTAGGCAGGGTGCGCGTGGTAGTCGATTGAACAACAGTTCCTTCGACGGCGGAGGCCGGAGGCGGCGTGCCCGTGAGATATTCCGCGTTGCCGCGAAGCCGCAGGCCCAATCCATCGATAACAGAAACCTGGGCATTAACGCAAATATTCGCCCCAAAAAGAAAAGAGGCCGGACTCAGATTTAACGCGGAGTCGTACGCGTCAATGAAGCCGTTTAACTGATACGCACTGTTAGCCTGACTGCCGCAACTGCTGCTCGCCGACCAGTCGATGTGAACTTTGGCTCTAACAGTTTTAACGGCGGGCCCAAAAAGAGCGATGGGCACGGAGTAGCCCGTGGAAGTGATCCAGGGCGAGCTCTCGGTTGAAACCGTCACGGTATATTTTCCTCCCGCGAAGGGTTTGTTTTTAAATCCCAATTTCCATCCCGGACTAAGATAGATTTCCCGCATAGCGTCTTCTAAGCCCGCCTCGGCGATCGCATGGGCTTGGGCCAAACGTTTCTGGTATACCGATTCTCGAACCTGCGTGCGCGCCGTCCGATACACCGCCATCGCGAGCAAAGCCAAAACCGCCATGGCGATCAAACTCATAACCATCCCGGAGCCCCGGGAGGATTGAAGCGCGGGAGGGAGAAAATATTTCATGGATTGTTGCGCAGTCTGCCGCCGGAGAAAAAATAATATGTTTTGTTTCGTGCGGCAGTCATGCCAATGAGCGTGGTGACCAATCGAGCGGTATCGGCGCTCGCCGCCTGCACGATGCGGCCGGTGGCGTCGGTGCTGTAATAGGCTACCTGCAATGAAGTGATACCCTTGGCCTGTTTCTGCTCAAAACCAACCTGAGACTGCAGAAGGTCCCCACCCGAAATGTAGTACAGCACGGACAATCCGCTCGAAGGATTCACCCTGAGCGTCGCCGAGGAAAGTTCCGCAATACTTCCGGCGTCTTGCGCCGCCCAAATTAGGCCGCGGCGGACCCCGTCTCCCTCAATTGCTTTTCTGGAGTTGGCAAGCACGAACGTCTGGCGGAGCGTAAAATTGGTGGCGACGATCCCGGTTTTAAATAAACCCGTAATGACGAGCCCGATAATGCTTAACACCATCATACCGATAACCATCTCCACCAGTGTGAATCCGCCCAAGCGCGGATTTATCGGTTTGTGAATATCGTGTCTAAGCATGTTGGCACCATAGGCTTTTTCTGCGTGCAAACGGTGACTTGCTTGTAATCGCTAGGGGTGCTGACCAATTTGAAGTTTTGATCGACGTAGTGAACTTCTACAGAACGCTTGTAGCCCCTAAGCTCTTTCAAAGCTAAAGGCTGCATCACAGGATTCATAGGCACGTCTTCGCTCCAACCGTTAAAATCATCCAAATCATTAAAGGTGCGCTTATCCAGCGGCGCATCCCCGGCATTCGGACCCAAAGCGGTAGAGCCGGTCACAACCTGCGCTACCTGCGGCGTATTGTGATCCCACTTTCTTAAACGCATTTCTTCCAAAAGCTCGGTAGAAAGCTGGGTGGAAACAACGGCGTATTCTGTCGCTTTATTGGAACGCAGGCAAAGGATAAATAGCGGCATCAAAGTCACAATCGCAAAAGTCAACACAATGTAGGTGAGGGAAGCTTCGATTAGAACAAAACCGTTTGGCTTTTTGTTCATTGTATGTTACTGCTTAGTTCAAAAATGGGCAGTAAGACCGCGATGGCAACACCGCCCACCATGAGCCCCAAGCCCAGCACAAAGGCCGGCTCCATGACGGCGAACAAATCCTTGATCGCCTGGTCCGTTTCGCTCTGGTAATAATCCGCGAGTTTGTTTAACACCTCGGGCAAGGTACCCGTTTTTTCCGCCGTCGAAATCATGTTGGTGACGATCTGGGGAATATGGCTGTTACCCACCAAGGCTGAGGCCAAGCCTCGGCCTTCGGCCGCACTGCGGCGCATGCTGTCTAAAATTTCACTAAAAACCAAATTCCCCGCAGCCGAACCCGCAAGCTCCAGGGAATACAAGATAGGAACTCCGCCGCCCACGAGTGTGCCTAATGTTCTTAAAACCCTGGTCATCACCACATTGCGCACCAGGTTGCCCGCAACGGGAAAGCGCAGCTCAAAAGCGTGCAAGGCCTTGGTGTTGACCGGATTTGTGATTAAATTTCTGATGTAGAAACTAAGACCGAGGGATCCTCCCAAATACAAAAACCAATACCGGCGCACGTTATTGCTGACAAAAATTAGCATCCGCGTAGGCAAGGGCAAGGCAGTCTCAAATTGCGCGAAAACTTCCGCGAAAATGGGCAAAATAAACAAAACCAAAAAAGAAACCACAATAACGGTCGTGGCAACCACAATCAAGGGATAAATCAAGGCGGACTGTATCTTGGATTTGAGTTCTCTTTTGAAATTCAGATAACCGCTCAGGCGCTCCAACATCAAAGCTAAATTGCCGCTGGCCTCACCTGCGGTTAAGAGACTCACGTAGACCTCATCAAAAACGCTGGGGTAACGCGCGAAGGTTTTAGAAAGCGACTGCCCTCGGCGGACACTGCCGGCGATGTCCGAAAGAATGGATTTGAAAACCGGATTGGGTTGCTGCATGGCCAGCGTTTGCAGGGCCTCTAAAATCGGAAGCGCGGTGCGCACCATGATCGTCAACTCCGTAGTGAATATGGCGACATCTTTGACGGGAACCTTGTCCGTGGAGACGGCAGAACGCTCTTCGGCGGCCGCGAGCGAGGTTTTAGCCGAAGCCGCTTGCGTTTTGTCCCCGTCTCGGGACACCTTGGCTTCAATCAAAAACAACCCCTGTTCCTTAAGGATAGCGGTAAGGTTGCCAACATCTTGAGCGCCGGATTCCCCGGCAATCGTTTGCCCCTTGCCATCCATCGCTTTAAATTTATAAACCGGCATTAGCCTGCCACCTCTTCATGGGTCACGCGAATGACCTCTTCAAGCGAGGTTGCCCCCGCTTCCGCTTTGACTAACGCGTCATCGCGCAGACTTTTCATTTTTTCCGACTTCGCTTTCGCGCGCAGATCATCGAGCGAGGCTTTGCGTAAAATGAGCTCTCGAATGGCGGGGCTCACCGCAAGCCACTCATGAATAGCAAATCGCCCGGTGTATCCGCTTTTTAGACAAACATCGCAACCCTGGGCTTCAAAAAAACTTTTTCCCGACTTCGCGGCATCCCCTAAAACTTGGGCTTCCAAGGAAGTTATCGCGTGCTTACGCTTGCAACGCTCACACAGACGGCGCACTAAGCGCTGAGCCATAACACCGTTGAGCGCGGCGGCGATCAAAAAAGGCTCAACGCCCATATTAAGCAACCGGTGAACCGCCGCGACCGCGTCACTGGTGTGGAGCGTGCTAAAAACAATGTGCCCCGTGATGGAAGCCTGAATGGCGATTTCGGCTGTTTCCGCGTCGCGAATTTCCCCCACGAGAATAATATTAGGATCCTGGCGCAAAATAGAGCGCAATCCCACGGCGAAGGTCAAACCTATTTTGGCATTGGTTTCCATCTGGTTAATTCGGTCAATGTGATACTCGACCGGATCCTCAAGAGTAACAATGTTCCGATTGGGTTCATTGCGCTCGGCAATGGCGGCATAGAGCGTGGTAGTTTTGCCGCTGCCCGTGGGACCAGTGACTAAAACGAGCCCATTGGGCCTTTGGATCACGGCACGGAAAGAGTCTAAGATCGCGGGCGCAAGTCCCAAGTCCGGCAACTTTTTAAGCGCTTGCGATGAATCCAAAATGCGCAAAACTACTTTTTCTCCCCAAATAATCGGCAGCGTGGAAACGCGCAAATCAATTTTTCGGCCGCCGTAGTCAAAGCCGATATGGCCGTCTTGAGGTAGGCGAGTCTCTGTGATATTGAGCTTGGCTAAAATTTTGACTCGGGCAATCACCGTAGCTTCCATGTCTTTAGAAAAACTTTTGCCGGGCTGGAGCATTCCGTCCACGCGGAAACGAACACGAAGCTCTTTTTCCGCGGGTTCTAAATGGATGTCGCTTGCTTTGCGCGCCATAGCTTCCTGCAGCATAGAATCGACCACGTCCACAACGGACTTCTCTTGCGCCTGAAAGCGAATGACTTGGTCTTTTGCCTCCAGCACCGCCAACTGCGGGGAAGCGGACTCTGCGACGGATTTTCCGGCATAGAGCTGTTGGACCGCCTCGAAAAGATTAGGCAGTGTCGTCATCACGGGCTTCACGCGCAGACCGGTATGATTGGACACGGTATCAATGGCATAGATATCTAAGGGATCGATCATGCCCAGGGTAAGACAGCCATCGGATTGAAAAAGAGGAACCACCAAATACTTGCGCGCCATGGACTCGGGAACCAGTTTCGCGGCTTCCAGGCGCAATACACCCTCAAAACTCGTGAAGTAAGGGATTCCTTGCTGCATACTAACCGCCTTAAAAATCTTTTCCTCCGTCGTAAAACCGAGAGCAACCAACACCTGGGGCAAACTCTTTGGGTTTGGTCCACACTCCCGCAAGGCCTCTTCCAACTGATCCGGCGTGATAATGCCCACGCGAACCAGCACGGACCCCAACGTAGCTCGACGATCATCCGCAGCCGACAATTGCGCCATTACAGTTTTCCCTCCTTGATTAAATCTTTGATTTTCTTGTTGAGCTCCACGGCATTGAAGGGTTTAACCCATATCTCTTGGACACCGAAGGTGGCAACCAACTTGCGAGTGTTCTCATCCTCGTGATTGGAAAGCACAATAATATACGTATCGTTTTTGCCTTCTTTTTTTAAATCCTCAAGCACGGAAAGGCCGTCTTTGACCGGCATATCGATATCGAGCATCAGCAGATTGGGTTTTTGGGACCGGATGGCGCCTAAGCCCTCCTGGCCATTGCCCGCCTCCACCACATCAAATCCCGTTTGAGTCAGAATTTGTTTGATAATAAGCCTCATCGTCGAATCGTCATCGCAAACAACAGCTTTTTTATTAGCCATGAAATCCCCTCCTATTACTTCTTGGCGTTGAGCACGTCATAAACACGCCCCAGCTCTTGAGCCAAAGCCTCAACTAATTCCCGCGCTTCCGGGCACACGACCCCGGAACGCCCAATAATCATCAACTGCAAACACAAAGCGTGCGCGCCGCGCGCGCCAATATTGCCGCTCATGCCCTTTAGAGCATGAGCGGCCGTCTCCAAAGCCTTCGCGTTATTTGCCGCGCAAGCTTCTTGAAGCGCGCTCAAATGCCGCGGCGCCTCATCGATAAAAACACTGAAAATTTTATGGAGAAACCGGGGATTCTCCGAACCCCCGAGCTCGCGCAACTCTTCACACACCGAATCGGCCACGGGTACATCCCAGCACTTAAGCACCCTCTGTAATTCCGCCATGGCGATGGGCTTTGAAATGTAATCATCCATGCCCGCGCGCAAACAACGCTCCCGATCCCCTTCTAAGGCGCTGGCTGTCATGGCAATAATGGGAGTGCGCAATTTCCCCGCTTCTTTTTGGCGCATTTGAGCCGCGGCGGTGTAACCGTCCATCTCTGGCATCTGGCAGTCCATAAAAACAACGTTATAGGCAACCCGCGCGAAGGCTTCCATCGCTTTAATGCCATTGTCCGCGACATCGGCTTGGTAGCCCGCTTTGCGCAACTGATGCAAAACCACTTCCTGATTAATTTTGTTGTCTTCCACGACCAAAACTTTAAAATAGCGGCGAATTTTGAGCGGCGCCCCCGCAGATTGCGCGGCGAACAGCGACGAAGTCTCCAAACAATCGGCCCTTTCAATCTGCTTCTCAAAATTAACGCTAAACCAAAAGGTCGATCCCTTGCCCAAGACACTTGACACGCCGATGGCGCCGCCCATAAGCTCAATTAAGCGCTTGGAGATGGCAAGGCCCAAGCCCGTACCTCCATATCTTCTCGTGGTGGAAGAATCGGCCTGGGTAAAAGCCTGGAAAAGCTTTTGGGAAACCTCCGGAGTAATGCCAAGACCCGTGTCTCTCACTTCCACGCGAATGGCGGCGTGAGTTGCCGTCTCGCCTTCTTTGAGCGCGTGGACCGCTATTTCACCATACTCCGTGAATTTGAGCGCGTTGCTCAAAAGATTAATCAAAACTTGGCGCAAACGGCCCAAGTCCCCGCGCAACTTAAGCGGCGACACGTTTTCCATATGAGCGCCGATTTTCAGTCCTTTGGCCCGGGCGCTATGAGCGACAATTTGGATAGCGCCGTCAATCAACTGGCGCAAATCAAAATCCAAGTTCTCCAAACGCATTTTCCCGGCTTCGATCTTTGAAAAATCCAAAGTATTGTTGATGGTGGCCAACAGCACTTCGCCTGAATCGCAAACCACCCGCGCGAAACGTTTCTGCTCGGTATTTAAATTTGTGTCCAAAAGCATCTTGCCCATGCCGATGACG